>ERZ1066115.227-NODE-227-length-17932-cov-17.971584_pt1 | contig 17932 bp, 16 predicted proteins | sample MGYA00382762_ERZ1066115 | MGnify/ENA primary metagenome ERZ1066115 (study PRJEB33369, sample SAMEA5778345) | biofilm metagenome | biome: Industrial cooling water; feature: Water cooling tower basin; material: Biofilm | place: United Arab Emirates | collected... | reverse complement strand
GAAAAGAACGATCCGGAAAAGCTCGCCCAGCGCGAAGCCGAGTACAAGGAAAAGTTCGCCAACCCGTTCGTGGCCGGTGCCCGTGGCTTCATCGACGACGTGATCATGCCGCACGCCACCCGCAAGCGGATCGCCCGCTCGCTGGCCATGCTGCGTGACAAGAAACTCGAAAATCCGTGGCGCAAGCACGGCAACATCCCTCTGTGATTCCAGGATCCAGGATCGAGCTATCAGGATCGAGTTAGCCGGGGCTTACTATCAGCTCTAGCTCCTTGATCCTCGATCCTAAAAAAGGACGACCCTACATGTTCAAGAAAATCCTCATTGCCAACCGCGGCGAAATTGCCTGCCGCGTGATCAAGACTGCCCGCAAGATGGGCATCGCGACCGTTGCCGTCTATTCCGAAGCCGACAAGGACGCACTGTTCGTCGACATGGCAGACGAAGCCGTTTGTATCGGCCCGGCCGCGTCGAAAGAGTCCTACCTGGTCGCCGACAAGATCATCGCTGCCTGCAAGCAGACTGGTGCTGAAGCGGTCCATCCGGGTTACGGCTTCCTGTCCGAGAACGCCGAGTTCTCGCGCCGACTGGAAGCGGAAGGGATCAAGTTCATCGGTCCGAAGCACTACTCGATCGCCAAGATGGGCGACAAGATCGAGTCCAAGAAGCTGGCCATCGAAGCCAAGGTCAACACCATTCCTGGCCACAACGATGCCATCGATGGCCCCGATGCCGCCGTCGAAATCGCCCGGAAGATCGGTTATCCGGTGATGATCAAGGCCTCCGCCGGCGGCGGTGGTAAAGGTCTGCGCGTTGCCTACAACGACGCCGAAGCGCACGAAGGCTTCTCCTCCTGCGTCAACGAAGCCCGCAACTCCTTCGGCGACGACCGCGTCTTCATCGAAAAGTACGTGCTCGAACCGCGCCACATCGAAATCCAGGTGCTCGGCGACAGCCACGGCAACTACGTGTATCTGAACGAGCGCGATTGCTCGATCCAGCGCCGTCACCAGAAGGTCATCGAAGAGGCGCCGAGCCCCTTCGTTGACGCCGAAATGCGCAAGGCGATGGGCGAGCAGGCGGTGGCCCTGGCCCGTGCCGTTAACTACGAATCGGCCGGTACGGTTGAATTCGTGGTCTCCGGTGCGACCAAGGAGTTCTACTTCCTCGAAATGAACACCCGCCTGCAGGTCGAACACCCGGTCACCGAACTGATCACCGGCCTCGACCTGGTCGAGCAGATGATCCGTGTCGCCTACGGCGAAAAGCTGCCGCTCTCCCAGGCCGATGTCACCATCAACGGCTGGTCGATGGAATGCCGGATCAACGCCGAAGACCCGTTCCGTGGCTTCCTGCCCTCCACCGGTCGCCTGGTCAAGTTCCTTCCGCCGGCTGAAACCACCGATGCCAACGGCACCACCCGCGTCGATACCGGCGTCTACGACGGCGGCGAGATTTCGATGTTCTACGACTCGATGATCGCCAAGCTGATCGTGCATGCGCCGACGCGCGCGCAAGCGATTGAGCGCATGCGCGACGCGCTGAATGCCTTCGTGATCCGTGGCATTTCCTCGAACATCCCGTTCCAGGCCGCGCTGATGCAGCACCCGGTGTTCCATTCCGGCATTTTCGATACCGGTTTCATTCCCAAGTACTATCCGACCGGCTTCGATGCCTCGATGGTGCCGCACGATGATCCGGCCCTGCTGGTTTCGGTCGCTGCTTACGTCTATCGCGCCTACACCGACCGCGCCGCCTCGGTCACCGGCCAGATGGCCGGTCACGAACGGATCGTCGGCGATGACTGGATGGTGATTCGCCTCAATGGCGCCGACAAGGAAAAGCATCCGGTGACCGCCCGTCCGGTCGAGGGTGGCTACCACATCGAGTACGCCGGCAAGTCCTACGAAATCCGTTCCGACTGGAAGCTGGGCGAGACCCTGTTCAACGGCACCTGCAACGGTGAGCCCTTCACCCTGCAGGTCGAGCGTCACAAGACCAAGTACAGCCTGTTCCACTGGGGCACTCGTGCCGACTTCATGGTAATGAGCGCGCGCGCAGCCGAACTGCTGGCACTGATGCCCGAGAAGCCCGCCCCCGACCTCTCCAAGTTCCTGCTCTCCCCGATGCCGGGCCTGCTCCGCGATGTCGCGGTCCAGGTCGGTCAGGAAGTGAAGGCTGGCGAGAAGCTGGCGGTGATCGAAGCGATGAAGATGGAAAACATCCTCAAGGCCGAGCAGGATTGCAAGGTCAAGAAGATTTCTGCCGCCGTCGGCGAAAGCCTGTCGGTCGACCAGATCATCATCGAGTTCGAATAAGCGAGCAGCACTGCGGCGCTGTCCCGGAAGCAATTTCCGGGTTGCGCCACGGTCGACCGTAAAAAAGCCCGTTTTTCAACGGGCTTTTTTCATTGCGCCCCCCTGCTGGCGGCAGGTTGACTCAGGCCGTGCCGCGCTGCGTCTGCTGCCAGGCCAGTACCGCTTGTGCCGAACTGGCCAGAATCAGGCGATAACGCTCGGCCGGCAAGGCATGCTGCAGCGCGGCAAACAATTGCTGCGTTCCCCGCTGCCCGACCTCGCCGACGTCGCCGCTCAACAAGCCGGCCTGGATGCTGGCCAGGGCATCGGCGACCAGCCGCCAGCCGAGTTCCGGCATCTGCTGTTCGAGCACCAGCAACTGGCTGCCCAGCGCCTGCACCAGGGGCTCGGCAGCGGCATCGTCGTCACTGGCGCTCATCGCATGCCACAGCGCCAGATGAATGCCGCGCCGCAAATCGATCTTGAAATCGATGGCGCAGGCTTCTTCGGCGGCCAGTTGCCCGTAGTACTGCAGGAAACGGGCCTCGGCGGCGGCTTCGAGGCCAGTGCGCAGGCTGCCCAGCAAGGCGCTGAGCGGCGGGATCGCGTTCAACCCGAAGGCCTGGCTGTAGGCCAGCCCCCACTGGTCCAGGCCGGCCACCAGCAAGGCCAGCCGCAAGGCCTGAGCTGACTCATCGCCCCCCGCCTTTGCCCAGTTGCGGCAACGCTGGCCCAGTTCGGCCAGTTGCGCCTCGGCCCCCGCTTCCGGCGTGGCGAGCAGGCGGAAGACGCCGCCAAAAACATCCTGGGCCATTCTCGCCGCGAGGCGCTGGCTGTCAGAGTTGACCACGCCGGCCAAAGTATCGACGGGCGGAAGATAAGCTTGGTTCATGACTGTTGAAAAAGGGGAAAAGACGCATTTTAGCCGCCCTCCACTGCCTGTGTGCCTTGCTTCTGCTGGGGCTTCTGACATAATTGACGACTCAATGTCATCGACATCGAAAATATCAAAAACACCAAACATGTATCGCACCCGAACCGACCTGCAGGCCATCGAAAGCAGCTTTTTCAAGCTGCCGGATACGCTATTGCTGGTCTTTGACCGTGAATGGTCGCTCAGCCTGGTCAGCGATGCCTGGGCTGGAACCCTCGGCCGCTGTCATGACGAGATGTTGCGCGGGACTTTTCTCGACCTGCTGCACGAAGACGACCGCGACGAATGCATCGAGCGGCTGGCCGCCATGGATGCCGAGTCGCCGACGCTGCGCTTTGCTTCGCGCTGCCAGCGGCAGGACGGCTCGTTTCTCGGTGTCGCCTGGAATATCCGCTACGACAGCACCGATGCCCTGTATTACGCATCGGCACACGAAACTGCCGTCAATCTGCAAGGCGACGATGCCCGTCTGCCCGACATGTTCGTGGACAGCCTCACCGGCCTGCCCAATCGCAGCCTCTTCGTCGAACGCCTGGAACACACGCAGCACCGGGCCCGCCGGCGCAGCATCCGCTACGCGGTGCTGTACTGCGGAATCGACCGCTTCAAGGTGGTCAACCAGAGTCTCGGCCATCGCCAGGGCGACCTGCTGCTGATGGCCGTCGCCAATCTGCTGTATTCGACCATCCGCCCCACCGACATGGTCGCACGCATGGCCGGCGATGAATTCGCACTGCTACTCGAAGACATTCGCGACGTCAGTTCGACCCTGCACGTGGTGAACCGCATCCAGCAGAAGCTGGTCATGCCCTTCATGCTCGACAAGCATGAGGTGTATTGCACGGTCTCCTTTGGAATTGCCGCTGGCAACGACAAACGTGCCGAGGAATTGCTGGGCGACGCCAATCTCGCGATGGTCGGCGCCAAGGCCCTGGGCGGTGGCGGCTACGTGGTCTTCGACAAGCAGATGCACGATCAGGCGGTACATCGGCTGGAACTTGAAATGGACCTGCGGCGGGCGGTCGAGCGCGACGAGTTCCAGGCTTATTTCCAGCCGATCATTGCGCTGGCCGATGGTCGCTTGAGCGGTTTTGAAGCCTTGGTGCGCTGGCAGCATCCGGAAAAGGGATTGATTTCACCGGCCGACTTCATTCCGGTCGCCGAAGAAACCGGAATGATCGTGCCGATTGGCCGGCGCATGCTCTACGCCGCCTGCCGCCAGGCGGCGGGCTGGAATCGCCAGCTGGCCAGCACCCAGGCGCTGAGTGTCAGCGTCAACCTGGCCGCGCGCCAGATGCAGCACCCCGACTTGCTCGCCGACATTGCCAACGCACTTTCCGACTCGGGGCTTCCTCCCGAACTGCTGAAGCTGGAAATCACCGAAAGCAGCATGATGGCCAACCCCGAACAAGCCATCGACCTGCTCCGGCAGCTCAAGGCAATGGGTATCCGCCTGATGCTCGACGACTTTGGCACCGGCTACTCCTCGCTCAGCTATCTGCACCGCCTGCCCATCGACACCCTGAAGATTGATCGCTCCTTTGTCCGCAACGTGCATCAGAACGACAACGACCGGCATTTCGTCGAGACCATCATCGGCCTCGCCCACAAACTGGGGCACGATCTGGTTTGCGAAGGGATAGAGCAAGCCTGCCAGGCCGAACTTCTCGCCGGATTGGGGGTTGAATACGGCCAGGGCTTCCTGTATTCAAGGCCGGTGGCAGCGCACGAGGCCGAGATGTTCATCCTGACCTCGCGCGACGGCTACCAGCTACGGCAAGCCAAGCAGCCGCTCACTTTCTGAGTGCTGCGGGGGACTTTTCGGCAACCCCGGCGACGGTCAGCTCAGGACGCATCTTATTCACCACCTTGTCACCAAAGCCCTTGATCTCCTTCAGATCGTCGACCGACTTGAACGGACCGTTCTTGCTGCGGTGATCAATGATCGCCTTGGCCTTGGCCGGGCCGATGCCCTTGACCGTTTCCAGTTCGGCCTGGCTGGCGGTGTTGAGATTAACGGCGGCGTAAGCGAACTGGATGCTGGCGAGACCTGCGACGAGCAGGGCGATGAAGCGCTTCATACGACTACCTCCGGACAATGACTTGAATCGGCGCTCACGCGGAGCGCAACGCACCACCCGCCGGGTGGTGCGTTAAGCTTAGTCCGAATTAATGACAAATCAATATTTTTGTCAGTATGCGCGGCGCCCGCCAACGACGGTGGCAACCACCTTGCCGGCGAGCGGATAGCCTTGCCACGGGGTATTTTTGCCACGGCTCTTGAGTGCTTCCGGCGTGACCACCCAGGTGCTATCCGGGTTGAAGACGCAAACGTCGGCGGCAGCGCCCTCGGCCAGATGGCCCGCATCGAGGCCAAGCACCGCTGCCGGATCGCAGGTGATCCGGGCCAGCGCGCTGGCCAGCGGAACACCAGCGGCCTCGGCCCATTTCAGGGTCAGCGGCAGCAGCAGTTCGAGGCCGGTGGCGCCCGGCTTGGCTTCACCGAAGGGCAGCAGCTTGTCGTCGGCACCGACCGGGGTATGGTCGGAGCAGATCGCCGCCAGCCCCGCAGCGGCGGCTTGCGACAAGGCCTCACGGTCGCCCTGCGTGCGCAGCGGCGGGGTGAAGCGGGCATGCGGGTTGAAGTAGCCGATGTCGTTGTCGGTCAGCAGCAGGTGATGGATGCCGACATCGAAGCTGATCGGCAGCCCCTCGGCTTGTGCCTGCTTGAGCAGCGCGACGCCGGCAGCCGACGAGAGACGGGTCAGGTGCAGGCGGCAGCCGGTATCGCGTACCAGCTGGACGAAGGTGGCGATGGCGATGGTCTCGGCGGCAACCGGGATGCCGGCCAGGCCGAGGCGGCTGGCGACTTCGCCTTCGTGGGCGATGCCGTTCTTGGCCAGCCAGTGATCTTGCGGTTGCAGCCACACGGCGTAGCCAAAGGTGGCGGCGTATTCCATCGCCCGCAGCAGGGCCTCGGTGTCGATCACCGGCTTGCTCGCCTGCGAGAAGGCGACGCAGCCGGCCTTCTTGAGCCCGGCCAGTTCGGCCAGGCGCTCGCCCTTGAGCCCCAGGGTCAGGGCGCCGAGCGGCAGCACGCGGGCCTTGCCGATTTCCTCGCCGCGATGCACCAGGCGGTCGGCCAGTTCCGGCTCGTCGAGCGGCGGATCGGCATCCGGCGGTACCACCACGCTGGTGACGCCGCCGGCGACGGCGGCCGCCAATTCGGCCTCAATCGAGTTGAGGCGGGCGGCGAGGTCGATCAGGCCGGGGCAGACGATGCAGCCGCTGGCGTCGATCACTTCGTCGGCGACGAAGCCGGCCGGCGCGCTACCGATCCCGGCGATCTTGCCGTTGGCGATGAAAAGTGAGGTGTTTTCACGGTCGACCGTGTTTTTCGGGTCAATCAGCCGCCCGTTCTTGATTTCAATCTGCATGTTCAGGACTCCCGCTGGGCCGCCCCGCGCGGGGCAAGGAAGGACGTAGGTGCGAAGCTCATGAGTTCCCCGCGACAATGCTCATCACCGCCATCCGCACCGCGATGCCGAAGGTGACCTGCGGCAGGATCACCGCCTGCGGGCCGTCGGCAACCGCCGAATGGATTTCGACGCCACGGTTCATCGGGCCGGGGTGCATCACGATGGCGTCGGGCTTGGCCAGCGCCAGCTTCTGCGGGGTCAGGCCGTAGTGGCGGAAGTATTCGCCGGCCGACGGCAGCAGCGCGCCGTTCATCCGTTCGTTCTGCAGGCGCAGCATGATCACCACGTCGCAGTCCTTGAGCCCCTCTTCCATGTCGTGGAAGACCTGCACGCCGAGCTTGTCGAGGTGCTTGGGGAGCAGGGTTTCCGGGCCGATGGCGCGGACTTCGGGAACGCCGAGGGTGGTCAGCGCGTGGATGTCGGAACGGGCCACCCGCGAGTGCAGGATGTCGCCGACGATGGCGACGCGCAGCTGCGTGAAATCCTGCTTGTAGTGGCGGATGGTGTACATGTCGAGCAGGCCCTGCGTCGGGTGCGCATGCCGCCCGTCGCCGGCGTTGACCACGTGAATGTCGTTGCGGCCGATGCGGCGCAGGTGGTCGGCGATCAGGTAAGGCGCACCGCTCGACGCGTGGCGGACGACGAACAGGTTGGCGTCCATCGCGCACAGGTTGTCGATGGTATCGAGCAGGGTTTCGCCCTTGGCCGTCGACGACTTGTTGATGTCGAGGTTGATCACGTCGGCCGAGAGCCGCTTGGCGGCGATCTCGAAGGTGGTGCGGGTGCGTGTCGAGTTCTCGAAGAACAGGTTGAAGACGCTTTTGCCGCGCAGCAGCGGCACTTTCTTCACCTCGCGCGACGAGACGCCCATGAACGACGCGGCGGTATCGAGAATCTGGGTGAGGATGGCCTTGGGCAGGCCTTCGATCGACAGCAGGTGGCTCAGCTTGCCATCGCTATTGAGTTGCGGATTATGCATTTTCCAGCCTCCAGGCCAGTTGACCGTGGGTTTGTTCGCCTTCGCTGCGCGCCAGCGTCAGGCTTTGGCCGGCGGCCAGTTCGGCCTGCCAGACGCAATGGGTGGCGGCGACCGGCAGTTCGCGACCGCCCCGGTCAGCGAGCACGGCCAGACCGACCGAGGCCGGACGGCCGTAATCGAACAATTCGTTGATCGCGGCCCGCGTCGTGCGGCCGGTGTACAGCACGTCGTCGACCAGCAGGATGTGGCGGCCCTCGACGTCGAAGGGGATCACCGTCGGCCGGCACTGCGGGTGCAGGCCCTTTTCGGAAAAGTCGTCGCGGTAGAAGGAAACGTCGATCAGACCGATGTCCTCGGTCAGGCCCAGCAATTCGCGCAGGCGTTCGGCGACCCAGGCGCCGCCGCTGTAAATGCCGACCAGGGCCGGCCGTTGCTGGAGGTGCGGGCGGATCAGGTCGGCCAGTTGCCGGCACTGCGTCTCGGCGTCGGGAAGATGCTCAGGAGCCATGAGAAGAACTTTCAAACCAGGTTTGCAGAATCAGTTGGGCCGCCACTGCGTCGAGTAGCGGCTTGGCGGTCTTGCTGTTGCGGCCGGTCTCGCGCAGCCGGGCTTCGGCGTCGAGCGAGGTCAGGCGTTCGTCGGCATAGAACACCGGCAAGGCAAAGCGGCGCTGCAGGCGCTCGCCGAATTTCTGCGCTAGCCGGGTCATCTCGTGCGGCGTGCCGTCGGCGTGGGTCGGCAGGCCAACGACCAGACCCACCGGCTGCCATTCGGCGACCAGCTTGCCAATCGCGGCAAAGCGGTCGTCGTTTGACTCGGCGTGGATGGTGGTCAGCGGATGCGCGCTGCCGAGCAGGGTTTCGCCAGTCGCGACGCCGATGCGTTTTTCGCCGAAATCGAAGGCAAGCAGGGTGCCGCGAACCGCCTCAGGCATGTCCGGCCACGTCGGAAAGCTGGGTGAAGCTGACCCCCAGGCGGCGCATCGCAGCAGGCAGACGCTCCGCCGGCGGCAGGTCGAAAAGGATGTCAGGAGTCGCCGGCACGGTGAGCCAGGCGTTCTGCGCCAGTTCATCCTCCAGCTGCCCGGCGCCCCAGCCGGCATAGCCGAGGGTGATCAGCAGATGATGCGGCTCGCCCTGGCTGCCGACGGCGGCCAGAATGTCGCGCGAACTGGTCAGCGCCACCTCGGCATTGACCTTGAGCGAGGATTGCCAGTCGCCGGCCGGACGATGCAGGACGAAGCCCCGGTCGAGTTGCACCGGACCGCCGAAATACACTGGCAAGTGCGCCAGCGCGGCCGCTTCCAGCGTGATTTCGATTTTTTCAAAGAGGCCGGCGAGGTCGAGGTCAATCGGACGATTGACAATAATGCCGAGGGCACCGTCTGCATTGTGTTCGCAAATATAGACGAGGGCGTTGGCAAAATACGGGTCCTGCATCGCCGGCATCGCGATCAGGAAATTATCGGTCAGGTTGACGCTATCCATGGCCCGAATTTTAATCGCCGCCGGGTGACAAACCAACACGCCCGCCCCCTGCAACGACAAAAAGAACGCAAAAATGCCTGCTCCCGAGAATACCCGTGCCCTGGTCTGGTTCCGCCGCGACCTCCGCGATCACGATCATGCACCGCTCGCCGCCGCCTTGGCCAATGCCGCGACGGTCTATTGCGCCTTCGTCTTCGATACCGACATCCTCGACCACCTGCCCGACAGCCAGGATCGCCGGGTCGAATTCATCCTCGGCAGCCTGCGCGAACTGGCGGCTGCACTACAGGCACGCGGCGGCGAGCTGATCGTCCGCCACGGCCGAGCCAGCGAGGAAATCCCCGCCCTGGCCGGGCAACTTGGCGTCGATACCGTCTATGCCGGGCGCGATTACGAACCGGCAGCCAAGCGGCGCGATGCCGAGGTCGCCACCGCGCTGCACGAACAAGGCCGGCGGCTGGTGTTGTTGCGCGACCAGGTGATTTTTGACGGCGACGCAGTACTGACCCAGGCCGGCCGCCCCTACACCGTGTTCACGCCCTACAAAAATGCCTGGTTGAAGCGGTTGACCGTGGTCGATTACGCCTGCGCCGACAGCAGCCAGGGCCGCCTGTCATCGCCGCCCCCCGAACTGGCCGAACCACTGCCAACGCTGGCGGACCTGGGTTTTGTCGCTACCGATCTGGCCGAACTGGGGATCAGCCCCGGGATGAGCGGCGCGCAGGCACTTTGGCAGGCGTTCCGGGCCGGCCGGATGGCCCGCTACGCGCAACTGCGCGACTTCCCGGCGATCAAGGGGGTCAGCTACCTGTCGGTGCATTTGCGTTTCGGCACTCTTTCGTTGCGCGAACTGGTACGCGAAGCCGTGGCTCAAAGCGGAAGCCCTGGCGCCGACACCTGGCTCAGCGAACTGATCTGGCGCGATTTTTACTTCATGATCCTCGACCGCTTTCCGCAGGTTGCAGAGCGCGCCTTCAAACCCGAATACGACGCAATCACCTGGGACGACTGGCCCGAGGGGCTGGCGGCCTGGCAGCAGGGGCGCACCGGCTATCCGCTGGTCGATGCGGCAATGCGCCAATTGCTGCACAGCGGCTGGATGCACAACCGGCTGCGCATGGTGGTCGCCAGCTTCCTGTGCAAGGACCTGGGTATCGACTGGCGCCACGGCGAAGCCTGGTTTGCCCGCCAGCTCAACGACTTCGATCTGGCCGCGAACAATGGCGGCTGGCAATGGGCCGCCTCGAGCGGCTGCGACGCCCAGCCTTGGTTCCGTATCTTCAACCCGGTGACCCAGTCCGAGAAATTCGACGCCGAAGGCCGCTTCATCCGCCGCTACGTGCCGGAGCTGGCCAGGGTACCGGACAAATACCTGCACGCACCGTGGCAGCTGGCGCGCCGCGACCAGGAAGCGCTAGGGGTCATCATCGGTCGCGACTACCCGGCACCGATCATCGACCACGCCGTCGCCCGCGAAAAAACCCTGGCCCGCTATGCGGTGGTGAAAAAGGGCGAAAACAACGCCCCCGAAAGCTGAAACCGGGATCGATGCCGCCGGCCCTCACTCGCCCCGGCGCGCAGCGGCGACTATCGCGCACCCGGCAGCGCAAAAATTGAAAAAGCCGCTTGTCCTTGCGAACAAGCGGCTTTTCGAATTTGGTGCTCTGGGCGAGACTCGAACTCGCACACCTTACGGCACTACCCCCTCAAGATAGCGTGTCTACCAATTTCACCACCAGAGCAGATTTGGTGCGTTCTGACGGGATCGAACCGCCGACATTCTCCTTGTAAGGGAGACGCTCTACCAACTGAGCTAAGAACGCATGAGGGCGCGAATTATAGCCACGACTTTGAGTTTGCGCAAGCCGTGAAGAAAAATCAGCCCTGAGCTGCCGGCAGGCTGCGCAGAAAACGCTCGCTTTCCTGGAAGCCGACAATCCGGCGGCCCTTGATTTCCTGGCCACGGGCATCGAAAAAGATGATCCCGGGCGGACCAAAGAGGCCGAAACGGGCGAGCAAGGCCTTGTCGTCGGCCGAATTGGCGGTGACGTCGGCCTTGAGCAGGGTGAACCCGGCCAAGCGCGCCTGCACCGCCGGGTCGCTGAAGGTGAAGCGCTCCATTTCCTTGCACGAGACACACCAGTCGGCATAGAAATCGAGCAGCACCGGCTTTTGCGCCGTCGCCAGCCGGGCATCAAGTTCGGCCAGCGAACGCACCGGCTCGAACGCCAGTTTGGCGCTTTCGCCGGCAACGGCATTACCGCCGCGCAGCCTGGCCAGCGGCTGCAGCGGATCGCGGCCGCCGGCCAGCGCACCGATCAGCAGCGCGGCGCCGGCAAGCAGCATCAGCACCCCGATCCCCTTCCAGAAGTGCGGCCAGCCCCGGGCGTGCGGCGGCAGCGGGTCGAGGGCGTGCAGGTAGATCGCCGGCACGATCAGCAGCGCGGCCCAGCCGAGCATCTGCGCCACCGCCGGAATCACCGGAGAAATCAGCCACAGCGCAGTTGCCAGCAGCAACACGCCAAAGGCCTTCTTGACCCCTTCCATCCACGCCCCGCTCTTCGGCAGCAGCGAACCGCCGAGGGCGCCGACCGCCAGCAGCGGCGCACCCATGCCCAGCGCCATCGCGAACAGCGCCGCACCGCCGAGCACTGCATCGCCGGTCTGGCCGATGTAGAGCAGCGCGCCGGCCAGCGGCGCAGCGACGCAGGGGCCGACGATCAGCGCCGACAACGCGCCCATCAGGAAGACGCCGATGCCGCGCCCGCCCTGCAGGTGGCCGGACTCTTCCGAGAGCTTGCTTTGCAGCGCAATCGGCAATTGCAGTTCGTAGAAGCCGAACATCGAGAACGAGAGGACGACGAAGACCAGCGCGAAGCTGCCGAGCACCCAGGGATTCTGCAAGGCCGCCGCGAGCAGGGTGCCGGTCAGGCCGGCGGCGACGCCGGCGGCGGTGTAGGTCAGCGCCATGCCCAGCACATAGGCCAGCGCCAGCATGAAGCCGCGCGTATGCGAGGCTTTTTCGCCCTGGCCGGCGATGATCCCGGAGAGGATGGGGATCATCGGGAAGACGCAGGGAGTCAGCGCCAGGCCGAGGCCGGCGAGGAAGAACAGGCCGAGGTTGGTCCAGAAGCCGGCCTGGCCGAGCAGGGCGGCGATTTTTCCGCTTTCGTCGGCGTCGACCGTGGCAGCGTCGTTGCCGGCGGCGAGGCTGGGCGTGGTCGCCGGGTCGGGTAGTTCGAGCGCGATGTCCTGCGTCTGCGGCGGATAGCAGACGCCAGCGTCGGCACAGCCCTGCGAAGTGGCGCGCAATTTCAGCGGCAGCGGGCCGGAGGCGTTGCGCTCGACCGGGATGCGGATCGCGACCTGCTTGTAGAAGACCTCGACCTTGCCGAAATTGTCGTCGTTTTTCTCTTTGCCCTTGGGCAGGTTCGGCTCACCCAGCGTCGCCGCCTCGCCGGCAACGGCGAAGCGGAACTTGTCGCGGTAGAGGTAATAGCCCTTGGCGATTTCGTAGCGGACCTCGATGGTCTGGCCGTCGAGGGCACGGGCGCTGGCCTTGAAGGCGACCGCCGGATCGAGGAATTCGTCGGCATGGGCGCCGCCGATAGCGAGTGCGCAGCACAGGCAGAGCCAGGTGAGGAAGCGCTGGATCATGCCCGGCCTCCCGCGACCACTTCGTTCGCCACCCACTGCAGGTAGGCGGGCAAACCCTGACTGATCGGCAAGGCAATGATCTCCGGCACCTCGTAGGGATGCAGCTCGGCGATCCGCGCCTGCAGCGCCGGGTAGGCTGCCACGGTCGACTTGCACAGCAGCGGAATTTCGCTGGCCGACTCGACCGCACCCTGCCAGCGATAAATCGACTGGACGCGCGGCAGCAGATTGACGCAGGCGGCGAGTTGTTCTTCGACGAGCGCCAGCGCGATGCGGTTGGCGACTTCTTCGTCGGGACAATTGGTGATCACGAGCAAGGTATCCATCGGCAGATTCTACTTGAGCAGGCGGCGGCGGGTCAGGCGCAGGGCAAGGGCGTAGGCTAAGGCGGTGGTCGCCAGCAGCACCATGATGTGCATCAGGGCGTTGGCCGGCACCTCGCCGGCGAGCAGCGGCCGCACCAGCGCGACGCCGTGCGCCAGCGGCAGCCAGCCGCCGAGCGTCGCCAGCCAGCCGGGCAACTGCTCGGCGGGGAAGAAGACGCCGGAAATCAGCATCATCGGCGTCACGAACAGCGTGAAGTAATACATGAAGAAATCGTAGGACGGCGCCAGCGCATTCCAGATCAGCCCGAGCGCCGCAAAGCTGAGGCCGAGCAGCAGTACCGCCGGCAGCACCCACAGCGCCAGCAGCCCCTGGCTCAGGCCGAGCGCGGCGACCACCGCGAGGATCGCCGCCCCCGACAGGCTGGCCTTGCTGGCCGCCCAGACCAGTTCGCCGGCAACCACGTCGGCGAGGCCGAGCGGGGTATTGAGGATCGCGTCCCAGGTTTTTTGCACCTGCATCCGCGAGAACGCCGAATACAGCGCCTCGAAAGTCGCAGCGTTCATCGTCGAGGCGCAGATCGAGCCGCCGGCGAGAAAGGCCAGGTAGGAACTGCCGCCGACTTCCGGCAACAGGGCGCCGAGGCCGTAGCCGAGGCCGAACAGGTAGATCAGCGGATCGGCCAGGTTGCCGAGGATCGACGGCAGGGCCAGCTTGCGCCAGACCAGGAAATTGCGTTGCCAGATGGGTAGCCAGCCGGGGCGGCGCCAGAGGTGCGGAGCGGAACGGGGGAGGGTTTGCGGAGCAGACATGCCGGCATTTTAGCGCCCCCGCCGCGCAGCCGCCGGGTGCAGTAAAATGCCGTTCTTTGCGCTCTGGATTCTCGGCATGAAAGTACTCGTCACCGGCGCTGCCGGCTTCATCGGCATGACCACCGCACTGCGCCTGCTGGCGCGCGGCGACGAGGTGGTCGGCATCGACAACCTCAACGACTACTATCCGGTGGCGCTCAAGGAAGACCGCCTGCGCCGGCTCACCGACCAGCCCGGTTTCCGCTTCATCCGCCTCGACCTGGCCGACCGCGCCGGCATCGCCGAGCTCTTCGCCCGCGAGAAATTCGACCGCGTGGTGCACCTCGCCGCCCAGGCCGGCGTCCGCTACTCGATCCAGAACCCGCACGCCTACGTCGACAGCAACCTGGTCGGCTTCGTCAATATTCTCGAAGGCTGCCGCCACAACGGCGTGCAACACCTGGTCTATGCCTCCAGCTCCAGCGTCTATGGCGGCAACGCCAAGATGCCCTTCTCCGAGCACGACAGCGTCGACCACCCGGTCAGTCTCTACGCCGCGACCAAGAAGGCCAACGAGCTGATGGCACATACCTACAGCCATCTTTACGGCCTGCCCACCACCGGTCTGCGCTTCTTCACCGTTTATGGCCCGTGGGGCCGCCCGGACATGGCGCCCTTCCTGTTCGCCGGCGCCATCCTGCGCGGCGAGCCGATCAAGGTCTTCAACCACGGCAACATGAAGCGCGACTTCACCTACATCGACGACATCGTCGAAGGCGTGGTTCGCGTCCTTGACCGCACTGCCACGGTCGACAGCACTTACGACCCGATTTCCGCCGACCCGGCCTGCAGCAACGTGCCTTACCGGGTGTTCAACATCGGCAACAGCGACCCGGTGCCGCTGATGGACTTCATCGGCGCGATTGAAGCCGCGACCGGCCGTACTGCCGAAAAGATCTTCCTGCCGATGCAGGATGGTGACGTTCCGGCGACCTACGCCGACACCGAACTGCTCGACGCCTGGGTCGGCTTCGCCCCGGCGACCCCGATCGGCGAAGGTGTCGCCCGCTTCGTCGCCTGGTACCGCGAGTACTACAAAATTTAGTGCCCAGTGATCAGCAAGCAGCCCCCCCCTCAAACCCCTCATTCCTAAAAGCTAACGACTAATATGTGCGGCATCGTAGCGGCAGCAGCCACCAGCAATATTGTTCCGGTCCTCGTCGAGGGCCTGCGAAAGCTTGAATACCGTGGCTACGACTCGGCCGGAATCGCGGTGCTCGGGGCCGCCGGGGTCGAGCGCGTGCGCTCGGTCGGCCGCGTCGCCGAACTGGCCGCTGCGGCGGTGCAGACCGCAGCCAGCACCGGCATCGCCCACACCCGCTGGGCGACGCACGGCGTGCCCTGCGAGAAAAACGCCCACCCGCACGTTTCCGGCCAGGTCGCGGTGGTGCATAACGGGATCATCGAGAACTACGAGGCGCTGCGCGAGGAACTGAGCACGCAGGGCTACGTCTTCACCTCCGACACCGACACCGAAAGCATCGCCCACCTGCTCGAAATGACGCTGCAAGGCGAGCCCGACCTCTTCCGCGCCGTGCAGCAAGTCTGCCGCCGCCTGGTCGGTGCCTACGCGATTGCAGTGATTGACCAGCGCCAGCCGGGCAAGGTGGTGGTCGCCCGCGAAGGTTCGCCGCTGCTGCTCGGCGTTTCCGAACAAGGCAATTACGCTGCTTCCGACGCCTCGGCGCTGCTGCAGGTGACGCGCAACATGGTCTATCTGGAAAACGGCGATGTCGCCGAGTTGACCGTGGAAGGCGTGCGCATCGCCCGCCTCGACGGCAGCCCGGTCGAGCGGCCGATGCATGTCTCGCAACTGTCGGCAGCAGCGGTCGAACTCGGCAGCTACCAGCACTACATGCAGAAGGAAATCTTCGAGCAGCCGGAAGCGCTGGCCAATACGCTGGAACTGGTCGGCGGCAGCCGCAGCATCCAGCCCGGCATGCTCGGCGCCGCCGCCGGCGAGCTGCTCGCCGACGTCGATTCGGTGCTGATCCTGGCCTGCGGCACCAGCGCCCACTCCGGGCAGACCGCCCGCTACTGGCTCGAAGCGCTGGCCGGCATCCCCTGCACCGTCGAGATCGCCAGCGAATACCGCTACCGCCTGTCGGTGCCCAACCCGCGCCAGCTGGTGGTGGCGATTTCGCAATCCGGAGAAACCGCCGACACGCTGGCCGCGCTGCGCCACGCCAAGGCGCTCGGCCATGCGCGCACGCTGGCGATCTGCAACGTGCCGGAATCGGCCATCGTGCGCGAATCGGCGCTGCGCTTCATCACCCGCGCCGGCCCCGAAATCGGCGTCGCCTCGACCAAAGCCTTCACCACCCAGCTGGCCGCGCTGTTCCTGCTCACCCTGGTCCTCGCCAAGCTGCGCGGCCGCCTCGACGCGGCCCAGGAAGCCCGCCATCTCGAACAGCTGCGCCACCTGCCGGTGGCGATCAACAAGGTACTGGCGCTGGAAAGCGAGATCGCCGCCTGGGCCCGCCGCTTCGCCAACAAGCAGCATGCGCTCTTCCTCGGGCGCGGCCTGCACTACCCGATTGCGCTCGAAGGCGCGCTCAAGCTCAAGGAAATTTCCTACATCCACGCCGAGGCCTACCCCGCCGGCGAACTCAAGCACGGCCCGCTGGCGCTGGTCGATGCCGACATGCCGGTGGTCTCGGTGGCGCCCAACGACCAACTGCTCGACAAGCTCAAATCGAACCTCAAGGAAGTCGAAGCGCGCGGCGGCGAGCTTTACGTCTTTGCCGACGCCGACGCCGAAATCCCCGCCTCGCCCAGCGTGCACATGCTGCGCCTGCCCGAACACTACGGCGAACTGTCGCCGATCCTGCACGTCATCCCGCTGCAACTCCTCGCCTACCACGCCGCCCTGGTCAAGGGGACCGATGTGGACAAGCCGCGTAATCTGGCCAAATCGGTGACCGTCGAATGATCAAGCTCGCCTCGCCCCCCACCCGCTGCTTGCAGTGCAGGCTAAGCTGGCCATGCCAGCTTAAGGCTGCGCCCGCAGCCGGCCGGAACTACAAGCCGCGTAATCTCGCCAAATCGGTGACCGTCGAATGATCAAGCTTCCCAAACCGGCGGCGGTGGCATAAATGGCGACCTACGCCATCGGCGACATCCAGGGCTGCTACGACTCGCTGCAGCGGCTGCTCGAACGCTGCGCCTTCGACCCGGCGCAGGACCGGCTGTGGCTGGTCGGCGATCTGGTCAATCGCGGCCCCAAGTCGCTGGAAACCCTGCGCCTGATCAAGTCGCTCGGCCCGGCAGCACTGACCGTGCTCGGCAACCACGATCTCTACCTGCTGATGCAGAGCGAAGGCGGCGCCCGCTTCCGGGCCAAGGACGACACCCTGCAGCCCATCCTCGACGCCCCCGACCGCGAGGAGCTGCTGACCTGGCTGCGCCAGCAGCGCCTGTGCCACGTCGAAGGCAACTACTGCCTGGTCCATGCCGGCCTGCTGCCGCAATGGAGCATCGCCCGCGCCCGCGAACTCGCCGGTGAAGTCGAAGCCGCGCTGCAAGGCCCGGACTGGCGCGAATTCATGCACAACCTGTGGGGCAGCGACCCGGCCGGCTGGTCCGACGAGCTCGCCGGCTGGCCGCGCCTGCGCGCCATCGTCAACGCGATGACCCGGATGCGTTTCTGCACCCCGGAAGGCGTCATGGAATTCCACACCAAGGGCGAAACCACCCAAGCCCCGGCCGGCCATCTGCCCTGGTTCGAAGTCCCCGGCCGGATCAGCGCCGAATCGGTCCTGGTCACCGGCCACTGGTCGGCGCTCGGCCTCAAACTCACCCCCAACCTGCTCGCCCTCGACTCCGGCTGCCTGTGGGGCGGGCACCTCACCGCGCTGCGGCTGGAAGACCGGGCGGTGTTCCAGGTCGACTGTTCGCCTGGGGAGGCGCAGCCTTTACGGTGA
>ERZ1066115.226-NODE-226-length-17972-cov-14.902104_pt1 | contig 17972 bp, 18 predicted proteins | sample MGYA00382762_ERZ1066115 | MGnify/ENA primary metagenome ERZ1066115 (study PRJEB33369, sample SAMEA5778345) | biofilm metagenome | biome: Industrial cooling water; feature: Water cooling tower basin; material: Biofilm | place: United Arab Emirates | collected... | reverse complement strand
GGGCTGGGCCGCCGTGCGCGCCTTTAACGCCGTGGCCGCCCTGGAGGGCTTCGGCTTAGGCGGCCTGGCCGTGGCCACGGCCTCGGAGCCGGCGTTACGGCAACTGTCGGCGCTACCGGGCGCCGAGCCTTGGGCCGCCGGGGGCGAAGGGGCCGCCGGTCCACGGGTTCGGGCGGACGGCAACGAACGAGTCGCCGGCGGCTCAGGCTCAAGGCCCGGCGGCCTCTACGTAGCCCTGGAGAGCTTCGCCCCCATGGCCCGCGCCGCCCGGCTGGCGGCCCGCCTGGGCTTGCGGCCCCTGGCCGTCGTCGCCGGCCGCGTCCTGGACCCCGCCTGCGACCATGAGCGCCTGCGGCTCCTGGCCGCCGTGGAGCGCCGCGTCACGCTTTCCGCCCTGGAGTTCGCCGGACGGACCGCGCCGGCCGGGGGGGGCGCCGCGGCCGGCGCCTGGGGCGAACCGGCGGACGGGCTCCCCGATCCGGAGGAGCCGCCCCTGCCGGGCGCCGCGCGGGCGGCCGCGCTCTACTCGGCCTATCCCGAGGCCGTCGCGGCGGCCCAAGAGCTGGCCGCGGCCGCGGCCACGGCGGCCGCCTTCTTTAGCGCCCCGCCGGCCTTCCCTCGCTGGCGCGGCCTGCCCGAAGAGGAGGCCTATAGGGCGCTCAGGGCGGCCTGCGAGGAGGGCGCGTCGCGGCGCTACGGCCCCGCGTGGCGCGGCCGGGCCGATTTGGTAGCCCGCCTGGCCAAGGAGCTCCGCATCATCGCGGCCAAGGGCTTCTCGTCCTACTTCCTGGTGGTCCGCGACATCGTGGCCCTGTGCCCCCGTACCTGCGGCCGCGGCAGCGCCGCCTCCAGCGTCGTGTCCTATTTACTCTTCCTGACCCACGTCGAGCCCCTGGCCCACGATCTGTTCTTCGAGCGCTTCCTGAACGAAGGCCGGACCGACCCGCCGGACATCGACATAGACTTCCCCTGGGACGAGCGCCCCGGCGTCCTGGCCCGCGTCTTCGAGGCCTACCGCGGCTCGGCCGCCATGGTGGCCGACCACTGCCGCTTCTCCGGCGCCAGCCGCGTGCGCGAGGCCGCCCTGGCCCTGGGCATGGGCCTGGACGACGTCGACGAGGCCGTGGCGCGCTGGCGCCGCGGCGACGAGGAGGGCCTGCCGGAAGCCCTGCGCCGCGCGGCGGGCCTCCTTAAGGGCCTGCCGCGCTACCTGGGCACCCACCCCGGCGGCGTGGTCGTGGTGCCCGGCCCCATGCACGACTACGCGCCCACCCAGCCGGGCCTGGCCGGGCACCCCGTGCTGGCCTGGGAGAAGGACGGGACCGAGCGCGCGGGCCTCGTCAAGATAGACCTCCTGGGCAACCGCTCCCTGGCCGTGCTCCGCGATTGCATCGAGCTCTGCTCCCGCGAGGAGCGCCCGGAGCCCGGCTCGGACTCCTGGGAGCGCTTCAACCCCGTGGACGAGCCGGCGGCCCGCGAGCTCATCGAGTCCGGGGCCACGGTCGGCATCTTCTATATAGAGTCGCCGGCCACGCGCCAGCTCCTGGCCAAGATGCGGACGGCGGACTACGGCCATTTAGTGGCCGCGAGCTCCATCATCCGGCCGGCGGCCAACCGCTATATCAACGAGTACGTGCGGCGCCTGCGCGGCGAACCCTGGCGCCGCCTGCCCGAGGCCGTGGAGGAGTGCCTCAAGGAGACCTACGGCATCATGGTCTACCAGGAGGACGTCTCGCGCGTGGCCATGGCCGCCGCCGGTTTCTCCGCGCCGGAGGCCGACGGCCTGCGCAAGACCCTGAGCAAGAAGCGCGGCGCCGCCAAGCTGGCCGCCTACCGCGAGCGCCTGGTGGCCGGCTGCGCCGAGCGCGGCGTGGCCGAGGCCGACGCCCGGGAGCTCTGGGACATGATGCTCTCCTTCGACGGCTACTCCTTCTGCAAGGCCCACTCGGCCAGCTACGCCCTGGTGTCCTATCGCCTGGCCTGGATGAAGGCCAGGCGCCCGGGCTACTTCATCGCGTCGGTGATCAACAACGGCGGCGGTTTCTACGGCACCCAGGCCTACCTGGACGAGGCGCGGCGCCTGGGCTTCCTTCCCCTGCCGCCGCGCGTGAACCGGAGCGGCTCAGGCTACCTGCTAGAGCCGCCCGGCGCCGACGAACCGAGCCGGCGGGCGACCCGCGAGCCGCCGGCCGCCGCGCCGGTCGGCCGAACGCCGCCCGAGCCGGGCGTGGCCGCCGCGCCGGTCCTCCCGGCCGCCGACGATAAGCTCCCCCCGGGCGCCCCCGGCTCCGGGGCGCGGCTGCGCGCCGGCCTCCGCCAGATACGGGGCCTGTCGGAGCGCTGCATACAGGCGCTCCTGGACGAGCGCGGGCGGGGCGGCCCCTACCGCAGCGTCGCCGACCTCATGGCGCGCCTCAGGCCGGCCTACCTGGACTACCGCGCCCTGGCGCGCTCCGGGGCCATGGACGGCCTGGCGCTGACCGAAGCGCCCGGCGAGGGGGGCGGCGAGGTGGCCGGCGAGGGCGGGGCCGCCCGGCCGGCCATGCTCTGGGCCTACCACGCCTGGAAGGGCGGCGCCGCCTGCCCCGAGGCCGACTTCTTCGGCGGGCAGGGCCTAGGCGGCGGCTTCGCCTGGGGCGGCCCCGGCTCGGGCGCGAGCCGTTCCAACCGCCCGGACGCCGGCTGGGTTCCCGACGGCGAGGCGGGCCCCGCGGCGGCCGACGGGGTCTCTCCGGCCGTCGATCCCCCGCCCGTCGCCCGCCCGGACCGCCGGGCTCCCGCCGGCTGCTCTCCGGCCGCCGGCGGGGGCGTGCCGGCCGCCTTCCCGGCCGACTACGGCCGCGCCCGCCGCCTGGCCGACGAGGCCGAGTGCCTGGGCGTCATCCTGAGCGCGCCGCCGGCCGAGCTTTTCTACGAGCGCGCCTTGGCCGCCGCCCGCCGCCTGGGCTGGCCGACGCCCGAGCCCTCCGAGCGCCTGGCCGAGCTGGCCGGGCGCGGCGCGCGCGTGTCCATGTACGGCGTAGCCGTCGCGGGGAAGGAAGTAGTATGCTTAGACGGCAGGCCTATGTGCTTTCGGAGCTTCCAAGATAGGCGCGGCCTGTTCGAGGCGGTGCTTTTCCCTCAAGTCTTTAAGCGCCTGCGGCCGATCTTAGAGTACGAGGGGGCTTACCTTCTCTTGGGCGTGGTCCGGAACGAGCTCGGGGCCCTGGCGCTGCACGTGCACGACGCGGCCAGCCTGAACCGAGGCCGCTAGCGAGGCCGCTAGGCGGCGCCGGCCGGGCCCGCGGCGGCTCGAGCGCCGGGGACACGGGCCCCAGGGCCGCCCCGCCCCTGGAAGAAGTAGAGGAGCGCGGTGACCGTAGCCATAACGAGCGACCGAAGGAACCTCAAGCTCGCCTCCAGCCTCATGGCCGCCTTGGGCCGCCTGGGCGTGGGCGCCTTGGGCGTCAAGTTCGGCGCCCGCTGGCGTAACGAGCCCCGCGCCAAGGCCGAGCTCTACCTGTCCAAGGCCAGCCACTTCATGCACGTGGTCGACGCCCGGAGCGCGGACGAGGCCTGGTTCGCCTACCTCGTCGGCCTGGCCCGCGGCGACGGCCGGCGCCAGGCGCTCTACCGCGCGGACCCCTCCTGGGAGCTGCCCCCCTGGCTGGCCGGACTGCCCGTCTTCGACGGCGTCGAGGAGGCGGAGGCCTACTACCGCGTAGAGGCGGACGAGTGGGAGGTGGCCGAGGCCCGCCGCCGCGCCCGCGCCGACCTCCTAGAACTGGGCATATCGTGGCATGCCGAGTCCTTCGCCCACTGCGTGGCCGAGGGCGACTACCGCGCCGTGCAGATGTTCCTGGACTCCGGCTACCCGCCGGACGTACGCGACAAGCACGGCGTGCCCATGGCCAGCCTGGCCGCCCGGCACCGCCACCACGGCATCGTGGAGCTCCTCCTAGACGCCGGCGCCTCCGTCAACGCCCAGTCCGACGACCGCGCCTTCAGCCCCCTCATGGACGCCGCCCAGAACGGCGACGACACCCTGGTGCGCTACCTCCTGGACCGCGGCGCCGATCCCGACCTCGTGAGCAAGGACGGCCAGAGCGCCCTCGTCATCGCCGTGGGCCGCGCCGACTTGCCCGTCTGCGCCTCGCTCCTCAAGGCCGGCGCCGACCCCGACCTGCCGGACAAGCTAGGCCTGTCCGCCCGCAAGTACGCCCAGCTCTTCAAGCACGCCGACATCGCCGCGCTCATGGCCTAGGGGCCAGGAATCGCTGCCCCGGGCGCCTCTTGCGGGGGGCGCCAAAGGTCGCCGCCCGGACGCGGCGGGACAGACGCGCCCCCCGGCCCGAGCCTCCTCGGCCGCGCGGGCGGAGCGCCGGCCGCGGAGATTAGGGAACGCCCCGGGCGGCCGGAGCGCCTACGCGCGCGGCCTGCGGGGTCTCGGGCCTCCCCTTAAGGTTCTACGCTGGGCGGGCTAGCTTCGCCCCGGAGCGTAGCCTCGAAGCCGGGCGCCAGGTAGCGCGGATAGCCCTTGGTAAACGAGCGGTAGAAGGCGCCCTTCAAGGCCGGGCTCCGCTCCAGGAGGCGTAGGAGCGCGTCCACCGGTCCCAGCTGGATGAGCGTGAGCCCGCAGTACAGCGCAAAGCCTACGAGCGCGCCTACGATTCCCGGCAGGCGCAGATCCAGGGCAGCGCCGAGCGCGGCGACCAGGCGCCCGCCGGCGCGGAAGCCTACTATGCCGACGATGATGTTCACGACGGCGAAGAATCCCAGCCGCAGGTTCGACGTCTGTATGGCTCCCTCGGGGCAGGCGTTGATGCAGCGGTTGCAGGCGGAGCAGGCCAGGGCCCAGCTCGGGCGGCCGCCCCGCATGCGTATGGCCCGGGCCGGGCAGGAGCGCGCGCAGAGCCCGCAACCGGTACAGGCCGCGTCGGCCGTAAAGAGCCTGGCCAGGCATTTCCTGGCCAGCGCGCGGAAGAGCGGCGCTATCGGGGCTATCAGCGCCCGGGCCAGCGGCCCGCGGCGCAGGCGCTCGGGCGGCCCGCCGTCCAGCGCCCGGATAAGCGACGCGGTAAAGGCCCGCGCGTCGTCGTCCCCCCGCGCTATCAGGGCCTTGAGCATATCGCCCCGGGCGGGCCTAGAGACCTGGCGCCAGTTCTCCGGGTAGCTGGCCTCCGCGGAGGCCAGGATCGCCATGCCCCTGCGCTTAACGAGCCGCTCGACCTCCGGCACGGCCGCGCCCGCCCAGCCGGGCAGGATCTTGCCGCGGACGGCGCTGCCGCCGCAGGCGCAGAGCACGGCCGCCCGAACGCCGACGAGCTTAGGCAGGCCGCGGAGCGCGCGTAGCGCCGGCTCGGGCGCGGAGAAGCCCAGGGCGGGAAAGCCGATAATGACCAGGTCGCCTTCGGCCGCCGCGGAGCCCGCGCCGCCGAGCGACGGAAGGCCCTTAGCCAGGTCGTGCCAGGCGGGCTCGTAGCCGCGCGCCCGCAGGCTCTCCGCGACGATGCCCAGGGCCCGATAGGTATTACCGGTGCCGGAATAGTAGAGGATGTGGGCCGTGCTCATGGCATGAGGCTCCCTTCAAGGGCGCGCGGCCGCTTCCGAAGGCCCCGGGGCCCCAGGCCGTAATACGGGTCGCGCGTCTTCCAGACGACGGCGTCGCTCACGCGGTCCGACCTGTCGTTCGTCATAGTCCCAGTATAGCGCATGGCGGGCGGGCAGGGGAGGGCTAGCCGAACGGAGGCTCGCGGAGCTTCCGGAGCCGATCCTGGTCGAAAGGACGGCGATTCTCTATAATCGAACTAGATACGGAGGTCCCATGCGTAGCTACGAAGGCTTCCTAACCCTGATCGCGGAGCTCGACGGCGACGAGCGGGAGATAGCCAGGCTGGTCGCGCACAACGCCCGCGCGGCGGCGCGCATCCGCGCCGGGGCCGTCGACCCCATCGATTACGGCGCCTTGGGCTTTACCATCCACGCGCTCTACGGCGTAGCGGAGAATTATTTCCTGCGCGTCTCTAAATTTTTCGAGAGCGGCCTGCCGCCCGAGCGCTGGCATCATGCGCTCGTAGAGAAGATGGCCTTAGATATACCGGGGCTACGCCCGCCTCTCCTGAGCGACCGAGAGACGCTGCGCGACGTGATCACGCTCCTCAAGTTCCGCCGCCGCCTGCGGAACCTCTACGGCGAAGACCTGGACCCCGCGAAGACCCTGGAGGTCCAGGCCACGGCCGAGCGTTTCTTCGAGGGCTTCCCCGCCCTGCACGCCGATTATCGGGCCAAGCTCCTGGCCGTGGCCGGAGCGCTACGGTGAAAGCCTTCGACCCCGAGCCCTACGCCCGGGGCATCAGAGCCTTGAACGAGCGCGAGCGGGCGGCCATAGCCCGTCGGTCCGCCTTGGCCCGGGCCGAGGCCGGCCGGCTCGCGCTGGCCATAGGCCTGGCCGACCCGGGCGTGCGTTCCGTCCGACTCTTCGGCTCCCTGGCCCGGGGCGAGCCGACGCGCCTTGACTTCGACATAGACCTGGCCCTGGAGGGCGGCGACGTCTACGCCGCCCTGGACGCGGTCGCGGGCTCGGAATTTAAAGTGGACCTCGTTCAGCTCGAGCTCCTCCCCGAGGGCGCCGGGCGCGCCGTCGTTTCGGGCGGCGTCGTTCTCTATGCGGCGGAGGGTAGGCCGTAGTACAATCGGGCCATGAACGAACCCTACGTCGATCATGAGCGCGAGGCCGCCTATGAACGCCGGCTCAAGGACGCCGTTTCCCGCCTAGCCGCCGGCCTGAGCTGTACGATCCTGCTCTTCGGCTCCCGCGCGCGGGGAGCCGTACGGCGCTCGTCGGATTTCGACCTGGGCGTCCTGGGACTATCCGAGGCGGAGTTCCGTCGCCTGCGGCGGGAGATAGAGGACTACGTCGAGGAGAGCGACATCCCCCACGGCGTCGACGTCGTCGACCTAGACCGGGCGGACCCGGCCTTTAAAGAAATCGCCCTCCGGGAGGCCATAGCATGGAAGAGCGCGTAAGACGGGCCGTCGAGCAGCTTGAGGCGGCTCTCGACGATTTCTCTACGAGCTTAGCCATAGATCTAGCTAGCTTGGAGGCCGCGGTCGCCGACGCCGTGCGGAGCGGCCAGGCCCAAAAATTCGAGTTCTGCGTAGAACTCAGTTGGAAGACCCTTAAGCGCTTCATCGAGCATTACCACGGCTTCGACTTGGCCAGCCCCAAAGCGACCATAAAAAAGGCGCTGGAGCTTGGGCTCCTGGATTACGCGGAGTATGAATCCTTGCTCCGGGCCGTCGAGCTGCGGAATAGCCTTTCGCATATCTACGGCAAGGAAGCATTTAACCGTATCCACGCCGAGCTTATCGGCCTACGCGACCCTCTACGGGCCTGCCTCGCCTCCATGAAGGGTCGGTAGCCGGCGATACGCCAGCGTCGGCGGCCTTTAAATTTGCAAAACAAGTCAAGCCTCGCGTCCCTGCATGCCGTATGATGCCCCCATGACGGTCTACGATCAGATACAAGCCGCCATCGACTACGTCGAGCGGGGACTGGGCTCGGCGCTCAGCTGCCATGAGGCGGCGCGGCGGGCCAACATGTCCCTGCGCGGCTTCTACAACTATTTCTTGGCGCTTACCGGCTACCGCTACGGCGAGTACGTCCGCAGGCGGCGCCTGTCCGCCGCCGCCGACGGGCTGCTACGCGGACGGGATAGGATCATTGACCTGGCCCTGGCCCACGGCTACGACAGCCACGAGGCCTTTACCCGGGCCTTCAAGGAAGAGTATGGCGAGACCCCGAGGAGCTTCAGGACGGGCCGGCACGGATTCGGGCGCTTCGGGGCCGTCGATATCGTAAAGGAGAGAATCATGGGTATCATCTTCAAGGAACTACCGCGTATGCGAGCCGTTTGCTGTCTGGCGCAGGGACCGGACGCGGAGGGGGCCGCGCACGACAAGCTCTGGGCCTGGGCCCGGGAGCGCGGCTACGGCGACCTCTACGGCGAGGGCAACGAGAAGCCGTATCGGCTCTTCGGGCGCGACGAGCCCGGCCCCGAAGGCGGCTACCGCCTCTGGCTGGCCGCGGCCCAGGGCGACCCGGCCCCCGGGGGGGTCGGCCTGGAGGCCGGCCTGGAGGCCGCCGAGCTCGAGCCCGGCCGCTTCGCCGTCCTGGGCATCGAGGGCGACGTAGCCAAGGATTGGCGCTTCATCCCCGAAGGCTGGCGCGCCCTGGAGTCCGCCGCGACCGCCGCTGGCCGCCGGTTAAAAGCGGGCGGCCGCCGCTTCGAGGAGAAGCTGGAGCCCGTCGTCCCCGGCAACCTGCGTCTGGACCTCTACGTAGAGCTCGAGTAGGCCCTGGCCCGGGCGACCCCGCGCGGGGCCGCCCGGCTTTTTATAGATAGCGCTACCGGCGCGCGCGTTCTCTAGCTATGGAGCGCGACGAGTCGGCTCGGCGAAAGGCGACAGTCTGAGCCGCTTGATTTTCACATCCTTCAGCCCTTGAATTCGCCCACCCCCGGTGCTACAGTGTTCATCGCGTGAACACGCGCGGACTGCTCCTTGGCCGACCGTCGGCCGGCCGCAGCGTTTCGTTCCCGCCAGACTCCCGCCTTTCTCGATCCGGCAGCGCGCTCCGGCAGCGCCGGGCGGGGCGGGACCACAGGCCCTTACGCCGCGGGGAGAACCGGCCCCCCGCGATAGCCGCCCGCACCGGCGGCGGCCGACCCGTATCCTAAGCGGCCCGGAGCCGCCGCTCCCGTCTCTCTTCGAATTAGAAAGCCCTATGATTAACGCCACCTTACCGTTAGATACTATAACGCCTCCCGCCCCCGCGGCGTCGGAACCGGCCGCGCCGGCCGACGCGGAGCTGGCCATACTGGAGAGCATCTACGAGTCCCAGCGGCGCCAGCGGGCCCTGACCCAGCGCGAGCTGGCCGAGTCCGCGGGCCTGTCCCTAGGCATGACCAACGCGCTCCTTAAGCGCTTCGCCGACAAGGGCTGGGTGATGCTGCGGCGCCTGAACGCGCGGAACATCCAATATGCCTTAAGCCCCGAGGGCGTGGCCGAGATAGCCAGGCGCAGCTACCGCTACTTCCGCCGGACGGCCCGCAGCGCCGCCATGTACCGCGACATCCTGGAGGCCTTCGCCATGAGGGCCAAGCGCGGCGGCGCCGAGCGCGTCGTCCTGGCCGGCGCCTCGGACCTGGACTTCATCCTGGAATACGCCTGCGAGCGCCACGGCCTGACCTTCGTCAAGGGCGCCGACCCGGCCAAGGCCGCCCGCCTGGCCGCCGACCCTACCACCGTGCTCATAGAGGCGGAGGGCGACGACCCCGCCGCCCCGCCCCTGCCGGGCGCCAAGCGCCTGGCAGAGGTGCTGGTCGGGGCCTAGGCGGGGGCGGCTATGGGCTGGATAGCTATATCGACCTGGTAGCGCAAGGCGGCGATGCGTACAACTTGAAGGCGGTAACACCCACATGATCAGCGAGGCCATTTTTAATGCAGTCGCCGATGTCTGCCGCGGTGAGCCGCGGGTCGCCGCGGCCTACCTCTTGGGGAGTCGCGCCGCCGGCACTGCCAGGCCCGGCAGCGACCTAGACGTGGCGCTCCTACCCGTCCGCGGTACGGACTTGGACGCCCGGGCGCGGGTCGCCTTGGGTACGGAGCTTTCGTTCCGCTGCGGCCTCGATGCGGACGTCGGGGTCTTAAGTTCACGCAACTTGGTGTACGCGCGCGAGGCGGTCTTGAAGGGCCTGCGCGCCTACGCCGCCGACCCGGGCTACGCCGACTTTATGGAGATGACCTTCCTTTCCATGTACGGCCAGTATAACGACGACCGCCGGGAGCTGCTTCATGCCTTCGCCGTCTAGCGACATAGCGCTTAATAAGGCCGCGATCATCGGTCGCTGCATCGCGCGGATCAAAGAAGAGTATGTTGCCGATCCGGAATTAACGAACCAGACGCGGGTCGACGCGCTTACGCTCAACGTAGAGCGGGCCTGCCAAGCGGCCATAGACCTGGCGTACCATACCGTCGCGGCTCGTAAGCTCGGCATGCCCCAAAGTAGCGCCGAGGCATTCGTCCTGCTTTCGCGCCAAGGCCTGATCGGCGAGGCCGTCGCCAAGTCCATGATCGCCATGACCGGCTTCCGTAACGTCGCCATACACGAATATCAAGCGATGGATAAGCGTATCCTGCGCGACATCGCACAGATCCATTGGCGCTCGCTGGTAAATTATTGCGCCGAGCTCGGGCTAGCCGTCCCGCTGGCGGACGGGGAATAGGCCGCCATGCGAATCACGGAAGAGGAGCGGGCCGTCCTTACCGACGCCGTGCGGCGCCGGGACCCCGCGGCGCGGGTGTGGCTCTTCGGCTCGCGCGTCGACGACGCTAAGCGCGGGGGCGACATAGACCTGGCCGTGCTCTCGGCGCTGATCGGCCGGGAGGATAAGCGGGCCATACGCCGGGCCATAGAGGACGCGCTCGGCGAACGGCATATCGACTTGGTAGTCTCCGCCGACGGGAGCGACCCCCTCTTTAGGCTGGCCGTAGAGACGGGAGTTCGGATCGATGAGTGACGCCGCCCTCCGAGACCTTAAAGACCTTCGTAACGAGATAGCCCACGAGTACGAGACCGACGACCTTTCGGGCCTCTTCGCCGCGGTGCTCAAGGCGGTTCCCGAGCTCCTCGGCCTAGCCGACAAGGTCATCGCGTACTGCGGGCGCTATGAGCGGCCTCTACGCTAAGGCCCCGCCCCTGCCGGGCGCTTAGGCTCGTTGCGCTCTACCCACGTTACCTATGCCGGCCAAGCCGGTTCCATCCAGGGGGTACCCATGAAACGGATACTTTTCGTAGCCGTCGCGCTTACGGCCTTTACTTTCGCCGCGGCGGCGGAGGACACGGCCTTCTCCCGGTATCCGAACGCCTTAGGCGCCCAGTTCGCCGGCTCCTTCGCCTCGGGCGAGGCGCTTGGCGGCCTGTCGTACCAGCGCTGGCTGGGCGGCGGGCTGGGGGTTCAGACCTTGGCCGGCGCTTCGGTCAGCCAGGGCGGCTCGTATCGCTACAACGCGGCGGCGGCGCTGCAGTACAAGCTCTTCGCGGACGACTTCAATAGCTGGTTTTCCGGCGCCCTCTACCTGAACGGGCTCCTCGGCCATTCAGGCCAAGGCTACGGCGGCGTTTATGCGCCGGGTTTCTTCGCCGGCGCCGGCATCGGCATCGAGAGCGTCGTGCTGGGGCACCTAGCCAACTCCATCGAGTTCATGTATCTGGCGCAGCTCTCGCCCATGGACGAGTATCCATTCAGCTTGGGCTTCGCCCTAGGCGGGAGCCTGAGGTATAGGTTCTGAGATCAGGATGGACACGATCGGTTACCGTGATCGCGTCGATAGCTCTTTCTTGGTCTGTTTTCGCTTGCGTCTCGTCGCCGAACGACGGTGACCGCGAAAGTTTATCTTTTAAGCAAGAGATTACTGCGAGATACGCTTCTGAAACTGACCGGGCGCGAGTAGCTGAACTTGTTGATCTGGCGTTCGTACGGCCAAAGACGCTGTCCGGGCCCGTTGAACTCCTAGCCCTCGGCGACGAGGCCGCGTCGGCCGTGTTCGCCATGGCGCCGCGGGACGCGGACGGGGTCGTCGCGGCTCGCGGCACCGTCATCTTCGTCCACGGTTATATGGCCCGCGCCGAGAGCTCGCTCCCAGCGCTTAACGCCTTGGCCGCCGACGGCTGGCTGGTCTTGGCGCCGGATCTGCCCGGGCACGGCCGTTCCGGGGGCAAAGCGCTCGACATCGGGAGCTTCGACGACTACGGCCGCGCCCTGGCCCGGGTCGTACTCGCCGCGGAGGCCGCCGGACTGCCGCGGCCCTTCGCGTTCGTCGGGCATAGCCTGGGCGGCGCCGCGATCTTCTCCTATCTGGAGGGGGGCGGCCATGGAGCGGAGGCTGCCGTCCTCTTGGCGCCGCTCTTACGCATCCGCGCCCACGCGCCTGCCTCGTTCGGGGCGGCCGTCGCGGGCTTATTCTCCGAGCGGCTACCCGGCGGGGCCCGCCGCGGCTGGTTCCGCGCCTACCGGGCCTGGGCGAGCCGGCCGCACGCGCGGCTCCTATCCCGAGCCTTATCGGACCCGGACGCCCCGCGCCTGGGCTTCCTGCTCATGGGCCGGGACGAGGCGCTGAATAACGGCGCGGCGGAGCGGCTGGGCCGCGCGCTCGCCGGGCTTCCGGCCTGGGGCGGCCTTGCTACCCTGCCGGGGCTGGGGCATTGGGAGCTAGATAAAGGGGACGCCGACCCGCGGCTATGGGCGGCCCTGCTCGACACTTTAGGGGAGCTGACCGAACGATGAGACGAACGCTGGCATGCATCATGGCCGTCGCGCTGGCCGCCGCGGCCCCCGCCGCGGCCCAGGAGTTCGGCGCCGACTCGCCGCAGGTCCTAGCCCTGCGAGCGGCCTACCTTAGGGCGGGCCTGGCCCTGCCGCTCACGAGCTTTCCGGCCAGCCTGCGGCAGCTCCGCGAGGCGGGCGCGGCCGTAGGCTACGACCCGGAGACGGGCGCCGCGCCGGAGGTCGAGGGCGCCCGCTACTACGCCTTCCTAGATACGGTCTTCGAGGCTTGGCTATCCGGCGATGCCTTCATGATAGAGCCGGCGGCCCCGCGGGTTGGCGCCGACCTGGCCCGGGCCTGGGCCGGCCGCGCGCCCTTCCTGCGCGCGGGGCTGGCGGTGGCGGCCGATAACGGCCTCTTTATCGGGCTCGAGGCCGAGGGGCGCAAGGAATGGGACGGCGCCTTCCATAATACTTGGAACCTGCCGACAGACGGCGGCTCCGGGCAGGGCCTCCTCTTCGACAACCAGATTCTCTCGCGCGGCGTGCTGGCCTGGGAGGGCGACGGCGTCCGCCTGAGCCTGGGCCGCGGCCCGATACAGCTGGGCCCCGCGGCCCTGAAGGGCTTCTATCCGACCGAGCTCCTGCCCTACGTCGACGCATTCCGTTTTTACGGGCGCCTGGGGCGCCTGAGCTTCGACTGGCTCTTCGGCGGTTTCTATCCCATAGAATCGTGGGAGGCCATCGGTCCGGACGGAGACGGCGTCTTCCAAAACGACGTCATCAAGAAAGAAGAGCTCTGGAACGGCACCACGCCCACGCCGCCCTTCTTCGGCATCCACCGTATCCAATATACGGGCAAGCGCTTCCGTGCCGCCATCGGCGAGCAGATCTTCTACGCGCGGAGCCCGGTCTATTGGGAGGCCAACGACTTCCTCCCGGTGGCCACCTGGCACGGCCTGGACTTCTACCCGGACAACATGGCCCTGATCTTGGATTTCTCCTGGGCGGCGGCCCCGGGCCTGGCCTTGCACGCCATGGCCGGCTATGACGATATCAGCTCCGATATCTTCGGCGTGGCCGACAGCCCCGTGCCTACGATCGACGCCTACGCCCTGGCGGCGGAGTACGCCGCCCCGGGCCTGCTCGGCGGCCTGCGCGCCCTGGCCCAGGCCGGCTATACCCACTACCTTTGGGGCAACTTCGACGCCATCGAATCCCATAGCAACCTATTGCGCGGCGAGACGCTGCACCTAGCCCGCCAGGTAGCCCGTTATTATACCGACGACGGCGACGGCATAGTGCTGCCCTTCTCCAGCCCTTACGGCCCGGGCGCCGCCTGGCTCAAGCTAGACGCCTCGGCCAAGCCCTTGGCCTCGTGGCTGACCCTATCCCTGGACGCGCTCGTCCTTTCTAAGAATACGGAAGCGAACCTCGTCGATACGCCATACGAGCGCGACGCGGCTATAGAAAACGCCCCGCGGACGCTCTTCATAGAGCTGGGGCTTAAGGCCCGGGCCGAGGCCGAGCTGGGCTTCGCCTGCGGCTTTATCAGCCTGCGGCCCGGCCTGGTGGCCAAGGACGGGGCCCTGAGCGGCTCCCTGGACCTGCGCGCCGGCCTGTCCTTCGGCGCGGGGGACGGGGCGCTTAGGCGCTACTAGGTATGCCCGGCGCGTACCGCCTTAGGCGCGCGGCTACGGCCCTCGTCGCCGCGCTCGCGGCCCTGACCGCGGCCGGCTGCGGGACCCTGGGCCTTTACCCCGCCGACCCTTTGGCGCCGCGGCGGGAGGCCCTGCGGGCGGAGGCTCAGGCCGGGGTCGAGGGGCCGGCCATAGCGGAGTACCGCGCCATGCTGGCCGCGCTCTTCCGCGGCTACGAGTATCCGGGGACCCTACGCTTCGAGCTCGCCGATTGGGAGAAGGGCCGGGTAGGGCTCATCGTCCTGGAGCCGCCGCCGGGCGCGCCGCGCCGCGGCACGATCGTGGCCTACCACGGCTTCATGTCGTACAGCGGCTACAACGTGCCGGGCCTGGCCCGCCTGGCCGAGCGCGGCTGGCTCGTGCTGGCCGCCGACCTGCCGGGGCACGGCTTCTCCACGGGCCTCTCCGGGGCCGTGGACGACTTTACTGATTACGCCCTCCTATCCGCCGCCCTCAAGGCCTGGGCGCGGGAGCGCGGGGCCGTCGGGCCATGGGCGGTCCTGGGCCACAGCGCCGGGGGCGCGGCGGCCCTGGCCAGCCTGGCGCGCGAACCGGGGCTCTTCGACGCCGGGGCGCTCCTGGCCCCCCTCGTACGCCCGGTCCGCTTCGGCCGCTACCGCGCCGCGGCGGCGGCCCTGGGGCCCTTCGTGGCGGCGGTGCCGCCGCGCGGCTACGAAGAGGGCTTCCTGGGCGCGCCCTTCATTCCGCTGTCCTATCTGCGGCGCCTGGGCGCCTGGCAGCGGCGGCTGGCCCGGGCCGATCCCGCGCCGACCCCGCTCCTCTGCGTCTGGGGCCGGGATGAGGACGCCATCGACGTGGAGTATAGCCGACGCGCCATCGCGCGCGCCTTTCCGCGAGTCCAGGAGTTGACCCTCCCGGGCGTCGGGCATATCGTCTTCGATCTGGGAGCCGGACAGGACGCCGCGGTCGCCGCGATCGCGGGCTTCCTGGACCGGCTCGCGCCTTAACCCCGGCGCGGTAACGTAGCTAGGGCATCATGCCTTGTTCATGGAAACGAATGAAGGGACATCAATGACCGTCGAAGAGATCAGCGCGTCCGTTACGAGCCGGCACCTCAACCGCCACGTCTATTACATGGCCGCGACCTTCGTCGTAGCCGACGCCCTGGCCGTCATGGCCTGCTTCGGCTTCGGCTTCTTCGTCGTGAACGCCTACGACCTGGACATCATCAACTTCAAGTCCTTCGTGACCTACTGGCCCTACCTGCCCGCCTTCATCGCGGTGTTCTTCGGCATCCACCTGTACCCCGGCATCGCCTTGGCCCCGGCGGAGGAGCTTAGGCGCTTCGGCATAGCCTCGTTCTTCGGCCACATGGGCATCGTGCTCTCCCTGTATCTCGACGAGCGCCAGATAACGCCGTACTCCGTGGCCTTCGCCCTGTCCTGGCTGGTCAGCGTCCCGGGCCTGGTCGTGGGGCGCAACCTGGCCCGCGCGCTCTGCAGCAAGGCCCGCTGGTGGGGCGTGCCCGCCGTGATCTTCGGCGCCGGCCGCACCGGGCGCATGGTGGTAGACCGCCTGCGCAAGCACGCCTGGATAGGCTACCGCGCCGTGGCCATGCTGGACGACGATCCGGCCGTGGGCGAGTCCTACGCCGGCGTGCCGGTATTGCACGGCACGGAGCAGGGGCCCGAGCTGGCCGCCGCCCTGCGCGTACGCACCGCCATCGTGGCCATGCCGGGGGTGGAGCGCCAGCGCCTGTCGCGCATCATCGGCGCCAGCGTCTCGGCCTATCGCTACCAGGTGCTCATCCCCGACTTCTTCGGCATGACCAACCTCTGGATGAGCGTGCGCGACTTCGACGGCGTGCTGGGCCTGTCCTCCAGCCAGAAGCTGCTCCTGCCGGCCAACCGCGTGATCAAGCGTGCGCTGGACGTAGTCTTGAGCCTCCTCATCGGCCTGCTCATATCGCCCTTCGTGCTGGTCGTCGCCTTGCTGATAAAGCTCGAGTCCCCCGGCCCGGCCTTCTTCGGGCACGCGCGCCTGGGCAAGGACGGCAAGCCCTTCAAGTCCTGGAAGTTCCGCTCCATGGTGCGGGATTCCCAGCGCGTCCTTAAGGAGCTCCTGGAGCGCGACCCGGCGGCCCGCGCCGAGTGGGAGGCTAATTTCAAGCTTAAGAACGACCCCCGGGTGACCAAGATCGGCGCCTTCCTGCGCAAGACCAGCCTGGACGAGCTGCCCCAGCTATGGAACGTGCTCCTAGGCGAGATGAGCCTCATCGGCCCCCGGCCCATCATCGCGGACGAGGTGCCCAAGTACGGCGAGTACTACAAGACCTTCGCCAGCGTGCTGCCGGGCCTGTCCGGGCTCTGGCAGGTCTCCGGCCGCTCCGAGCTGGACTACGACGAGCGCGTGGCCCTGGACATCTACTATATTCAAAGCTGGTCCCTCTGGCTGGACCTGCACATCTTCATGAAGACGATAGGGGTGGTGCTGCATGGCAAAGGCGCGTATTAAGCCGAGGGGCGGACGATGGGCGGCTGCCGCGACGACGGCGGCCTGCGCTTTCTTCCTAAGCGCCGCGCCGAACGCCTTCGCCCAAGGCCGGCCGGCTATAACGGCCGTCCTGCCGGGCCTGCCCGCCGAGGCCCTGGACCGCATCCGCGGCGGGGCCATAGACGCGCGGGAGGCCGCCGGGCCGGCCGACCTGCGTTGGCTGCCCGCCGGCGCCCCCGGCGCGGCGATCCGCGCCGCCATAGCCGGCCGCGACGCGTGGCCGGTGCTCATCGAGAGCGCCTACCTGATACCGGCCGCCGAGCTGCCCGCCTACGACGGGCTCAAGGCCCTGAACGCCCTGGGCGCCGTGTCCACCATGTCGGGCATCACCTACTTCTCCCATAACCGCAACCGCGAGACCGTGCTCTTCGACGAAGTCTTTAAGGCGGAGGGGCCGGGCTCCAGGAAGCGCCTCCCCGACCCCGCCTACCGGATCCTGCCCGCGAGCGACGGCTTTACGGTGCACCTGAAGGACGCCAACTTCGGCTCCTGCTGGTACGCGGCCACGCTCCAGGCCGACGGGCGCGGCGCCCGCCTGGGCCTGACCAACGCCCGGGCCATGGGCATAGCCGTGGTGCGCGCCTTCGGCGCCGGCGACCTGGTGATGGAATTCTACCTGGCCCCGGCGGACGAGGGGCTCGTCGTGTACGGGCTCTGCGCCGCGGCGCCCGCGGGCCTGGCCTCTAACGTGGTGGATATGTACTCCGCCGTGCTCAAGCGCCTGGACTCCGTCCGGCTCTGGGCCGTGGGCCGGCTGCAAGCGGCCCGCTAGCGCCGTGCGCATACTGCAGTTGATCACCCGCTCGGAGGCCGGCGGCGCCCAGACCGTGGCCCGCCACCTGGCGGAGGGCCTGGCCGCCCGCGGCCACGAGCTCGTCCTGGCCTACGGGCCCGAGGGCGAAGGCGAGGCCTTCGAGGGCATGGACGCCCGCGTACGCCGCGCGGAGCTGGGCGGCCTGGTACGCGAGCTTAAGCCGGCCTCGGAGCTCCGAGCCTTTACGGCCCTGCGCCGCCTGTACCGGGAGCTTAAGCCCCAGGTCGTGCACCTACATACCTCCAAGGCCGCGGCCCTGGGTCGCCTGGCCTTGCCGGGCCTCGGGCGGGGACCCGGGCCGTTGGCGGTCTATACCATGCACGGCTTCGACCAGCTGGCCGTGAGCAATCGGAAGTTCCTAGGCGTCGACCGCTGGCTGTCGCGCCGGGGGGGGCTGACCGTGGCCGTGAGCGGCGCCGACGCGGCGGCCATGGCGGCCGCCGGCTACCCCGCCGGCCCGACCGTGCCCAACGGCGTGCCCGAGCCGCCCGAGCGGGCGGAGGGCCCCGTAGCCGACCGCCTGCGCGCGCTTAAGGAGCGGGGCCTGCCCCTGGCGCTCTGCGTGGCGCGCGAGGCGGCGCCCAAGCGCCCGGACCTGTTCGAGGCGGCCGCCGCCCTGCTCAAGGGCAAGGCCACCC
>ERZ1066115.224-NODE-224-length-18082-cov-10.821823_pt1 | contig 18082 bp, 16 predicted proteins | sample MGYA00382762_ERZ1066115 | MGnify/ENA primary metagenome ERZ1066115 (study PRJEB33369, sample SAMEA5778345) | biofilm metagenome | biome: Industrial cooling water; feature: Water cooling tower basin; material: Biofilm | place: United Arab Emirates | collected... | reverse complement strand
CGGAGGCAAGCGCAAAGGAAGCTTTGCCATTTATCTGGAACCCTGGCATGCCGATGTATTTGATTTCCTGGAGTTGAAGAAGAATCACGGCAAGGAAGAAATGCGCGCACGCGATTTGTTCTACGCCATGTGGATTCCCGATCTGTTCATGAAACGGATTGAGAGTAATGAAATGTGGTCGCTCTTCTGTCCAAACGAAGCACCCGGCTTAGCCGATTGCTGGGGTGAAGAATTCGAACGCCTCTACGAAAAATATGAGAAGGAAGGGAAAGCCCGCAAGCAGGTAAAAGCTCAGGACCTCTGGTTCGAAATTCTGGAAGCCCAGATCGAAACCGGTACACCGTACATGCTCTATAAAGATGCGGCTAACCGGAAATCGAATCAAAAGCATTTGGGTACCATCAAGTCGAGCAACCTGTGCACCGAAATCATTGAGTACACGTCACCTGATGAAGTGGCGGTCTGTAACCTTGCCTCCATCGCGTTGCCCAAATTTGTAACCGAAGAAGGTACGTTTGATCACCAGAAGTTGTATGAAATCACGAAAGTGGTGACCCGCAACCTGAACAAGGTGATTGACATCAACTACTATCCCGTACCGGAAGCCCGCAACTCCAACATGCGCCACCGCCCGATCGGTATTGGTGTACAAGGGTTGGCCGATGCCTTTATCTTGTTGCGCATGCCCTTCGACTCTCCGGAGGCGCGCGGCCTGAACAAAGACATCCATGAAACCATCTACTTTGCCGCCATGGAAGCTTCTATGGAATTGGCCAAGGTGCAGGGTCCGTATGAAACCTTCAAAGGTTCACCGGTATCCAAAGGAATTTTCCAATTTGACATGTGGGGCGTAACCCCGGAGTCAGGCCGGTGGGATTGGGATAATCTGAAGAAGGAAGTGAAGCAACATGGCGTGCGCAACTCGTTGTTGTTGGCTCCAATGCCTACGGCTTCTACGTCTCAGATTTTAGGAAACAACGAGTGCTTCGAACCGTATACATCCAACATCTACACCCGCAGAACCTTGTCTGGCGAGTTCATTATTGCCAACAAGCACCTGATGAAAGACCTCATCAGCCTCGGCTTGTGGAGCGAAACCATGCGGCAAAAACTGATTTCGACCAACGGTTCGGTGCAGCCGATTCCTGAGATTCCGCAAAACATCAAGGACATCTATAAAACCGTTTGGGAGATTTCGCAGAAAGCCATCATTGATATGAGTGCTGATCGCGGAGCCTTCATCTGCCAAAGCCAGAGTCTGAACATTCACCTGACCGATGCCAACTTTGGTAAACTTACTTCCATGCACTTCTATGCCTGGAAGAAAGGATTGAAAACCGGTATGTATTACCTGCGCACCAACGCAGCAGCCGATGCGATTAAGTTTACCCTGGATAAGTCGGCCGTACAACAGCCGGCCGTACAAACCGCCACGGTAACGGAACCGGTAACGGCTTATACAACGGCAAAAGAAGTACAGCAGATATTAACGTATAGCGAGCCTGAAGTAAATCTTTCGGATGTAGATCAAAAGCGGGCCGACATGGCGTGTTCGCTCGACAATCCGGATGCTTGCGAAGCGTGCGGTAGTTAATTGAATCCCTGAGTTAAATAATAAAAGCCCGGTTCAGCCGGGCTTTTCTTTTCCATCTATGCTCAACCTGACAAAACTTGACAGCATGAGTTTGTTAAAATCTTTGAATGAACGAAATGGTTTTCGACAGGCTCAGGCTGACAATCATTAACTTGGTTTAAGACAGCCTCTTAATTTTTAATCACTATGAAAATTGCCTTCTTCAGCACCCAGACGTATGACAAAGTGTTTTTCGATCAGCATAATGCCCGCTTCGGTAATGCCATCGACTACTTTGAAACTGCCTTGAATGAAAAAACGGTCAACCTGCTGACGGATGCCGATGCCGTGTGCGTGTTTGTGAACGACCGCATCAACCGTGAGGTGTTGCAGGAATTATCGCGCAAGAAGATTGGCCTGGTGGCCCTGCGCTGTGCCGGCTTTAACAATGTTGATCTGGAAGCAGCCCGTGCACTTAATATAAAAGTAGTACGGGTACCGGCTTATTCGCCCCACGCTGTGGCCGAGCACGCAGTAGCTATGCTCATGACGCTGAACCGCAAAACCCACAAAGCCTATAACCGGGTGCGTGAACAAAATTTTTCACTCACCGGATTATTGGGCTTTGACCTAAACGGAAAAACCGTGGGCGTCATCGGCACGGGAAATATCGGTCAGGTGTTTAGTAAAATCATGCTGGGCTTTGGATGCCGGGTACTCGCCTACGATTTGAAACCGGTTACCCAGTTGCAGGCAGCAGGTGTCACGTATGTCCCCCTGGCAGAAATCTTCACCCAATCGGATATCCTCTCACTGCACTGTCCGCTGAATGATCAAACCCGGTACCTGATCAACGATCAATCCGTTCAGCAAATGAAGACAGGGGTAATGCTGATCAACACCAGCCGGGGCGCGTTGATTGATACCCGGGCGGTGATCCAGGGCTTAAAGTCAGGAACGATCGGTGCCCTCGGCATTGATGTTTACGAACAGGAAGAGAAATTATTTTTCCGGGATCTATCCGAGAAAATTATCAAAGATGATCTGATTGCCCGACTCAGCAGCTTCCCGAATGTATTGATCACGGCCCATCAGGGGTTCTTTACCCAGGAAGCTTTAACCCAGATCGCCATCACCACACTCACCAATGTGCAACGCTTCGAGCAAAAACTAGAATTGGTGAATGAGGTGAGCATTTGATCGTAATCCAGGTAAAGAATCCCAAAAATTGCCCTTCGCCCCGGATTTCTATCCAATCAACCCTGCCGACTGGTAATTGATCCGGCAAATGAATAGATTCGAAGTATCCGTTTACCCGAATCGTTATGAAAAAATCCCTCTCTCCGCTTAATCGCAGAAAATTTATTGGTGTTGCCGGCTCTGCGCTTGCCTTTACCATATTGCCCCGCCATGTCGTGGGCGGAAAAGATTTCATCGCGCCAAGTGATAAAATTACCATGGGTTACATTGGTTTGGGTACGCAAGGCTTGCGTGAAATCCTGCCCTTGCTATCCGTACCCGAACTTCAGCTGGTAGCGGTTTGCGATCCCAACAAAGAAGCCATCGGCTACCGCGATTGGGGAAAAAATTATCTGCGTGATGAAATCCGCAAGAAGTTGAATAGCACCACCTGGACTGCCGGTGGAGATAACGACATACCCGGTGGCCTTGATAACGGCAAGTACATAGTTGACACGTATTATAAAGAGCAACGCAGTGCGGATCGATACAATGCCTGTACAGCTTATGCCGACTTCCGCGAAATGTTCGCGAAAGAAAAAGATCTCGATGCCATTAAAATCATGACACCCGATCACTTGCATGGATTGCTCGCCATTGCGGCATTGAAGCGTAACATTCATGTTACCATGCACAAGCCAGTGGCCAACCGGTTGAAAGAAGGCAGGCAGGTGGTTGACCTGGCCCTCCAATCAAACGCCACCACACACCTGGCCGCCTGGGAAGCCAATACCCCAATGGATGGAATTATGAACTGGATAAACAGCGGAGCCATTGGCACCTTGCAGGAAGTACACAACTGGACCAACCGACCGGTGTGGCCACAATACACTTCCTTACCTACCGATACGCCTCCTGTTCCCAAAAATTTAAACTGGGATTTATGGCTCGGACCCGAAAAGGAAAGACCGTATCATCCTAACTATACTAACATGGTATTTCGGGGGTGGTATGATTTCGGTGGAGGTTCCATGGCCGACATGGGTCACTACAGTTTATGGACGGTGTTTCAAGCCCTGCAACTGGAAGCGCCAACCATCATTGAACCCAACCGCAGTCATGCAGTCGACTTTAATGAAAAGGTACCCTTCCGGATTCGAAATGACTTTGCCTTTCCGTTGGCGAGTCAGGTTCGGTTCCGGTATGAAGCAAAAGGGAACCGGCCCGCCATCACGTTATTCTGGTACGATGGTGGCATGCGGCCGGCCGTACCCGAAGTACTCGTGAAGCAAAATAAAGAATTGCCGCAGGAAGGCATGATGTTCGTGGGCGATGCGGGAATCATTCTGGGTGGCTTTCATGCTGAAAATGCTCAGCTCATTTCCGGGAAACGAGCCGGTGAATCGCTCAAGACCCCGCCATCAGATAACAGTCCCGATCACTACATCCCCAAAAATTTTATCGAAGGCATTAAAAACAAAACCCAGTGTGCCGGCAGTCTGCGCGATACCTGGCCATTGACCGAAACCATCAATCTGTATGCCGTTGCGCTTCGCACGGGCCGCACCTTGTATTATGATGCGGCCAATATGAAGATCACCAACGTGCCGGAAGCGAATGCCTACCTCAGCCGTGAGTATCGTAAAGGATGGGAACCTGACCACATTTAACTTCAACCTCATTTGCCATGAACTACATTTCACGAAGAAGATTTATCAATACCGGACTGGCGCTAGGCGCATGGGCAGCCACCGCTCCTGTCATGAGCAGCTATGCAACCGGATTTTCATTACCCGCACCGTTAGGGTTTCAAAGCTGGACGATTCGCGAGGAACTGTCGAAAGATTTTGCCGGCACCCTGAAGAAGATGGCCGGTTATGGGTATCAGAGTATTGAAATGTGCTCGCCACAAGGCTATGCCAAATACGGGTTTGGTCCGCTGGAACACCTGAAGGCAAAAGACATGCGGCAGATCATCACGGATGCCGGACTTACCTGTATCAGTTGCCACTATATCTTTCATGAATTCAAAACCCATGCCCAGGAGCGAATTGATTTTGCCAAAGAGCTGGGCTTAACGCAGATGGTCGTCTCTGCGTTTGGACTACCCAACACCGCCACGCTAGGTGATTGGAAGAAAGCCGCCCAGGAAATGAACGGGATGGCCGACCTGTTTCGTAAAAACAATATTCAACTGGTGTATCATAACCACAATTGGGAGTTCGAAAAGCTGGAGGGGGAATTGATTTATGATGTGTTGCTGCGCGAGTTGGATGCCAGCCTGATCAAGATGCAGTTTCAGGTATGGGTGATTATTGCCGGCTATCAAGCAGCTGATTATTTCCGGAAACATCCGGGCCGATTTATCTCGGCTCACCTGTCGGATTGGCCGGGTACGGGTGAAGCCCAGGTTCCCATTGGGCAGGGCAAGGTTGACTGGAAAGAATTCTTTGAGGCTGCTAAAGTTGGTGGACTCAAGAATTTCTTTGTAGAGATGGACGCGCCCACCTTTGAACCCAGCGCGCGGTACTTGAAAAACCTCTAATGGGTATGCGAAAAATTACTATCCTATTATTCGTTGTATCGACCCTTTGTTCGGCCCAGGACAAAACTTTGCCTTATTATGAAATTCCGGATAGCCCAACTCACTATACGGCAGGTACTGTGGCCGCCCGCATGATTGATGGGTTAGGCTTTCGTTTTTATTGGGCAACCGAAGGCCTGCGAGCCGAAGATCTGAACTATAGACCCGGACCTTCCACCCGTACCAGTCTGCAAACGATCGAGCACATCTTTGGCATGTCCATCATGATTGTCAACAGCACGACCGGCACTGCCAATGAGAATCCCGCTCCAACCTTACCCTTTGTTGATATGCGAAAACAAACTTTATTGAATCTTAAAGCTGCCAGCGACCATTTGAAGACATTACCGGATGAAGAAATCTCAAAATTGAAGATGGTCTTTAGACGAGACGGTCAGGTAAGTGAATTTCCTTTTTGGAATGAACTTAATGGACCCATTGCCGATTGCCTATGGCATGTGGGACAAATCGTTTCATTTCGAAGGGCATCTGGAAATCCGTTCCCTGATCATGTAAGTGTACTGACCGGAAAAGTGATCCACTAGAATTTAAAGACGAAGTGACACGTCACTTCTAAAAACGCCCCAAAAACTGTACATTACTTTACCACTAAACCCTATCACCATGAATACCAAAGCAATTCTTGCAGGCCTTGCCGGAGGTGTATTTGCATTCTTTGGCGGCTGGCTCGTGTATGGAATCCTCTTAATGGATTTCACCTCCTCCCATGCCATTCCGCATGAGGGCGTCATGAAAAATCCACCCGACATGATTTTTCTGGTTATCAGCAATCTGAGTTGGGGATATCTTTTAGCGTATATCTTTTACAAATGGGCTAACATCAAAACATTTGGCGCTGGGTTTACCGGAGGTTTGATCATTTCCTTTTTGGTAGTCTTCATGATTGACACTTCCTTATATGCCTTCTACAACCTGAGTGACCTAACCGGGACCGTTGCGGATATCCTGATCGGTTCAGTTTTTGGAGGTTTAATTGGAGGTGTGGTGGGTTGGGTATTAGGCACAGGGAACAAGGAATAATCTCAACTCAAAACCTTAGCATGCAAGACCGATGATACGCGTAGGGGTATTGTTTTGGTTCCTCTATCTTCCAACGTTGACCCTCACGGTTGGACAAGTACCCTTTCCAGAAATCAGGATCTATATTTCAGCAACTCAGTTTGCCAATTTAAAGAATCAGCATGATACCAAAACGAACCTGACTCATGCGGTGATGTTGATCAACGGGGATAGCGCTCAACTTGGCGAGCTTCACGACCGGGGAAATAATTCTCTTAAGTTTCAACGCAAATCGTTGTCGGTTGAACTGGATCACGAAATGAAGCTCAACAACCCTGAGTTGCGGCTGAAAAAGTTTAACCTGGTTAGCCTGAGCATGGACAAAAACTTCTGGCATAACCGGTGGGCTAACCTGGTGTTGCAGCAACAAGAGCTCTTCCCGCTTTACAATACGTACTGTACCGTTTGGATTAATGATGTAGCGCAAGGCATTTATTTGCTCATTGAAAAGCCTACGCACTTTCGAAACGTGATCAAGAGTCCGTACATGCTGCGCAGAGGGTTGAATCATGTGATTCAGGACGAATATGTTGATGCTGAAATGAAAAATTCAGTTAAACGCTACCGGCAACAGTATAACGCCATGTATGCTACTCTAAAACTGAGAGACGAATCACAGATTGCTCCCCAGCTCGCCCGCTACCTGAATCTTCCCCGCTATTACCGGTGGATGGCCTTCAACTACTACGTGATGAATGGCGACTACAGTGATGAGGTTTACCTATGGATCGACCCGGTTAGTGGATTATTTAACGTACTGCCCTGGGATTTTGATGATATTCTGAAACCCGCGCCACACGAGGGTTGGGCTGCCCGAAATCAAACACTAGCGGACCGAAAAGTATTTTCAATGGAAGAAACCTTTGACCGGGCTGTTGCTACCCACCCACAACTTTATTCGGATTATGAAACCATCTTAAAACAAGTAGTAAGCGAACTGGATTCGGCCCACCTGTGGCAGGCCAGTAAACAGGTATTGGCTGAACTGCAGGCCTTAACTACCCATTCGACTGTAGCACAGGCCTCGCAGTTTCTGGATCGGCAGCCACTTGATTTCAACGCGGTTCAACACGATATAACGCAATCCATGGAGTTGCTATTGAAACGCAGACGGTGGATTTTAACCGGCAAGTAAGGTGGCCAATCAGTTGATCTGCTTCAATCCTTTTGTCTTGGCTTTACCCTCCTTTTGCGATTGATCGTGATCAGGCTTTTGATGAATTTCCTTTTCGGACTTCAGAAGGTCTTTGTTTTTTTCCATTCCGGATTTCCACTCCTCTGTTTCTTCGTCCCAAGCTGCTCCCCAGTCATCCCAACCAAGTTCGATAGGCTCGATGTCGATTTCCGGAATCTCCAAGTGAATGGGCTCAATGTCGATGTCAAGATCGGGGATTTCGATGACGATGGGCTGTTTGACAGAATCGATATGACGCAAATCTATTTCGATTGGCGCAATTTGAATCTCCAGGCTTTGTAAGGTTGATTCGACTGATCGCAGGGCTTCCCTCAAGGCCGCCTCGATCGTGGCTTCGAGTTGCTGATCATCAAGTTGAGCGTTAAAATCCCAGTTGCGTGAACTCCTGATTTTCACCAGACCATCCGGCCGTTTGGAATCCGAAACTTTTTCCCTGTCTTGAGCCAGACCGGATACAACGACCAACATCATGGCCATCCAGACGCAAAATTTCAGCTGTTTCATGGTATTGGGGTTATGAATGGTAATACTGCATCAGAAGGAAAAGGTTACAACCTGACCCAGCCATTCCGCGAAATCTGCAGAGAATCCCAAATGGAATGGGCTTGCGTACGGAATTTCACAACTGCACTTAGGCCATCCGGCTGCACTGGTAATCACCACAAATAATCCTATTCCACCCTGCGATCTATACCACGGCTACCTGCGCACGGCTGCTCAACTTTGGTTCATCAACAAAACAAATCATGGTTATGAAAACAAGTTCAGTCATCACTTCTTCACCTGGCGTTCGCCTGCCGGCCAGTCCGGTGGAACCCCCTAACTCCAATAAACTGTTGTGGATACTCCTTCAATTGTTGCTGGGCGTTTTCTGTGTTTTGATCATCAGCGGAAGCAACAAGGGATTTGCGCAAGTGCAGGATACTACTACTTACCGGGTAGAAACCCGAGATGGCAATGAATATCTCGGCCAGCTCCTATTGGATAGCCCGGAAAGCATCACGCTCATCACCAAAAATTTGGGAGAGATCAAAATCAAAAAGAGCGACATCCTCAAGATGGAAGCCATTCAGCCTTCTCAGATTAAAGATGGAGTCTTGTGGTTTGAAAACCCACAAGCCTCGCGCTACTACTGGATGCCCAATGGGTATGGGATAAAAAAAGGAGAAGGCTATTATCAGAATGTGTGGATCTTTGTGAATCAGGTTACCGCAGCGCCAACCGATCATTTCTCAGTGGGAGCTGGAATAATACCCGGCTTTTTATTAGGTGGACCAAGTCCCATGTGGGTAACGGGTAAATTCTCCATTCCGGTGCAGCCCGAGTTAGTCAATCTTGGGGTAGGAATTTTTATCGGGCACCGTTGTTGGTGAATCTGATACTGGATTTGGAATCGCCTATGCCATGACAACCATTGGTACGCGGGATAAAAACTATAGCCTGGGTGTAGGCTATGGCTATGCTGGGGGCGAATGGTCGAAACGCCCAACGTTAAGTGTAAGCGCCTTGATTCGTACTTCCAACCGCGGATATTTCCTGACCGAAAATTATTATATCGGTACCGGTGAAGACCCGCTGTTATTATTTTCGTTCGGTGGCCGCAGGATTGTGAAAAAGACGGGTATTGATTTTGGTTGTTTATACCGGTTACCAACGGTATGGGAATGTTTGTGGCAATCCCCTGGTTGGGATTAACTGTGCCTCTTGGAAACAAAGCCAACTAATCAGAGCTGATCAACCTTAATCGCGAACCGGAAAATGAATTTCCGTTACCAGGTCATTATCCGGCACCGTGCCCGGCATACTCACATAGGTTTCAAACGGATCCACTCCTTTTTTCGGTTTGAACACTTTAGCCTGATGCATGTTGTACTGTGCGCTCCAGGCATTGCCCAAGTGCTTATACGATCCGGTATGAGAAACCGTATTCAGCTTCATGGCCGGCAAGTTGCCGCCAATTGCTCCTGCCGGAAGATCTTTCGGGATTTCCTTAACAGGAATGGCTGATGTGTACACAATTTTATTTTTAACCAGATCCCACTTATGGTAGATCGAAAACGGAATGCCACTTACCAGGCTGTTGTGGGATTTCATCCAAATACCCAACGTGTCGAAATCGGCTTTCATACTGGGGCCAACGGTTTCCAACGTGCAGGTGGTGCGAATGCCAACATACTCGCATCCGGGATAAGTAGTAATCCCCTTGAACGTAAGCCTGCTCGGTACTGAACCTGTCTCCAGGTAATCCTTCAACATGGTTAATCCACGTGTATAATCCATGCCAATATAGGCTGTCATCATTTTTTTCATGAAGAATAAAAAGAAGGGCAGGCTGCTATCCATGCACCAAACCAATTCAGTACCGCTGCCCTTTGGCTTGATATCAAACCACACGGAGGAGGTCGACTTCCAGGGTTTTAAAAAGGTCACCGTCATATCCATTCGTTGCGGAGTCTCCCTCAGTATTTTCATCGATCCGCTACCGGTGCGTTTCCCTTCCCAGGAATACTCTTTGCCACCTGGTTTAACTTCTACTTTGGCTTCGGGCTCCAGAATAAGCCAGGGTGACCAGATACGCCAATTACCAAAATCACGAATGAATTGATACACCGTGTCGGAAGGTACGTTAATCTCGATGGATTTTTCAACATGAAAGTCAGGCATAATTAAGGGTGTTTGGTTGCAATGAAGTTAAGAAAAAATCAAGCAGAAGAATTCAGTCCACGTCTTCTTATAAAAAAATCAGTACTCCTTTACCCCTTATCACGGGATGAAAAGCCACTTGATAAGGACATTGTCCAGGTTACAGAACTGGAAAAATTGTTAACTGATTCCTAAAAACAAGTCATTTTCCGGTCTGGCCTTTGCATTTCACTAAATACTTGCTGAAATTAAATTAATAAAACCCCACTTGCTATGAAACGACTCCTCTTTATTACCTGCGCAGCCTTGTGTGGCTTGCTCTTTTTTCAGGGTAAGCCGACAGAAAAACCGGCCCCGTCTCCCTATCTGGATGCTGAACTACCGGCCGAAGTAAAGGCGGTGGTTGATCAAAAGTGTTACGGTTGTCATAATGTTAACTCCAAGAATGAAAAAGGGAAAGCCAAGTTAGATTGGGATGCCCTCACTAAAATGAAAAAAGCAAAGCGCATGGCCGCTATGGATGAAATCAACGAGGTGCTGACCGAAGGAGAAATGCCACCCAAGAAATTTCTGGAAAACAAGCCGGAAGGTGCCCTGACAGAGGCCGAGTTAGCTACCCTGTTAGCCTGGAGTTCGGGTAAAAAGAAAAAATAATGAAAAGGCGCATTCTGCTGGGACTGGCGCTGGTCTTCGTGATTATTCAGTTTATTCCGGTGGAGTTACCGCCACCGGATCCGGACCGATCCGGAGACCTGATCGGAACAGGTTTAGCCAACCAGGAAGTTGCCCAGCTCTTTAAAACTTCGTGTTACAGTTGCCATAGCAACGAAACGGAATATCCCTGGTATTCCCATGTGGCTCCCTCTTCCTGGTTAGTGGCCAGGGATGTACGCGAAGGTCGGGACGAGCTTAACTTTTCTACCTGGTTAAAGTACGATACTACGCGCATGATCCGCAAGCTGGATGATATTGCATCCGAAGTGGGCGAAGGTAATATGCCCATGCCTATCTATACCCTGATGCATCCTTCCGCTAAACTAACGGATGAACAACGTGAACTTATTGTTGCCTGGACCGAGACCGCCATGGATGCCTTGGTGGGCGAAGAAGAAGTGGAAGAGAATTAGCACGAACAGATTTCCCAAAACTATTCAGAAAGCAAGGTTGCTTTCGCGCGTGCGAATGCGCCCAAACTGTTCGTAGCTGAACAGCTGCCAGAAGCGCTCCTGATTACAGTTGTGATTGCCTTCATGACCATCGGAGTTCGCACCACGAAGGCTGCTATGCTAAACCCGGTCAAGAGTTTGAGAAGTGAATAGCTAATCTCCGATAAAATCCCGCTTAACCAAGTTCATCGCAAGTGGACCCTGGGCGGTAATAAATTGCTGTTGCTCAACGTTCACATTCAGGACGTCTACTTTTTGTCCTTCTTGAGTGATTACGAACATACTTCGGAAGCGGTACCGCACCGCATCACCGTCATAATTTTCTGTAACCAGGTATTCCAAACGCAACCCTGTTTCCAAGTGCATGAGGATAACCTCGCTCATCCGGTAAACTTCATCCATGCGTTCACGATCCGAACCCGGATAGTCGTGTGGCACATACACCTGGAATCTGTGACGATCAACTTCCGTCATCACAGGTTGCAGTCCAAGTTGCAGTAGAATTTTTTCCTGTGTCGTCATGTTGAGGTGAAGATGGAGTAAGGTACCGAATTTTGGTGGTTCAGAATCCCGACAATCCAGGCTATGTTAGCGCCACTCCTTTTCTTACCTTGCCGATATGACGCTCACCCCCGAACAGAAGGAACACGCCATCCACCTGATTGAGATTGGCGAAAAACTGGAAGCAGTCCGATACCTTCAGAATCTCCTGAGCCTTACTGCTGAGCAGGCACTGGCGCTCACCGAAAAACTGGAAGCGGAAGTAGAAGACGGGCCGGATCTCAAACAGGAATTTTTAAAGAAAAGCAAAGAAATGCAACGCTCCGGAATTAAACTTTCCCGGATCGTGGGGGGAATCTTCATGAGCATTGGCATCATCATGGTAGTGGTCAGTATTTACCTGATATACTCCCATCAGCAATTTGAAAAAAAGGCCATCGTAGTCACTGGCAAGGTAGTTGACTTTGAAACTTACATCAGCACAGGCGATAATAGTTCAACGACCATGTACAGGCCGGTGTTCGAGTATGCGTACAAAGGAAAAACCTATACCTATCCCAGCACGGGCAGTTCATCCAGCAAAGGGTTTGAGATTGGCGAACCCGTTGAAATTTATATTAACCCCGATCAACCGGAAGATGTGTTGGTGAACAGTTTTATGGAGAAATGGTTTTTGCCGATGTTGCTGGCCATCATGGGCACTGCCTTTGCCGGAATGGGTTACCTGGCCGTCCGGTTATTAGGGCGTTCTTAAAATGGGAAGGTTGTTTTGCCAGTTCGGGATTAACCCCGTTCAGTGGCCTTGAGTTCTGCTTACTTCAACTTCATTACTAATGACGGATCAATCGGATAGCGGCCGAACTGTTTGCCATACACGGCAATGCCACCCTCGCCTTCCGTTTGGATGCGCACCACCAACTGACCCGTTGCTTGAGCAGCCTGCAATTGTCGCCTGGTTACCGGAACCCTGGTGAGATACCCATACGAGCCGGCTTCACGCAGCTTGCGATCCTTTATTTGATGATGCCAGGAAAGCACACCCCGATGATCGGCCGGATCATCCGCCAATGTGGTGGTGAGTACTTTCGCACCGTTGATCCATACACTGATGGTCGATGGAAACTTGGTCTCATCCGTCATGGGATAGGCGTTGGGATTACCACTGGGCGAGGCCTTGCCGCCCAACATGAAGTCAACATCGGTGCGCTCTTTCACCTCCTGATCTTTTACGAATAACTCCTTGGCAGAAAGTTCAACCAGGAAAAACGATTCTTTAACACCATTTAGGTTCATATTTTTATCAACCGGAAAGGTGTACTCAAAATAACCTCTCCCAGCCCCATTCACTTTTAAACCGTTCAATAAAGTCCATTGCTTTTTACTCCACTCGGCTTTTGAAAAATTAGCAGCTGGTACTGACAGCACCTCGATCTTCGGCAGTGGGTTCTCCGAAACAATCTCGAAGTGAACAAAGTTGCGGTGGATTACCTTGCCCGCAGCATCCTGTAATTGCAACGTAAGCACGGCTAACCCGGCCTCATCCGGAAGTTCAACCACCAGTGGCTCCAGCTCTTTTTGCAGATAGGGTGAATACGCTAGTTCACGGCTGACCAGTGACTGAATTCTTGTTTCACCAATCACATTGGTCAGCTTCAATTGCATTTCAAGCTTCAGTGACTTTCCGAAATCTTTGTCGGTCATGGAGGAAATGATTACCGGCACCGAAACTTGCTGACCGCCCGGCACGGTATAACAGATTTCATTTCCAGTCGATACATAAACAGGAGCATGAAAGTCGTTTACTGTCATGCCTGGAAAAATTTCTTCCACTCCGGTAAACTTATTGGTGCGATCGTACCGCCAATAACCATTCCATTCGTTGATGACATCATGATGCTCGGTGTACAACCAGCCGGCCACTTCCGGGTATTTACGGAAGGTGTTGATCATGCGATGATAGTCCCAACTCCAGTCCACATCTCCGGTGCTACCTTCATAGCCCCACACGTTGCCACACTCGGAATTGATCTTGGGTTGTTTGCCTTGTTTGAAGCCGGATTCAAACTGAAATGTGCTGCCTTCATAGGATTGGTCGGTGAGGTTTTTCAAATGCTGCTCCCACTCCCACCCTGGCAGATAATCATGAAAGGAGTTGATGTCGGTTTGCGTATGGCCGGCACCACAACAAATGGAATTGTCTTCGGCCAGGCGAGTAGGATCGAGCGACTTGGCAAGGTAGTACATGGACGCTACCCAGTGTTGGGTTTCCGGCAGGTACTTGCCGACCCGCTTTCCATTTTCTTCCACATGGGTACGCAGGCCCCACGTTTCGTTGAAGAGTGTCCAGGAAAAAATAGCAGGATGATTAAAATCCCGGCTGATCATTTCACGAAGTGTGCGTTCCGCTTCGGCTTGCATCTTCGCATCGGGATCGCCCCAGCTGTTGGGCAAATCGGCCATGACTAGAACACCTAACTTATCGGCCCAATATAATTTTCGAGGAATCTCCACCTTGATGTGCGGCCGGATCCCATTCAAGCCAATTTCTTTGGCCAGTTGCACCTCACGCTTCATGAACTCATCACTCGGAAAGGTATAATACCCTTGGGGATGATAGGATTGATCCAACGTGAGTTGCAGGTACACCGGTTTGCCATTGAGCGCCACGTAGGGGTACTCCGTTCCCGGCAAGTTGACCACTGAAATCTTACGCATACCAAAGTAAGTCTTTACCACATCGTCATTCAACGTTACCTCTACCTCATAGAGATGCGGATCTTCGAGCGACCACAGGCGCGGTTGCGCGATGGGAATGGTAACGGTGGTTTTATCTTTTCCTTTCGGGATGGTGACTTCTGTTACCGCTGGTGTTCCCTTCACGGCCAGAGAGAGTTTCAGATCGAGGGTTGCTTCCGCGGGCAGATACACGATTGCATGAACCTGCTGGTTATCCAGATCGGGTTTGAAGTGAATGGCCTCCATGTATTGCTGACCGCGGGCTTCGAGGTAGACTGTTTGCCAGATGCCGCGGGCGTTGCCATAGCCTTGCTTGCCGTAGAGGGTGAAGTCCCTTCGCTTGTCGTCCACCCGTACCACCAGGTTTTGGGGTTGACCATACTTAATATATGGAGTGAGCTCGAATGAAAAGGGAGTATAGCCACCCTCGTGTTTGCCGAGCAACTGACCATCCAGCCACACGGTGGTTTCCCAATCACTGGCGCCAAGGGTCAGAAAGGTCCGCTTGTCTTTCCACGCGGCATTAACCGTGATGCTGCGCTGGTACCACGCGATGTCTGCTTTATCTTTTACACCGGATAAGGGTGAGCCCCATGGGAAGGGCACGGTAATCTTATGTGTAAACCTGGTGGATCCGGTACTCCAGTTTTTGGTCAGGCCTTGATCTAATGAGTCGTACTCAAACTGCCAGGTACCGTTGAGGTTTTGCCATTGCGCACGTTCAAAGTCGGGGCGCGGGTGCTCGGGGAGTGGGATTTGGGCGGTTAGACTATGAACCGTGATGAACGTGAGGCAGAATACGGTGAGCTTTTTCATGGAAGGTGATCATTCAAAATTCAAGATTCCAAATTTTAAAGTCTTGCCGTCCTCGCTACGTTGAGCAGGTTATACACTTATTGAGTTTGGGCTCATGAAGATAATGCGGAATACCAGACGTACTGAATTATGATCCCGAAATTTTGATAATTTCTTACCGCTTCGCAGTCCTGTTTCATTATCTTTTTAAAAATTGAACACGCAAGTAGGAGGCCTATTATCCTGACTCCCGGTTTCACTATAGGAAGATAAACAAATATTAACAACCTGTAAACCAATTCTCCGCCATTGGCGGAGGAGGATTGCAGATTCAATAAAATATATATGGAAAAGCAATTTCTGAGCGGAATGGGTATTCCATTGTTTACTAACTATGATGGACTCGAGTATCGATGAATCATCATTTGCTGATGAAGTGCAGTCTGCCTTTCACACCTCCCGATGCTCAAGATTGCGCTTTCAATTTATTATCGGTTAATGTGCAACGGGATTGCCCCGATACATCGGGGCAATGACAACCACTGATGAGTGGATGCTTCGCTATGAAACTGTCATCCCGTTTCAATATTATATAATGAAAAGCCATTCTGAGCGGAATGGGTAATCGGTTGTTTAATGATTAGTAATGGTTGGAGTAACCGGTGAAGGATAATTTACCGATGCAGAGCGAAGAATCCCCCATCGCGAAGTCAAGATAACAGACCTAACTATCAGGGGATCCTTCCCGCCAGTGGGCGGGCAGGCTGCTTCCAGCGGCCAACCCCAACTCGCTCAGGATTGCGGTTCAATTTATTATGAGCTAACGTTCAACGGGATTGCGGAACGCGCCAGTCATGCTATAATTAATAGTGCCTTTAATGAGCCGGCTTTTCAAATCAAATTCGCTTGCTTGTCCGCAATGACAACACGGGATAAATGGAGGCTGTGATCGAAGCAGGGATAACAGACCTAACAATTAGGGGATCCTTCCCGCCAGTTGGCGGGCAGGCTGCGCTCCACACAGCCAACCCTGGCTCAGGATTGCTGTTTCAATTTATTATAAGCTAACCTTCAACGGGATTGCGGTACGCGCCAGTCATGCTATAATTAATAGTGCCTTTTACCAGCCGGCTTTAATCGATAACCAGCGCGTGCCATTTTTAGGGCGAAACACGACCTAAATCGATAAACAAGGGCATTTTTGTATTACATTTGCCCTTGTGTTAGCCTCGAGGGCATGAAATGCCCATGACCATCGAACAGACTTATGGCCTTTCATCCGCTAGAACCATACAATGAATTACCACTTCTTCCCCCCATTGAGGAACTGGAAAGCAAGGAAATTTTAAAGGCTACCATTACCGCGCACAAAGCACTGGCACGCCTGGAGGGCTCCCTTTCCAATTTGCCCAACCCGTCTATTTTATTGGATTCGATCGGCTTGCAGGAAGCGAAGGTCAGTTCGGAAATTGAAAACATCATCACCACACATGATGAGTTGTATCAGTATGCCGTAGCAGAAAGAAGTGTTGGTAATACTGCCACTAAAGAAGTGTTGCACTATAAAAAAGCATTGTGGTTTGGATATGAACAAGTCAAGGCAAATGAGTTACTGACAACCAATTTATTCACCAGGTTGGTTCAGATCATTAAAGAGAATCAGACCGGCATACGCACTACACCGGGCACACAGATTATCAATGATAAAACACGGAATATAATCTATACACCTCCGGTGGGTGAAGACGTGATCCGAACAAAACTCAAAAACCTGGAAGCGTTTTTAAATATTAACGAAGATGAACTGGACCCACTGATAAAAATGGCAGTAGCACATTATCAGTTTGAAGCCATTCATCCGTTTGGTGATGGTAATGGAAGAACAGGAAGGATAATTAATATCTTATACCTGGTGCAACAAAAGTTGTTATCCATACCGGTATTGTATCTGAGTAGATATATTCTCGAACATCGCACGGACTATTATCAACTGCTGCGCGAAGTAACAGAAGAAGGCAAATGGCAGCGTTGGATATTGTATATGATTCATGCCTTGGAAGAAACGAGTAAGCTTACGTTGTTCAAGATTGATGAAATAAAAGATGCGATGACCAGCATGGGTGAAGCGATAAAAAAAGAGTTGCCCGGCATCTATTCAAAAGATTTGGTTGAAGTCCTGTTTCAACGTCCTTACTCCAAGCGTCAGTTTCTTCAAGAAGCAGGCATTGTAAAAGTAAAGACAGCCGGAACGTACCTGGCATCACTTGAAGAAAAAGGATTTCTGAGGAGTGTTGAACTGGGTAAGGAGAAGTTGTATTTAAACATGAAGTTTCTGGAGATTTTGAAGAGGTAGGAATACGATTACATACCTAAAGTAGGCGCTTAGGCAGGGCGCGTATCACTAATATCCTCCAAGCGGAGTTTACTGCCTGGTTGTTAGTGCTGATCAACAATTTCTCAAAGATTCCTGGCCTTCGCTCCCCTCGCCAATCGGCCGGGCCAACGCTCTTAAGTCCTCGAATCAAATTTCATCTTTTCAATTAAGAACAGGACGGAATTAGTTGGGTGTTATCACAGGATCCTTCAGCCGCAAGGCTAACACGTCTCTGGCCAGTAGGCGGGCAGGCTGC
>ERZ1066115.223-NODE-223-length-18255-cov-10.528736_pt1 | contig 18255 bp, 15 predicted proteins | sample MGYA00382762_ERZ1066115 | MGnify/ENA primary metagenome ERZ1066115 (study PRJEB33369, sample SAMEA5778345) | biofilm metagenome | biome: Industrial cooling water; feature: Water cooling tower basin; material: Biofilm | place: United Arab Emirates | collected... | reverse complement strand
CCGCTATGTCCACCTATCCAGCGGTAACTATAATGAAGTGACCTCACGCCTGTATACTGACATTGGGTTGATGAGCACCAATGAGGCTTACGCCAATGACGTGTCTGATTTCTTTAATGTCATCACGGGGCACTCCCAGCCGGCCGCCTATCGAAACTTAATCACCTCTCCGCGCGATATGCGTATACAACTGTGTAACCTGGTGCGCAGAGAAGCGGAGAATGCGAGTCAGGGCTTACCCTCAGGGATTGTGATCAAGTTGAATTCCTTGCAGGATAAGGAATTCATTGATGCCTTGTATGAAGCATCACACGCAGGTGTGCCGATAAAACTTAGCATCCGGGGAATGTGCTGCTTGCGTCCCGGTCGTAAGGGCCTAAGCGAAAATATTGAAGTCATTTCCATTGTTGGAGATTACCTGGAACATTCCCGCATTTACTACTTCCACAATGCCGGTAATCCCAAAGTGTATATTGGCAGTGCCGATGCCATGGTGCGTAGCTTTGATCGCAGGATTGAATCCTTGTTCCTGCTGGAGCAGGAGATGTTGCGTAAACAAGTGATGAATATCTTGCGGTATAACCTGAAGGACAACGTGAATGCATATACCATGCGCGAAGATGGAACTTATGTGATTAAGGAACAAAATGGAGAGCCCCCGTTCAACATCCATCGCGAATTTTACGAAGTAACCCGCGATATTATTAAAGACGTTACGTTGTTTTAGATCGCTTACTGACGATCAGGGACTTACTTCCTTTGGACTGATCTTCTTTGTTGACAAACTCGATTTTTGCCTGGCGGCTGTTTCGCTCGAAGAGATGCAACATCATGCCGTCTTTTAAACCCACCTCGGGCACAAACATATATTTAGCCCGCGCCCATTCCATGGCTCGCATGTAAATTAAACTGGCGGGAATAATAACGTCAGCTCGGTCGGGGTTCATCTGCAATTTGTAAATCCGGTCTTCAATCGAGTGGCGGGCGATCATTTCACTCACTTCTCCCATCTTTTTGAGCGACATAAGTCGGTGAGGCTTGAGACGTGCCAGTTCATAGATCTTGCTAATGTTACCTCCCGTACCTACCGCTGTTACTTTGCCCATGTCGGGCTTGATGTTTTCCGTTACCCAATGTTCCATGTCGCTCCACACCACCGGCATGTCAAAGTTTTCCAAAATCCGGACTGATCCTACCTTGAATGAGCGGGTTTTGATTTTTTTTCCTTCAAAGTAAATGTTGAGTTCAGTACTGCCGCCCCCCACATCGATATGAAGATAGGCCTGATTGCCGAGGTAGGAGCGAATGGCTGAGTTGATTAATTCCGCTTCACGCTGGCCATCAATGATTTCAATCTGGAGTCCAAGTTCCTGGTGTACCTCTTCTACCAGGCTAAGCCCGTTCTCGGATTCGCGCATCGCGGAAGTGGCACACAACATATAATCATCCACTTCATATAACTCCAGCAGCAGCTTAAACGCTTCCATCAGCGTCTTGAACTTAGCCTTACTCTTTTCGCTGATCCGGTTCGTGGTAAACACATCATGTCCTAATCGAAGCGGAAAGCGAACATATTCCATCTTCTTAAACAAAACCTGGTCACTGCCTTCCAATACCGAAGAAACCTGAAAGCGAATGGCATTGGAGCCAATATCAATAGCGGCTAATTTCAAGGACGACTTGTTTAACCTTGCAAAATTAACGCATCCTCATTTTATTATTATTACCTTATTGTGTTTCTTTGCACCGCTTATCCAGAAAGACCGAGGGACCGGGCCCGTTGACGTCTTAGCAACCTTGCCAATAACTTGGTGCTAATTCCCATCCTGATTCCTGCAATCGAATTAGGTAAAGATGAGCAGCCCTTCTCAGGCTCTTTCTGGATCAACATGAAAATAACAGAAAGAGTGAAACTGCAAGATTGTTTACGAGACCGAATATTGGTATTGGATGGTGCCATGGGCACCATGATTCAACGGTATACCCTCACCGAAGCCGATTTTCGGGGTGAGCGGTTTAAAAATCACCCCCATCCGCTAAAGGGAAATAATGATTTGTTATCGCTAACCCGCCCGGACATCATTCGGGAAATTCACCGGCAATACCTGGAGGCCGGGGCTGATATCCTGGAAACCAATACGTTTAGCAGCACATCAATTGCTCAGGCCGACTACCACCTTGAATCGGCAATCTACGATTTAAATTTTCAATCCGCTAAAATTGCTCGCGAAGTGGCGGATGAGTTTACCAAAAAGAACCCGGCTAAACCCCGCTTTGTTGCCGGTTCTATGGGCCCTACTACCAAACTCGCTTCCATGTCGCCCGATGTGAATAATCCAGGGTACCGGGCAATTACGTTTGATCAATTAGCGGAAGCATTTAAAGAGCAAGCCCGTGGGTTGCTGGATGGTGGTGTGGATGCCTTGTTGTTGGAGACCATTACCGATACCTTAAATGTGAAAGCAGCTTTGTTTGCGATTCAGGAATTATTCGATGAAACCGGCCACCAAGTTCCCATTATGGTTTCGGGTACAATCACCGATGCCAGCGGCAGAATTTTGTCCGGTCAAACAGCCGAAGCCTTTTTGATTTCGGTTTCCCATGTGCCGCTACTGAGTATCGGGCTAAATTGTGCGCTCGGTGCTTCCGCCTTACGCCCGTACCTGCAAGTGCTTAACGAGAAGGCACCCTTTTATGTAAGCGCTCATCCCAATGCCGGATTGCCCAATGAGTTTGGAAAATACGATCAAACACCCGAGGAAATGGCTGCCCAGGTGGAGGAATATCTAAAGGAAGGTCTTGTTAATATTGTGGGCGGCTGTTGTGGTTCTACACCTGACCATATTCGGTTGATTGTCCGCGTAGCTAGCCAATACTCACCTCGTAAACTGGCCGTTGAACATGTCTAACCTTTTACAGCTCAGCGGTCATGAAGCCGTTGTCATTACACCCAATTCCAACTTTGTCAATATCGGGGAACGGACCAATGTTACCGGTTCGGCACGCTTCCTGAAACTCATTAAGGAAGACAAGTTTGATGAAGCACTTGAAATTGCCCTCGATCAGGTGCGGGGTGGGGCCCAAGTGATTGATGTAAACATGGATGAAGGGATGCTCGACTCCAAAGCGGCTATGGTCAGGTTTCTGAACCTGATGGCGGCAGAGCCTGAGATTGCCCAACTTCCGGTGATGATCGATTCCTCGAAATGGGAAGTGATTGAAGCGGGTTTGAAATGTTTGCAGGGAAAGGGGATCGTTAACTCCATCAGTCTGAAGAGTGGAGAAACTGAATTTATTCGCCAAGCCAGATTGGTAAAACGGTATGGTGCGGCCACAGTCGTGATGGCCTTTGATGAACAAGGCCAGGCCGATACCTACCAGCGGAGAATTGATATTTGTAAGCGGGCTTATGACATCCTGGTGCAAAAGGTGGGGTTTCCTCCACAAGACATCATCTTTGATCCTAATATTTTTCCGGTGGCCACCGGCATTGAGGAACATCGCAACTATGCACTCGATTTTTTCAAAGCCGCTAAATGGATTCGCGAGCATTTACCCTATGCCCACGTCAGTGGCGGTGTGAGCAATGTTTCCTTCAGCTTCCGCGGAAATCAAAAAGTGCGGGAAGCCATGCACTCGGCATTCTTGTATCATGCCATTAAAAGCGGGATGGATATGGGCATCGTTAACCCGACCATGCTGGAAGTGTATGATGAAATTCCAAAGGACTTGCTGGAACGGGTGGAGGATGTGTTACTGAACAGACGGGAAGATGCAACCGAAAGGCTGCTGGAGTTTGCCGAAACGGTGAAGGGCACTGCCAAGAAGAAGGAAGCCGATGACGAGTGGCGAAAAGGAACGGTGGAAGAAAGAATTACGCATTCTCTGGTAAAGGGAATAATTGACTTTATCGATGCCGATACAGAAGAGGCTCGGCAAAAATACGGTCGCCCGCTTCATGTAATTGAAGGCCCGCTGATGGCGGGTATGAACGTAGTGGGTGATTTGTTTGGAGCCGGTAAAATGTTTTTACCGCAAGTGGTGAAAAGTGCACGGGTCATGAAAAAATCAGTGGCCTACTTAACCCCATTTCTCGAAGAAGAAAAGAGAGCCAGTGGTGATACCAGCAAGGCAGCAGCCAAAATTTTGCTGGCCACAGTAAAAGGTGATGTGCATGACATCGGTAAAAATATTGTAGGTGTGGTGTTAGCCTGTAACAATTATGACGTTATTGACCTCGGGGTAATGGTGCCGGCTGAGAAGATTATTGAAGCCGCAAAACGTGAACAGGTAGATGTGGTAGGCTTGAGCGGACTCATCACGCCTTCCTTAGATGAAATGGTGCATGTGGCCAAAGAAATGGAACACGAAAAGATGACCCTACCGTTGCTCATTGGCGGGGCTACCACTTCCCGAATACACACGGCCGTCAAGATTGATCCTGTTTACTCCGGGCCAGTTGTGCATGTGCTGGATGCATCTCGTTCAGTGCCCGTGACTAGCGAGTTAGTCAATCCTAAATCCAGGCCTGACTTCCAGAGCAAGATTAAGGCAGAATATCAGGGGATGCGCAAGGATCACGAGGGTCGGCAACAGTTGAAGAACTACATTTCGTTGGCAGAAGCCCGCGCTAACTCCGTCAAAATAAATTGGTCGGATGTGAAGTTTGCCAGGCCAACTGTCTTGGGGAGGAAGGAATGGTTATCGTATCCGCTGGAAGAATTACGAACGTATATTGACTGGACACCTTTCTTTCAAACCTGGATGCTGGCCGGCCGGTATCCGGGAATTTTAAAGGATGCTGTTGTTGGGAAGGAGGCCAAAAAATTATTTGATGATGCCAACGTGATGTTGGATGAGATCATCGCAGCCAATAGTCTGCAAGCAAATGGTGTTACGGCAATTTATCCGGCCACTCGCGTAGGCGATGATGTGGAATTGACCGTTGCTGATGGCAAGACAAGATTTCACTTCTTGCGACAACAGAATAAAAAGGCTAAGGATCTTCCTAATTTTTGTTTGGCAGATTTTGTTTCTGACGAATCCGGAAAGGATTACATGGGCCTATTTGCCGTTACAGCAGGAATCGGGTTGGAACAGCTGGTAGCGAAGCACAAGGCGAATCATGACGATTATTCTGAAATCATGGCCAAAGCGTTAGCCGATCGCCTGGCAGAAGCATTTGCAGAATGCCTGCATGAAAGGGTTCGAAAAGAGATTTGGGGATATGCGAATACAGAGCAACTCACGACAGAACAATTAATTAGTGAAGATTATGTGGGGATCCGACCAGCACCTGGGTATCCGGCTTGTCCGGATCACACTGAAAAACAACTGCTGTTCGAATTGGTGGAGGCTGAAAGGGTGGGTATTACGCTTACCGAATCGTTTGCCATGTATCCTGGTGCCTCTGTAAGTGGTTTTTATTTTTCAAATCCGGCCGCCAAGTACTTTGGGTTAGGCAAGATTGAGAAAGACCAGGTTGAAGATTATGCCAAACGCAAGAACATGAGTGTGGAGGAGGTTGAGAAGTGGTTAGCACCGAACCTTGCTTATAATTAAAAATTAGATGGTTAAGGAATTAATGAATTAATGAATTAATGAATAATTCCTTTTTAAATTATTAAGATCAACGTTCCAAATCGATTAAATGAAAGTTATTGAACACCTTAAGAAAGCCAACGGAAAAACGTTGTTTACTATCGAAATTCTACCCCCACTGAAGGGTGAGAATATTCGGAATCTTTTTGACAACATGGATCCGTTAATGGAATTTAAGCCGCCCTTTATCGATGTCACCTATCATCGCGAAGAATATGTGTATCGGAAGAAGGAGGCGGGCCTGTTGGAAAAGATTTCCACCCGAAAACGACCAGGAACGGTGGGTATTTGTGCGGCCATACAAAACCACTATAAGGTTGATACGGTACCCCATATTATCTGTGGTGGTTTTACCAAAGAGGAAACTGAAAATGCCTTAATTGACTTACACTTTTTGGGCGTTGACAATGTGTTGGTCTTACAAGGCGATGCCATTAAAAGTGAATCGAAATTTGTACCGGAGCCCGATGGCCATCGATATGCCTCGGAGTTGCTGGATCAGGTTGTCAAAATGAATAAAGGCCTTTACCTGGACGATGAACTGGAAAATGCTGCACCTACCAATTTTTGCATTGGTGTAGCGGGGTATCCTGAAAAGCACTTCAACGCCCCTAATTTAAAGACCGATCTCAAGTATTTGAAGTTGAAGGTTGATATGGGGGCGGAGTACATTGTCACCCAAATGTTTTTTGATAATCAGAAGTACTTTGATTTTGTAGGCAAATGCCGGGAAGTGGGCATCACCGTTCCCATTATCCCAGGTATTAAACCACTCACCGGAAAGGGTCAATTAACTGTGCTGCCTAAAACCTTCCACATTGACATTCCGGAAGCGCTGGCAGACGAAGCTGAAAAGTGCAAGGATAACACCTCACTTAAGGAATTGGGTATTCAGTGGGCCATTCACCAATCGCGTGAGTTGATCCAGGCTGGTGTTCCCACCCTTCATTTTTACTCAATGGGTAAATCGGATCCGATTTACCGAATTGCCAAGGAATTGTTTTAATAGAAAGAGCCTGCTACCCTTGAGCGGATAGGCAGGCTCTTTGAAGTGCTCTTCTATTTAGGGATTGATAGGTAATCCAGTTCCAACATATTTTGATAGGTCGGCTTTTGGGATAGTAGCACCAAATTTCGAGTTTATAGCATCAATGAAAATATTGGCCGTGAAGGCATTACCTCGAGCGTTGGGATGAAGTCCGTCTTCTGAAAATGCACCAGTAGGAGGAGCAAAACTTGGCGTGATCGTCACTCCATTAGCAACAGCTGCTTTGGCAGTTACAAAGTCACTATACGCTTTGTTGACATCAGCCAGTGCAAGCCGTGAGCTATTAGCTGTTACAAGATTAGAAATGGCGGTATTGAATTCAGCTGTACGAGTCAAAATTTCAGTGGTTTCTGTGGCAGTCAGAATATATTGATCTGACACCGGGAAACTGACACCAAATACTGCTTGTGGGTTACCAGCATTGCACGTACCTAAAATTGAACCTGCAGCCAAGGGTACAAGGTCAGTGGATGTTGCCTGACGAGCGCGGGCGTAGGGCAGGAGTGCTGCAGCAGGACCAGCCATATAGGGAGATAGGTCTGTTAGCGTCTCATCCGTTAACAATACGCCATTCTTTCCTGCTACGTACGTAAGTTTCCGTTTATCTCGTTCAGAGGCAGTTATAATCGAGTTGGCTACCATTTGATCCAGAAATCCATTATAGTTGGCAGCGAGACTACCGGTCAGCGTGGTCGCAGTGGCAGCATCCAGAGTAATGGTATTCCACGGAACCGTATAGAAATAGGGTAAGTCAGTAAACTTTGGAATATTTCCAATAACGGCTTTAAAGGTGGTGCCGGTCAGCAAACCAATGGTTGGATCATTCATGGCTACTGCCAGTTGACCTGTGAAGGCAGCAGAAGATGTCATCGGGTATGTTCCAGCCGGTACCCCCGGTCCAGTGTTGGCTGCTCCGGTCGCTGCGTATAATAACACATCATCAAAACCAAGCCAGATCAGATAGAAACTCCCTGCTGCAGCTTTAGCATCTGTGATTATCCTTGATCCGGTTACGCCATCTGCACTAGGGCTGGAAGCGAAGCGAGCATAAAATGGACTATAGGCTGGGTTTGCGAGGGATGCTGGGCCACCTGTAGCTGGTGTTAAAGTTTGGGCGAGATAGATTAATGGAACCGAGAAATTATTTAATGCGGCCTTGTTTCCGGTATAAGCTCCAGGCAAATCAGAGGTATTGTAAGGCGCGGGTAAGGCCGGAGTAGCCGATACTGCTGATGGGCAGGTAACCGCAGGTGCACCCGGAAATTTTGCCGGATAGGGAGCCGCTGTACGAGGGCCGGTAGTTCCATCCGGATCGAATAATACCAGGCGACCTAAAATAACACCGGCACCGATATTCGAGGAAATCGGATTAAAGCCATTTACGGAATTAATGTCGGGTTGATTGAATGTGGCACTGCCTCCGGCAAAGGCAAATTGGGTAGCCATAATTTTAGCTAACGAGTTTGCCTGCCCATCATTGAACAAGGCTTGGCCTTGCATACCCGCGACAAATGAATTTCCAATAGCAACAAACTTGGTAAGATCAGTTGTTCCTGCTCCACCGGAGGGTGGTGGATTTTCAACTGTTGGTGGAGGTTCAAGCGTAATTACTTGCTGCTCGCACCCAAAACTGATCAGGAGTGCGAGGGGTAGTATATAGAATAACTTGATCGTTTTCATACTTTGTGGATTTGCATGTTATTTTAAGAATTCATCAAATGTCAACGAGATATAATACAACTGTCCTACGAACGGAGATCCCAGGTTAGTACGATAATCACCACCTCCCAAATTCGTAGCTCCGATTTTCAACATCGTGCGTAAAGGAGAAATTTTGTAATTCAACTGGGCATCCAATACTCCGAATTCAGGCACATTCCAAACACCATATGAAGACTCCCACAAGAATCCTTCCTGCCAGCGGAAGTTGATGTTGAATCCAAAGTTGTCAAACAACTTCCGGTTTCCAATTCCAATGCTATACTTGTTTTCCGGGGTGTTGAAACCGGCCCGGAAGTCAGCACTCTCATCGGCTTCGAATGTGGCATAGCTATAATTACCATTGATGGTAAAGTTGCGGGGTAGTGAATAGGTGAAACCTAACCCCACACCATAGGAGTTAACATTGGCCAGTGAGTTGTTGTAAAGACTGTATAAACTGCCCGGGTTAACAGTATTACCTTGATGACTCGTGGGAGATTTGAGCGAAACGATTTGCCCACCGATGAAATCTGTATAGGTGGTGTAATATCCATTCAAATCAATCAACAGTTTCTGGCCAAAAATTCCTTTATATCCCACTTCAAACGATTTGAGTCGTTCTGGTTGTACATACGGGATATCAGCCGTTACCAACAGAGTAGAATTTCCACCGGTTGGTGTTCCGTCAGCTGCAAGAACTCCACCTGAAGCCCGGTATGCCAAATAGGATTCATAGGTCCAGGCACCACCATTATGCACCCCATATCGGGAAGCATTCGCTTCGGTACTACCTAATAACGTTCCACTTGACGAAGGGAAGTAAATGAACTGGGCCTGGGTATCAGGGTTTCTGAAGCCGGTTTGGAAGGACGCCCGAATGTTGTGAGCATCTGAAAGTGAGTAGACCAACGATATACGAGGAGTTACCTGGCCTTCAAAGTTTTCGTTCTTATCGTAGCGAAGAGAAGCGGTTAGCTTTAAATCCTCAGCAAATGTTTTGGCAATTTGGGCGTAACCGCCAAATTCATTGATGCCAATTCGTTGAAAATCGGTTCCGGTTTCCGGAGACTCATTGAATACGGTGCCATCCGAGAACAAATCATAACGTCTGAAATTACCTCCAATCTGAATTTCAGCAAAGTCAATTTCATTCATGAAGTTATAATTGAATTCAGCATGGTACAGGCGTGAATTATCATAAAAGCCGGCTCCGGGAGGGTTTCGTTGGAATTGCGCAGTCCGTACATCTTCAATCAGATCTTTAAACTCTTGCGAACCGGGAGCAGGACGGTTCCGATCGGCATAGGCACGGGCTGCGGCATGAGCAGCAGCCGGATCGCCTGCAGGCACTCCGGGTATATAGCCTTGTAAGGAAAGGACATAACGCTGCGCATATTCAGGTGCCCATTGGGCCGCAGTAGGGCTATACCGCTCGTTGGCAAAGCCACCCAATGCCGACATATTCCAGGAGTCTCCATCCCGGGTTTCGGTGCGATAAGCCCGGACAAAGAAATTATCAGATTTCAATTCCAGTTTATGGAATTGCTGTGTGAAATCACGTAAGGCATATTTCTCGGTACCTTGATAAATGGAACTTCCGCCACCAAATCGGTAATTGTAGGAAATCTCCATTTTATCGGTAATCCGATAATGTAACGCTCCATCCGCCTTAATGCTAGTTGCATCCTGATTATCAAGAATATCTTCTTCCTTAAATCCGGTCCGTCTCAAATCCAACGTGCCAAAAGTTCCACCAATCGGAACGGGAATTGGTGTTTCATCACCATAGAGATTTAAGCCGTCAAAATTTGGATTTCCACTTAGGTCAATAGTTGACTCAGGCTGATTCCGATCGGTCCTATAGTCATTACTCGTCCAATCAGTGGCTTGCATCATTGAAAAATTCACCTTGAAGGCAAATTTGTTGTTGAATGCTTTCGCATAACGCAGGGAATATTGGGAATAGGGGTTGGAACCACCGGCATCCGAATCGGTCATACCCACTTTCACCTGAGCACTCAAACCCTGATATTCAAAGGGACTCTTACTTTTCATAATGATAATACCATTGAATGCATTTGGACCATATAGGGCCGATGCTGCACCCGGTACTAATTCAACACTTTCGGTATCCAATTCACCGATACCAATAATGTTACCAGTAGGGAAATTGAGGAGCGGAGCTTGCGTATCCATACCATCCACCAACTGCACGAATCGTACGTTGGCAATCGTGGCAAAACCACGGGTATTGATCGAAGTCAGGTTAAGACTACCACTGTTCACTTGAACTCCCTTTACGTTTGCCAAGGCATCATAAAAGTCAGGAGTTGCAGCCTGCTTGATTGTAAGGAGGTCCATCTTCTCGATGGTTACCGGAGATTTAAGAATACTTTCTTCAACCCGTGAGGCCGAAACCACTACTTCCTGTCCTAAAAGGGTTTGCTCTTCGAGGCTTACGTCTAAACCCGTTGTATTGGCATCTTTGACTTCCACTTCCTGGGTGGCAAATCCAATAAAGGAAAATACCAACGTAAACGGGGGTGCCTGATTTACTTTTAGGTTGTATTCTCCACTGGTACTGGTTATCGTACCAATCACGCGGCCTTTCACCACGATGTTTACCCCGGCCAGGGGCTCACCGGATGCATCCTTTACCGTTCCGGAAATAGAGGTTGTTTGGGCCATGACGGTCGCCAACCCGCAGAACCAAAAGAGCGCAGGTAGCAACGCCTTTCTGTAGAATTTATTCATAGGAATTATGGGTTTAATCCTTAAATCTACAAGAAAAGGGCTAATTACAAACGTTTGTGTAGGGTCTTTTTTGTGAACTTTGGTGTTTTTAATGCCCAAACCCGGAGGCCAAGACTGGGGTTGATTGGTGTGTTCATAGCAAGTTGTTTTGGTTGATGAACTAAAAGTAGGGGTTAACCCCAGGCCTCCAGTTTCGATCTTCACTAAGCTGGTATCCGCTTCTTCTACAGCCTGCAAAAGCGATCAGATTCCTTTAGCCCCGGTACGGACTATTGCAAAAGCCGGACTTTCAATTCGCATTTTTTACTACGGCCTGAAAGTGGACCTCATCTCAGAAGTGGTGGGTGGAAAGTCTTCGCAAGAAAATTGTCTCCAGGAGTGATCACGTACCTGGGTTTAGATGGGCCAAGGATTGCTGCAACCTACTGTTCTTGACGTACCTGGGTAACCAGCCGATCGCATAACGAGTTTATCTCGTTTGCCATCCGCTCATCACCTGTTGAGCTTAAGACACTCTGGGCAATGCCCCCAAGACATTCGATGTAGAAGCGTTTCATTTCATTGACAGGCATATCTTTGGTCCACAGGTCAATGCGCATGGTGTTTTTCTGATGACTGTCCCACAAGGCAACGGAAATAGATTTGGTATCAGAGGGGGTATCGGCAGGTTTGTCTGTAGCATCCCACAAAATTCGCTCGGGTATATTGTTGGAATCCAGTTCAATTGAAAACTGAATGGTTGATTTTTTCATAGTCATTAATTTAGAATCTCATTTCAGGAATGATACCCTCTATTATCAGTTTTCCTTCTGTAGCATTTTTAATTTGTTCGACCGACACCCCAGGTGCGCGTTCTCGTAAAACGAAACCTCCTTCCGGAAGTATATCCAATACGGCCATGTCGGAAACAATTCTTTTAACACAGTTAGCCCCGGTGATCGGAAGCGTACAGGTTTTCAGAAGTTTAGAGGCACCATCTTTACTGCAATGTTGCATGGCGACAATAATATGTTTGGCAGATGCCACCAGATCCATGGCACCCCCCATTCCCTTTACCATTTTTCCCGGCACCTTCCAATTGGCAATATCACCCGTTTCGGATACCTCCATGGCACCCAGGATCGTTAAGTCAACATGACCACCGCGGATCATCGCGAAACTTTCTGCTGAACTAAAAAGTGCTGACCCCGGCATCATGGTAATGGTTTGCTTACCCGCATTAATCAGATCGGGATCTACCTCATTTTCCTTGGGGAAGGGCCCAATACCCAACAAGCCATTTTCTGATTGGAGAACAACATTCAGGGTGGGCGGGATGTAATTGGCTACCAGGGTAGGAATTCCAATACCCAGGTTAATATACATTCCGTCCTTAACTTCCTGGGCAATCCGTTTCGCAATACCGGTTTTGTCAAGCATCTTGATATTATTACATTTTTAGATTGACGTGGTTCTTTGTTCAATTCTCTTTTCGTAATTCTTTCCCTGAAAAATACGGTGCACGTAAATTCCAGGTGTATGGATGGTGTTGGGATCCAATGAGCCTACGGGCACCAGTTCCTCCACTTCAGCAATTGTAATTTTTCCGGCAGCCGCCATCATCGGGTTGAAATTGCGGGCCGTGCCGCGGTAGATCAGGTTGCCGCTGGTATCACCTTTCCATGCCTTCACAATAGAAAAGTCGGCCTTAAGCCAGCGCTCCATCAGGTACAGCTTGCCATCAAACTCACGCACTTCTTTTCCCTGAGCAACTTCAGTGCCTACTCCGGCTGGAGTAAAAAAGGCGGGAATACCGGCACCTCCGGCTCGCACGCGCTCAGCCAGCGTACCTTGGGGAATGAGTTCCACCTCCAGTTCACCGGATAGTAATTGCCGTTCAAACTCAGCATTTTCACCAACATAGGATGAAATCATTTTTTTAACCTGCCGGGTTTTCAGCAAGAGGCCAATACCAAAATCATCGACACCTGCATTGTTAGAGATACAGGTTAAACCGCTGACTCCCTTTTTGAGGAGGGCCTGAATGCAATTCTCCGGAATTCCACTAAGTCCAAACCCACCGAGCATCAGTACGGCATGATTCGGAATATCCTGAACTGCGGCATCAGGCCCGGAAACTACTTTGTTAATCATACGCTAAATGGTTGTAGCAAATCTCAACCTCCCGCCTCCAAATTCCAAACAATTAAGATAATGATTGCAGGGCTTCCTGGGCGGCTAGTTTGTCTTTTTCCAGCTGTCGTCTTAGCGACTCAAGGTCATTAAATTTTGAATCTGTTCGGAGCAACTTCTGAAAGGAAACCCGAAGGGTTTCTCCGTAAATCTCACGGTCGAAATCAAAGAGATTAACTTCAATAGACCGGTGGGTGCCATCAACAGTAGGTCGGTTTCCGATATACAGCATCCCTTTGTAGACTTCTTTTTCATGGGCCACCGTAACGGCATAAATCCCCTCAGCCGGAACCAACTTATCATGCGTATCTAAATCGATGTTGGCGGTTGGGAAACCCAGCACCCGTCCGAGTTTATCGCCTTTGATCACACGTCCGGACAGGAGATAAGGTCGCCCTAAAAAATGATTGGCTGTATCGATATCACCCGACTCGAGTGCTCGCCTGATTTTTGTTGAACTAACCCCCACATGATCCACATCCTGACGTGGGATTTCCTCCACGTCAAACCCGTAAGTAGGTCCATTGAGCTTCAGTTGTTCAAAACTGCCTTCACGATTTTTGCCAAACCGATGATCATACCCAATCACCAGCTTTTTGGTGCCGATGGTTTCGACCAGAATGCGGGTAACAAATTCCATGGAAGAAATTTTTGAAAACTCTTTGGTAAATGGGATTCGCAGCAAATGTTGTACTCCATATTTCCGTAGCAGCTCTGCTTTCTCCTCAAAGGTATTGAGCAGTTTGAGGGCAGGTTCCTGAGGCCGTAAGATCAAGCGGGGGTGTGGCCAAAATGTAATGACCACGGTTTCGCCTTCATGTTTATCGGCTATCTCCACTAATCGCTGCAAAATTTTTTGATGACCCACGTGCACGCCATCAAAGGTGCCGCTGGTTACCACGCCAAAGCGGAGCCGCGTAAAATCTTCAAGAGAATGATAGATTTTCATGATACCACCGGATTGATTTCTTCCAGCGACAAGGCCTGAGTTAATCTAAACTCACCGATACGGGTTCGGCAAAGTGCGGCAAGATAAGCACCAACACCCAGATCAGCTCCAAAGTCCCGAACCAGGCTTCGTATATAAGTGCCTTTTGAACATACAATTCGGAATTCTATCGTAGGCAGATCAATTTTAGTGATCTCAAAGGCAGACACCGTCACGGCTCGGGGTTTTAATTCCACGTCACGACCTTTGCGTGCAAAAGCATAGGCCCGTTTTCCATTCACTTTTATGGCAGAATGCACGGGTGGCACTTGTTCTAGTGTTCCGGTTAAGCGAGCTGCGGCTTGTTTAATCCGGGCAGCATCAATTTCTGAAATGTCTACCCGTTCGGATACTTCCGTTTCAAGATCATGGGAAGGGGTGGTTTGTCCGATAACCAATTGGCCGGTGTATTCCTTTTCCTGTCCCTGAAATTCATCAATTCGTTTGGTGAGTTTACCGGTGCAGATAATCAGCAATCCGGTGGCAAGGGGATCGAGCGTGCCGGCATGCCCGATTTTTTTAATCCCAAGCTTCTTTCTTAATTTATTAACGACATCGAAGGAAGTCCAGCCCAGAGGCTTATTGATCAAGAGCACCTGATCGATGTAGGAATTCATACTACCTGCAAGTCAATACCCAACCAATACAGGATCAGGATCACCGTTCCCAGCACTATTCGGTAGTAGCCGAATACCTTAAACCCATGACTGGTCAGGTACTTCATGAAAGACCGAATGGCAAGAATTGCTACTATGAAAGCGGCCAGATTACCAATTATCAAAACCCCAATTTGATCGGACCCAAACGCATGACCTGACCAGTAAAACTTCATCAGTTTATAGCCGGTAGCCGCCAGCATGGTCGGAACCGCGAGAAAGAAGGAGAACTCAGCAGCGGTTGTTTTGGTAAGTTTTTGGGTTAATCCACCAATGATGGTCGCGGCCGATCGGGATACACCGGGAATCATGGCGAGGGTTTGAAAGAATCCAATCTTCAAGGCGGTAGGGTAGGAAATTTCCTGATTTCCATGTTCTTCAGTTTTTTTAAAAAGATTGTCGATGAACAGAAAAACAACTCCCCCCAGAATTAACATGGTGGCCACCACCTCTACCCGTTCCAGTAAAGCATCAATTTGATCATTCAATAAGAAGCCTAATACCATCGCAGGCAAAAAGGCAATCAATAACTTGAAATAAAAATCAAGGGATTGGAAGAACCGTTTCCAGTAAAGAACTACTACCGAGAGTATGGCACCCAATTGTATGGCCACCGTAAAGGTTTTGGTGAATGGGTGGGTTTCAATACCCAATAGGGAAGAGGCAATAATCATGTGACCTGTTGATGAGACCGGTAAAAATTCTGTCAGGCCTTCGACTATGGCCAGCACGAGGGCTTCGAAATAGGTCATGGTGAAATTACTTCTTTACCCGGGGTGTGTACAGAATGGCCACGATTTCAACAATGAACCCAGTTACCACAATGATGGGGCTTAACGTAAGGCCAAGAAATCCAAACCCATAGGGTTCACTATCCATGGCCATGACTGCGAAGCCAACGATTAACAAAATGACTCCAAGGGCCATCAATTGATAATTCCGTTTTCCAAAAGCGAGTTTGCTCATATTGATTAGTAGAGTTCGTCCAATGAGAGTTTCAGATATTTATTTACAGCCCGATAGGTGCTGAGCACAGCCACCACCATTCCAATAACCAGTAGTGCGGCAAACAACAACAATAGACGATTATTATTTTGAATAAGCTGCAGGTCGTCAATTCGATGCGTTGCAAAACTTAATAACCCGACAACAAGCCCTGATGCCAGTATTCCGGCCAGTAGCCCATGAAGCCCGGCCCGATAAATAAACGGCCGTTGGATAAACCATCGTGTGGCCCCCACCAATTGCATGCTTCGGATTAAAAACCGCTGGGAAAAGAGTGCCAGGCGCAACGTATTATTGATTAAGAGCACAATCACCAGCAAGAGTAGGGCTACAAGCCCCATCAGGATGAGCCCGATTTTCGTCACATTTCGATTGATCGAGTCAATCACATTTTCAACATAATAGACCTGAAATACTCCACTGATTTGTTCCAGTTCAGTTTGTATCTTCTTCAGGCTTGCCGTGTCGTGATATCCTTCCTGAATGCGAACCAGGTAGGCATCCCGAAGCGGGTTTTCTCCCAGGAATTTTTTGAAATCCTCACCGGTCTCTTCGATGAACTGTTTGGCAGCTTCTTCTTTAGAAATGAACTGGATGGCATTTTTGTCTTGACTGACATAGGGCTTAACGGCAAGTCCTTTTTCGATTTGTGCCCGCTGGGCTTCACTCACCTGTGATTTCAAGTAAACCTGGATCTTAACGGTCTCACGCACAATCCGTTCCAACTCCTTGGAATATATCACGAGGGCTCCAAACACGCCAATAACAAACAAGGCTAATGTTATGCTAAGCACCACACTGATGTAGGGGTACGAGCCTAACTTTTTCTTCCTGACTTTCGATTTACGATCGTTGGAATCCATAATCGGGCAAAGATAACCCGATTTTTTGATGATTTACGATCGCCCGGAAATGGAAAAGCCCACGTAAGCGGGCTTTCCATGATGCTCAACAAACTCAAGGCTTACGGTATTCTTTTAAGAGTTGGATCAGGTTTTTATCCGTAACGGCTTGCAGCGGGGTGATTTCAGTTTTGGATTCATCCAGCGGGTAGAACGAATCCTTGTAATAGAGGAAGATCAATTGTTTACCGCCATTAATCTCCAGGATCTCATACAGGTTTTTATCGAAATCTCCATATAACACCACTTTACCCTGGCTGAATTGATAGTGGAATCCGTTCTTCCGGGTCCCAGCTTTCACTTCAATATCAAATTTGGCCGTGGTAATAACCGGCTTGGAAATCGATTCGGTTGCCTTTGCATTGGATGCAGTTTCACTCACTTCATCGGAAGGATCCAGCACCTCCAGGGTAGGTTTGGTAGCTTTCTTAGGTGAAGTGGGTATTGTATTTTCCTTTTTGACCTGACTTTTTGGTTCTGTTTTTTCAGAATTCGATTCCGATATTACTTCTTCTTTTCCTTTCTCGGGTTGAATTACCGGAACCTGTTCGTTTTCAGGTTCAGGTTGTTCTTCAATCTGTTTTAAGGAATCCTCCACCGAGGTGGATATTTTTGGTAATTCAGGACCACCACCATTATAGTAAAAATAGGCAGCTGTAACCAAGGCCGCTATTCCAATAATGCCGGCTGCAATCCTTAGCGGGGTAAGTTGAATAGACGCACCTCCACTCACTGGCACCTGATTGAGCATGGCTTTTAATTCAGCTGCCCGAGCCTGTTTCAACCCTTCAACAATTTGCGACTGAAACTCCACCTCAGCCTGCAGCGAAAGGTCGGATTCCAACTGAGCTTCGAATGACTTTTTATCATCTTCGCTCAGCTTGTTTCGCAAATAGTCATCTATTAATTCAAAATTGTTCATGCTTCATCGTTAATCCAAAAAATCGTGTTCAGAATATTGGGCCTTGACCAGTTCATCCAGTTTTTGCTTGCACTTATACTTTTTTGTTTTTGCTGTATCGGTGTTCGCAAATCCTAGTTTCTCTGCGATTTCCTGCATCGACATTTCATCAAAATAATAGTACATCAAAACCTTCTTACAGGTATCACCCAGTTGGTCCAAACACCGGGCAATTATTTTTTCACGTTCCGGGCTGTCCATGTCCATTGACTGGGCAGCGTCTTTTTCTTCATTCGACAACCGCTTCTTCCGATCGAGTTCCTTTCTCCACAGATTTTGGCAAATGCTGTAGATATAGGTACTCATTTTGGCCGTCATGACCAGGTTGCCTGATCGAGCCTTTTGCCAGAAAACCACCAGCGCATCCTGATAAACATCCCGCGCCTCCTCTTCAGTTCCACTATTGGTAACTACCAGTTTGGTCATCATCCGATAGTACTTTTTGTAGATCAACTCCAGAGCTTTCT
>ERZ1066115.221-NODE-221-length-18265-cov-14.757496_pt1 | contig 18265 bp, 15 predicted proteins | sample MGYA00382762_ERZ1066115 | MGnify/ENA primary metagenome ERZ1066115 (study PRJEB33369, sample SAMEA5778345) | biofilm metagenome | biome: Industrial cooling water; feature: Water cooling tower basin; material: Biofilm | place: United Arab Emirates | collected... | reverse complement strand
CTCTTTGCCCTGCGCGCCTTGGAGCGGCTGGACCGTAAGCGCTTTAAGCGGGTCTTGAACGGCACCGGGGTCATCCTGCATACCAACCTGGGCCGCTCCCCCCTGCAGCTCTCGTTCTGGGACGAGGCGCGCGAGGCCAACTGCGGCTACGCCCCGGTGGAGCTCAGCCTGGAGGACGGTAAGCGCGGCGCCCGCGGGGGCCTGGTGCCCGCCCTGGCGGCGGCCTTGGTCGGCGCCGAGGACGCGCTGATCGTGAACAACAACGCGGCGGCCGTGCTCCTGGTCCTGAGCGCCCTGGCCAAGGGCCGCGAGGTTTTAGTAGCCCGCGGCGAGCAGGTGCAGATAGGCGGGGGTTTTCGCGTGCCGCAGATCCTGGAGCTGGCCGGCGCCCGCTTTACCGAGGTGGGCACCACGAATATCGTGGACGCCGCCGACTACGCCCAGGCCGCCGGCCCCGATACGGCCCTGGCGCTCGTGGTGCACAGCTCTAACTTTGCCCTGCGCGGCTTTACGCGCCGGCCTGCGCCGGCCGAGCTCGTGAAGGCCCTGCCGCCGGGCGTGCCCGTCATCGTAGACCAGGGCTCGGGCTGCATTAACGAGGACATCCCCGGCGAGACGCCCGCCGCGCGCTATATCAAGGCCGGTTGCGCCTTAGTCTGTTTCTCGGGCGACAAGCTCCTGGGCGGCCCGCAGGCCGGCGTCATCGCGGGCAAGGCCGATGCCATAGCCGCGCTCCGCTCCCACCCCCTCTACCGCGCCTTTAGGCCCGGCAAGACCGTGTATAGCCTTTTAGAGCGCGCCCTGGTTTACCGCCTGAACGGCGGCGCGGGGCCGGCTCAGGCCGCGCGCGAACGCGGCCTTGACGAGCTTAAGAAGCTGGCTAAGAAGGTTCTAAAAAAGTTACCCGAGGACGCGGGCAGGCTCGTGGACGCGGAGGCCGCCTCCGGCGGCGGTACGGGGCCGGACGAGACCTTCCCTTCCGCCGCTCTCGCCTTGCGTTCGCCCGCGGGCCCGGAGCTCCTGCTTTCGGCGCTCAGGCGCGCGCCCCTGGCGGTCGTGGCCCGCATTAAGGACGACGAGGTCCTGGTGGACCTGGCCGCGATCGCGGCCGAGGACGCCCAGGCCTTGGCCGATAGCCTTAGCTGGGGCCTGGAACGCGCGGCGAGCCTCCTAGCGGCCGCCCAGCGGGCCGAGGAGCGGCAAGGCGGGGCCAAGCGAAAGCCCGCCGGCCCGTCCCGCGCCTAAGGGTAGGCCATGAAGATCATCGGCACCGCCGGCCACGTGGACCACGGCAAGACGGCCCTGATACGCGCCATGACCGGCATAGACGCCGACCGCCTACCGGAGGAGAAGGCACGCGGCATGACCACGGACCTAGGCTTCGCCTGGTACGAGGGCGAGGACGGCCTTCCCGTAGGCGTGGTGGACGTACCGGGCCACGAGCGCTACCTGCGCAACATGGTGGCCGGCGCCTGGGGCCTGGACCTAGCCCTGCTCGTGATCGCGGCCGACGACGGCTGGATGCCCCAGACGGGCCTACACGCCGCCATCGTGGCCGCCTCAGGCGTTCCGGCCGTGATAGTAGCCCTGAATAAAGCTGAGCTAGCCGGCCCCGAACGCCTGGCCGAGCTGGAGGCGCGGATCGAGCTGGAGACGCAGCGCCTTTATGGCGCGCCCTGCCCTATCGTCCGGGTCTCCGCCCTGCGCGGCCAGGGCATAGACGAGCTCAAGGCGGCCATAGCCTGCCGCTTGGGCCAGAGCGCGCGGCGCGACGCGGCCGGCGCCTATCTGTTCGTGGACCGCTCCTTTACGCCCAAAGCCGGCGGGGCGGTGGTAACCGGCAGCCTGCGCGGCGGCGCGCTGAAGGCCGGGCAGAACCTAAGGCTCTGGCCGGCGGATGAAGGCCTGGCCGTCAAGGCCGTAGAGGGCTACGGCCGCCGCGTGGGCCAGGCCCTGCCCGCCTCCCGCGCCGCCTTGGCCCTGCCCGGACGCAAGGCCGGCTACGGGCGCGGCATGCTCCTGGCCGACCCTAAGCTGCCTATCGCCTGCGGCGACGAGCTCATAGCCAAGCTCCTGCCCCTGCCCGGCGAGTCGCGGCTCTGCCCGGTGGACCAAAAAGGGCGGCCGGCTATACGGGCGGGCGTAGAGGCGGAGCTGGCCCTAGGTAGCGCCAAGGCCGACGCGACGCTCTGGCCTATCAAGGACAGCCCCTTTGTCCGCTTAAAACTCTCGGAGCCCCTGGCCTGCCCGGCGGGCTTTGCCATGGTCCTGCTACGAAAGGGCGGCGCCGAGCTCATAGGCCGCGGCTTTATGATCGGGGCGGCCGCCGAGCTCTCGGCGCGCGCCAAGGGCGGCGAACGCGAGCCGGCGGCCGACGTAGCCCAGCGCCTGGCCGCGGCGGAGGCGGCCGCGGAGGCCCTGCGCGCCGCCGCTTGGGACGAGGCGCCCGGCCCGGCCCTGGCTAGCCTGGCCCCGATCTACGCCCGCGGCTGGGAACGCCTGGCCGCGTTGGCTCCGGATTGCCGCGCGGCCTTGGCCGCGGCCTGCCCGGCCGGCTTAGCGCTCTGCGGCCAGGCGGTCTTTACGCGCCGCCGCTACGACGAGCTTAAGGCGGCCTTGCTGGACGGGGCCGCCAAGCCAGGCGGCCTAAGCCGCGCGGCCGCGACATCCCTAAGCGGGCTGGAGGGCGTGCCGCTCGACGGCATCCTGGATAGGCTCTGCGCCGAGGGCGCCTTGAGTAGGCAGGGCGCGGCCTGGATCGTACCGGGCGCCAAGCCCGAGCCGCCGGCGGCCTTGAAGGCCCTGGCCGCCCGCCTTAAGGCCGCGGGCAAGGAGGGCCTAGAGCCTGGCAAGAGCTGCCCGCAGGCGGAGGCCGCGGGCCTGAAGGCCCTCTGCTCCTACGGCCTGGCCATGCCGCTGGACGGCGGCATCTTCTTAGACGCCGGCGTCTATGACGCGCTCGTACGCGCGGCGCTGGCCGGCATGATAGTCGGCCAGGGCTTGAGCGTGCCCGAGGCCAAGGAGCGGACGGGACTGTCGCGGAAGTATATCCTGCCGCTTTTGAACAAGATGGAGGGCGCGGGCTGGGTTAAGCGCCGCGGCGACGAGCGTACGGTGCTAAAGCTGCCCGGCTAGAGAACGGGGACGGCGAGCTCGGCGGGGGCCGGGAGCGCGGCCGGGGCCGCCGCCGCCGAGCTTTCGTGGAGCCGGCAGGCCTTGTACTGCATGAGCTCGTCCACGCAGCGCATGAACGAGGCTATGCAGCCGCAATAGAGCGAATAGTACACCGCGCGGCCGCGCGCCTCGTCGGTAACGACGCCGGCGCCCTTTAGGACCGACAGGTGCTTGGAGACGGTAGAGATGTCCGAGCCGACGAGCTCGGTCAGCTCGCCTACGTTCTTGGGGCCTTCGGCCAGGGCCTCCAGTATGAGCATGCGGCTGGGGTGCCCCATGGCCTTGAATACCGTGGCGCGGTCTTTGGCGCGCCGTAGCCTAGCCTGTTTCATGCGGGCATTGTGCGCTTTATTGGCATTTCGGTCAAGTTATATTTATATAGATACCCCTGATTCAGGCGATTTCCGGCTCGATCCGCCGCGATCGGCGCCCGCGCCGGCCGGCGACGGCGCGCGAGGGATAGGAGCGGAAAGCCCGGAGGCCGCGCGGGGCGGCCCGCGCGGCCGAGGACTTGCAGCGTATAGCCCGGTCCGCCGCGCCGCCGCGGCGGACGCGCCCAAGGAAAGACCCCGGCCGGCCCTACACCAAGGCGGGGGGCTTAGGCTATACTGCCGGCCATGGCGACGACATACGACGACAAGAAGATTATCTACAGCATGTATCGGGTGTCCAAGAAGCACGGCGTGAAGCAGGTGCTGAAGGACATTAGCATTTCCTACTACTACGGCGCGAAGATCGGCGTGATAGGCTTGAACGGCTCGGGTAAATCCAGCCTGCTACGCATCCTGGCCGGCGCGGATACGGAGTTCGCGGGCGAGACGAACGTGTCGCCGGGCTACTCGATCGGCTTCCTGGAGCAGGAGCCGCACCTGGAGGCCGGGAAGACGGTGCGCGAGGTGGTGTCCGAGGGCGTGCAGGAGCTGGTGGACCTCCTTAAGGAATTCGAGGCGGTGAGCGAGGCCTTCGGCGACCCGGACGCGGACTTCGACAAGCTGGCCGACCGCCAGGCCAAGCTGCAGGAGCAGATCGAGGCGGCCGACGGCTGGAACCTGGACGCCCGCCTGGACCTGGCCATGGAGGCCCTGCGCTGTCCGCCGGCCGAGCAGGCGGTGGACGTGCTCTCCGGCGGCGAGCGGCGCCGCGTGGCGCTCTGCCGCCTGCTCCTGCGTAAGCCGGACATCCTGCTCTTGGACGAGCCGACGAACCACCTGGACGCCGAGACGGTGGCCTGGCTGGAGCGGCACCTACAGCAGTACGAGGGCACGGTGATCGCGGTCACGCACGACCGCTATTTCTTGGACAACGTGGCCGGCTGGATCCTGGAGCTGGACCGCGGCGAGGGCATTCCCTGGAAGGGCAACTACTCCAGCTGGCTGGAGCAGAAGAAGGACCGCCTGGCCCAGGAGGAGAAGGGCGACTCCGCCCGCGCCAAGACCTTGGAGCGCGAGCTGGAGTGGGTGCGCATGAGCCCCAAGGGCCGCCACGCCAAGAGCAAGGCGCGCATCAGCCAATATGAGAAGCTCTTGGCCGACGGCGAGCGCGAGAAGGTCCGCGAGACCAAGCTGGTGATCCCGCCGGGGCCGCGCCTGGGGCAGGTGGTGATCGAGGCGCAGAAGCTGACCAAGGCCTTCGGCGACAAGCTCCTGTTTAAGGACATGGACTTTACGGTGCCGCCGGGCGCGGTGGTGGGCATCGTGGGCCCCAACGGCGCCGGTAAGACGACGCTCTTTAAGCTGATAGCCGGCATGGAGCAGGTCGACGGCGGGGCGATACGCTTAGGCGATACGGTAAAGCTGGCTTACGCCGACCAAATGCGCGCGGGGCTGGACCCGAACAAGACGGTCTGGGAGCAGCTCTCCGACGGCCTGGACATCATCAAGCTGGGCGGCGTTAAAGAGGTGAACAGCCGGGCCTACTGCTCCTGGTTTAATTTCTCCGGCGCCGACCAGCAGAAGAAGGTGGGCGTACTCTCCGGCGGCGAGCGGAACCGGCTGAACCTGGCGGTGATGCTTAAGGACGGGGCGAACGTGCTCCTGTTAGACGAGCCGACGAACGACCTGGACGTGAACACGCTCCGGGCGCTGGAAGAGGCGCTGGACGAGTTCGCCGGCTGCGCCCTGGTGGTGAGCCACGACCGCTGGTTCTTGGACCGGGTGTGTACCCACTTGTTGGCCTTCGAGGACGGCGAGGTGATCTGGTACGACGGCAACTGGTCGGAGTACGCCGAGTACCGGCGCGAGAAGCTGGGGCATGACGCGGATCGGCCGCACCGGTACGTATATAGGAAGCTAGAGCGCTAGGCTCTCGTGCCGCTCGCTTGCGGCCTGCCGCGAGCTCGCGGCGGGCCGGAACTTGCGGCGGGCCGCTGGCCGCCTGCGGCCTGGCCGCCCGCCGCCCCCGCCTAGAGCGGGGGGGTAGCGAGCTCGGCGTAGATCCGCAGGCCCGGCCCGGCCTGGGGTTCGCCCGGCAAGAGGGCGAGCTGTAGGTCGGGCGCGGCGCCGCGCGCCAGGCTGCCGTGTATAACAGGCCCCAGGGCCTCGGCCGCGAGCTCGTCGGCCAAGCCGGGCGGGAAGCGTAGGTCGACGCGCACGAGGCCTTCGCCCTTCTCCATCCCTATAGACAGGCCCGCCGAGCGGGCGATCATGGCCTCTAAGGCGTCGCTTAAGACGATGGCCAGGAGGCCGGCGCATTGCGGGTCGAGCTCCGCCCCGCGGGGCAGGCCGTCTTGATGGCGACTCTCAAGTACCACGCAGGGGTCGCGGGGGAAGCTGGCTTCCCCCGCGCGGGTCGCCAGGAGGCGCAGGAGCTCGGCCGCTTCTATGCCGGCGGCGCTGGTGCCCGCGCCCATGCCGCGCGACAGGGACAGATCGTTGACCGCGGACAGCGCGCGGACGCGGCGCGTGAGCGTACGGCAGGCGTCGGGATCGTTCTTATCCGCCATGCCGATGAGCGAGATGACGACCTGCATATTATTCCGTACCCGGTGATGCAGTTCCTTCAAGTAGGCGTCGCGCAGGCCCAGGGCCTTATCCAGGTCGGCCGCTATGCGGCGGCTCTCGGCGAGCTGGACGCTCAGGCGGGCGTTCAACTGGTCCTCGGCGACCAGGCTGGCCGACATGCCGCTCATGAGCCTGACTATGACGATGGACAGGCCGGCGCTGATGAGCAGGAGGTTGGTGGCGATGATGGCCACGGTCAAGGACGTAAGTCCGTGCCCGTCCACCCGGCCGAGCGCGATCAGGACGCCCCATACGAACATGAACGCGCCGATCATCGCGTTGCTGACGATCACGGCGCGCCGCGTCCCGAAGAGCGCCGAGAACATGGCGGCGACGAGGAGCCAGATATAGCCGGCCCCGTACGGCCCGGTCATGACCAGGACCGTGGCGCCGATCGCTATGGACATGGCTATTATCACCGAGAGCCGGGCGCTAAAGCCGATGCGGCGCGAGAAGGCGGCGAAGAAGACGACCGCGTAGGCGACGGTGTCGACGACGGCGATGGCCCAGAGCCCTTCTATCAAGGCCGCGTAGACGCTCGGGACGTAGGCGACGAGCCCGGCGCCTACGACGAAGCGCATCATGGCGATCAGGATGGCTGATTTTTGATCCTCGACCTTCGTCGGCATAGCGTAAAGGTAGGGCCGGATGGGCGCCGCGTCAATGGCGAAAATCGCCGCTTTAGCCGTCGCCGCGGGGCTTCGCGTAGCGGAGCTCCGCCGCGGACCTTCGCGGAGGATCAGCGCAACGGAGAGTTGGCGGCCCTAAGCTCGCGCGACTTAAAGAGCAGCCCCGGCTCGTAGAGCGCCGAGCGGTTCCGGCCCTCGGCCTTGGCCAGATAGAGGGCGCGGTCGGCGTCGGCCAGGGCCGTCTGCGGGTTTAAGCCGGCCTCTTGGCCGATGACGCGTGCGCCCACGCTGACGGTAAAGCGCTTGGGGCCCTTGGCGGTCTCTATGCGTAGGGCGGCCGCGCCGAGGCGTATGCGCTCGGCTATGTCCATGAGCTTGGCCGGGTCGCACTCGAGGGCTAGCACCGAGAATTCCTCGCCGCCGAAACGGGCCACGGTATCTTCGTTGCGCATGGCGTCCTTGATCATGCCCGCCAGGGCGCGCAGGGCTTCGTCGCCGGCCAGGTGGCCGTAACGGTCGTTGAACAGCTTAAAGTGGTCGGCGTCTATCATGAGCACGCCGGCGCTGCCGCCGTGCCGCTTGATGCGCTCGCACTCGTCGTCCAGGCGCTGCACGAAGTAACTATGGTTGTACAGGCCGGTCTTGGCGTCGGTGATGGAGCTTTCGTGATGCAGGACGTTCTGCACGCCGACCGCCAGGAAACGTATCATCCGGTCCAGGTACAGGCGCTCGAGCTGCGTATACGCCCCGCCTAAGAGCTTGGGCGCCAGCATGAAGACCCCGTAGAGGCCGCCGATGCCGGATAGCGGGTAAAAGAGATCCAGGCCCAGCTTATGAAAGGCGGGCGTAAAGCCCTCCGGGCCGAGCTCGGCGACCAGGCGTTCGCCGCTGATGGGATAGGGGCGGCGCTCCAGGTAGGCGCGCAGGCGCCGAAAGTCGGAGCCGCTCAGGCGGTCCTGGCTGGGCTTTAGGTTACGGTAGCCGTACTGCCGCAGTTCGTCGCGCCGGGGCGGCTCGATGGCCACGATCATGCACTCCGGGATGAAGCGCTCCAGGAGGCGGCCGGTAACGAAGCCCAACATGTCCTCTATGCCGTGGCGCGCCATGAGCATGGCCGCGTCGTTGATGATGCGGTCCAGGACGCGATTCTCCGTCCGGAGCGAGTCGAGATCCTTGAGCGCGTCGGCTTTATCGAGGGCGCGATAGCGGTCGAGCGCCTCGCGGCTCGATTCTGAGACGCGACCACGCTTATTGGCGTCCGTTGCGATCGGCATCGCCGTACTGTAACGCAGCCGACGTATTTTTTCTAGCGCCGCGGGCGGCGAAGCGACGGCCATCGGCGCTTGCGATAACGCATGCGCTCGAGCCTACGCGTTGACATTCTGCGCATATGCTCACATACTAGTATAAAGCATATGCTCTTTTAGGAGGTTACTATGCCGCGGCCCGTAAACGAACGCCGGGTAGGCAGGAGCTACGGCGCGCTCGTCTTTAAGCCCGCCGGGATCCCGGCGCGCGAGCTGCCCGAGATCGTCCTGGGCCTGGACGAGGCGGAGGCCATACGGCTGGCCGACCTCGAGGGGCTCTATCAGGAGGCGGCGGCGCGCAAGATGGGCGTGTCGCGCCAGACGCTCGGGCGCATCTTAGAGGAGGCGCGGCGCAAGGTCGCCGACGCGCTGATCAACGGCAAGACCCTCCGCCTACAGGGCGGCGAGATCTATATCGAGGAGGAAACGGGTATGCATAAGAAGGTAGCGCTTCCCACGCGGGACGGGATGGTCGACGAGCACTTCGGCCACTGCGAGTACTTTACGGTCTACGAAGTGGAGGGCGGCGCGGTCAAGTCCGAGAAGCGGGTCGATAGCCCGGACGGCTGCGGCTGCAAGTCCGACATAGCCTCGGCGCTGGCCAAGGACGGCGTGAGCCTCATGATCGCCGGCAACATGGGCGAGGGCGCGGTGCGCGTCCTTAGGGCCAACGGCATCGACGTGATCCGCGGCGCCTCGGGGCCCGCCCGCGCGGCCGTAGAAGCCTGGCTCGCCGGTTCGGTCAAGGACTCGGGCCTGGGCTGCGGCGAGCACGGCGGGCACGACTGCTCGCACTGACGAAATCCGCCCCGTGGCCGTACCGCCTACGGACGGCCCGCGGGCGGCCATTGCGCGAGGCCGTCGCGCGCGTATAGTATGGCGCCATGCGACGCGTCAGCAAGGAACTCGGCCTAGGATCCCTAGCCTTAGCCGGCACGGCTTTCTTTTGGAGCCTGGCCGGCCTCTTTATTAAGCTGGTCGACTGGAACCCCTTCGCCATCGCGGCCGGGCGCAGCGTCGTGGCCGCGCTCTTCTTATGGGCGGTCGTCAAGCGGCCGCGCTTTACCTTCTCCTTGCCGCAGCTCGGCGCCGCCGTATCCTACGCCCTGACCATGCTGGCCTTCGTCTACGCCAACAAGCATACGAGCTCGGCGAACGCCATACTCCTGCAGTACGGCGCGCCCATCTATACGGCCATACTGGCTTCGATACTGGTTAAGGAGCGGCCGCGGGCCGAGCACGTCGTGGGCTTCGCGGCCATAGCCGCGGGCATGGGCCTCTTCTTCGTAGACCAGATAGGCGGCGGATCGCCCGTAGGCGACCTCGTGGCCGTGGGCTCGGGCATAAGCTTCGCCTTCTACTTCGTGTTCATGCGCATGCAGAAGGAAGGTTCGCCGCAGGAGTCGAACATCCTGGCGCATATCATCACGGCCGCGGCGGCCGGGACGGTATCGCTCTTCCTGCCGCCGCCGGTCTTGAGCGGCGGGGCGATCGCGGCGATCCTGGGCCTGGGCGTCGTACAGCTCGGCCTGGCCTCGGTGCTCTTCGCCTGGGGCATCAAGCGCGTCCCGGCCATGGAGGGCATACTGATAGCGGGGCTCGAGCCCATCTTTAATCCCCTCTGGGTCTTCTTGGCCCTGGGCGAACGGCCGAGCCGTAACGCCCTGATCGGCGGCGCGATCATACTCGTCGCGGTGCTCGCCTCGAGCATGGTGAGCGCCCGGAGGGAAGCCGCCGCGCCTCGCGCTTGAACGTCGGCGGCCGGGTTTGCCGCCGCGGCCGGGTTTGCTTATAATAAATAAATGAGCCCCGAAAGTCAGTCCGAGCCCCTCGCCGCCTGCGAGGACGAGAGCGCGCGTTACCGCGAATTCGCCTTGGCCGTGCAAGTCGCCGGCCACGCCATCTACATGACCGACCCCGCGGGCGTCATTACCTACGTGAACCCCGAATTCGAGCGCGCCACCGGCTTTAGCCCCGCCGAGGCCCTGGGCAAGACCCCGCGCATCCTTAAGTCGGGCCTGATGAGCGACGGGTATTACCGCGACCTATGGCGCGCGCTCTTAGGCGGCGAGACCTGGTCGGAAGAGGTGATAAACCGACGCAAGGACGGCTCGGTCTACTACGCCCTCCAGACCATAGCTTCTATTAAGGACGAATCGGGCGCGATCAAGAGCTTCGTCGCCATACAATCGGATATAACGGCTACTAAAGACCTGGAACGGGCCCTTGAGCGATCCGAGGGCCTCTATCGCTCGGTCTTGAGCTCGATGCGCGAGGGCGTCATCCTGCAGGACGAGGCGGGCGTTATCAAGACGGCCAATGCCGCGGCCGAACGCATCCTGGGCCTGCGCCGCGACGGGGCGACGGGCCGGACGAACGCCGACCCGGCATGGCGGACGATACGGGAGGACGGTAGCCCCTACCCCGCCGAGGAGCATCCGGCCATGCTGGCGCTCAAGGCCGGCGTGCAGGTAGACGAGGCCGTGATGGGCTTGCGGCGTCCGAGCGGGGAGCTCGTCTGGATAGCGATCAACGCTCGGCCGGTGCGCGACCCGGACGGCAGCGTGCGCGGCGTGGTGACCACCTTCGTGGACATAAGCGAGCGCAAGCAGCGGACCGACGCCGTGAAACGCGCCGCGGAGACCGACTTCCTGACGGGCCTGCGCAACCGCTACGCGATGGACCGCTCGCTCCGCGAGGCGACGGCCAGGGCCGGACGCTACGGGGAGGATTTGGCGCTCATCTTCCTGGACATCGACCATTTTAAGCAGGTGAACGACCGCTTCGGACACGACCTAGGCGACCTGACCCTGTCGTCGGTAGCCGCCGCCATAGCCGGGGGCCTGCGCGCCGGGGACCAGGCCGCCCGCTGGGGCGGCGAGGAGTTCATCGTGGCCGCGCATAGGGCCGACCGCGCGGCGGCCCGGGCCTTGGCCGAGCGCCTGCGCGCGGCGGTCGCCGCCCTAAGCCTGGAGGCCGTCGGCTCGGTGACCGTAAGCCTGGGCGTCGCCCTGTACCGCCCGGGCGACGACCTGGACTCGCTCGTCGGCCGGGCCGACAAGGCCCTGTACGCGGCCAAGGCCGCCGGCCGCGACCGCGTCGTCATGGAGGACTAGGGAAGATGCTCCCCTAGCCCTTCACCGCCCCCGCCGTCAGGCCGGAGATGATCCGGTTGTGCAGGAACATGTAGGCCACCACGCTCGGTATCATCGTAAGGATGATGGCCGCGAACATGGCCGTGTAGTCGGTGATGAACTGGCTCGTGAAGAAGCGTATGCCCAGCTGGATGGTGCGCGACTTAAGGCCGGTCGTAAGGAGCATGGCCATGATGAAGTCGTTCCACGAGTAGATGAAGCAGAAAGTACCCGCGGTCACCAGGCCCGACTGCGATAGCGGGAAGATGATCTTCGTATAACGCTGGGCGAAGCCGCAGCCGTCGATGATGGCCGCCTCCTCCAGCTCCTTGGGGATGCTCCTCATGAACGAGGTGATCAGGAACATGGACACGGGTATGTTCACCGCGGCGTAGACCAGCACCAGGGCCAGGAGCGTGTCGTACAGCCCCAGGCGGCTGATGAGCGAGAAATACGGCACCATGAAGGCGATGATGGGTATGAGCACCCCGGCCGTGATCACGGTGTACAGGAGGTCGCGCCCCTTGAAGACCTCGCGCGAGAGCACGAAGCCGGCCAGCGACGAGACGAGTACGTTCAGGAGCACCGCGAAGCCCGAAGCCGTCGCGGAGTTCAGGAAGAGCCGCGGCAGCGACGCCATCTGGAGGGCCTTCTGATAGTTCTCCACGAGCCAGCGCTCGGGCAGGGCGAACGAGGTGATCTGCAGCTCCAGGTTGGAGCGGAACGAGTTCACGAAGAGCCAGACGATGGGGAATAGGGCGACGAACAAGAGCGAGCCCAGGACCAGCCACTTAAGGCCGTGGGCGACGAAGGACGCGAACCGATTCTTCTTTGCCATACGCGCCCCCTACTGCGCCATCTCGGACATGGGGTCCGACTTGCCGAATACCCTGCGTAGGAGGACGATGAGCCCGGTGCCCGACAGGATGAGGATGACGCCGACGGCGCTCGCCTCGGCGTAGCGTAGCGCGTCCATCTTAAGGAAGAGGTCTATGCCCATGGTGGTGGTGGCGTAGGCCGGCCCGCCGCCGGTCATGAGGTAGGTGGACTCGAAGTGCCGCACGCCGTAGGCCATGGCCAGGGTGATGGCCGTGACGAAGGTGCCCCGGAGCATGGGCAGGGTAACGAAGCGCTCCTGCTGCAGCGTCGAGGCGCCGTCTATCTCGGCGGCCTCGTAGAGCTCCTTGGGGATGTTCATGCCCGCGGCGAGGATAATGATCATAAAATAACCGATATAGATGACCGCCTGGAAGATGACCGCCCCCAGGGCGTAGTCGGGGTTTCCGAGGAAATTCACCGGCGCCCGTCCCATGACCTTGGTGATGAACTCGTTGATCAGGCCGAACTGCACGTTGTAGAGGGAGCTCCAGACCATGGTCAGCGCCACGGTGCTGATGACGTTGGGCAGGAAGTAGGCCGTCCGCAGGAAGCGCCAGCCCTTGGGCTTGCGGAGGAGGATCATGGCGACCAGGGCCGCCAAGGGTACCTGTATGAAGCCGTGGGATAGGGCCCAGATGATATTATTCTTCATGGCCAGGAGGAAGGTAGCGTCCTTGAACAGGCGGACGTAGTTCCCCAAGCCTATGAAGCGCATGGCGCCGATGCCGCTCCAACGCGTCAGGCTCGCGTAGAGGGTAAAGAGGAAGGGATACACGAAGAATCCGCCGAAGAGTATCAGGACCGGCGCCAGGAACAGGGCGCGCATCGGCCAAGGGCTCTTCGGTCGCCTAGGATTGGTAGCGGGCATAGGCTCTCTCTCGTTAAAGCGCTCGCCGGGGCCCGGGGGCCCCGGCGAGCGCGGGATTCATAAGGATCCGCCGGCGATCGGCCCGGGGCCGGCCGCCGACCTAGGGTCCTTAGCGGGCGATCTTGGCCTCTACGAGGCGGGTGAACTCGACCGGGGTGATGCGGCCGAGGGCCAGGGCGCCGAGCTGCTGGGCGAACTCGAGCGTGGCGGTAGCGCCGAGCGCGGCTTCCAGGTCCTGGGCGGTGACCTTGGAGTTGGAAGCCAGCTGCTTGAACTGGGCCTGCAGGTGGTTAACCGGTACGAAATCGGTCTTGACGGCGAACATGGCGCCGGAGGCTTCGGCGATGCGCTTCACGTTGTCGGCCCTGGTGATGAACTTCAGGAATTCGACGATGGCGGCCTCGCGGTTCTTGTCCTTGGTCGCGGCGGCGCAGATGTTGGCCTGGATGCGGGCGACCATGTAGTTGGAGGTGGGGCCGAAGGCGGGCAGGCCGGCGATCTGGATGTTCTTAAAGAAGGGGGTGGCGGCCAGGTCGGCGCGGCCGGCGTACCAGGGGCCGTTGGAGAAGAGCGCGGTGCGGCCGGCCAGGAAGTGGCCGCCGGAGCCGCCGGCGCCCAGGCCCACCGCGTCGGCGGTGGAGTACTCGGTGATCATGCGCTTGGTGTACTCGGCCGCCTTCACGAACACGGGGTCGGTGAAGGGTTTGGCCCATACGTTGGGGCCGCCGAGCGAGATGGCGAAGTGGCTAAACCAGATCATGGAGGTCCAGGCGTTGGTGTCGCCGGTCATCTGGCTGGCGGCGGTGATGCCGGCGGCCTTGAGCTTGTCCATGGCGGCCCAGAATTCGGCTTCGGTCTTGGGTACGGCGCTCACGCCGGCCTTGGCCAGGAGGTCCATGTTGTACCAGATGGGCAGGATGGCGATCTCGTAGGGCAGCGACTTTAGCTGCTTATCGATCGTCGACTGCGCGACGTTGCCGGCGTCGAAGCTGTCCTTCCACGCGCCGGTGAAGACCTTGCTGAAGTCCATGAGCAAGGGCGAGTCATAGAACGTGGCGGTAGTCGGGTTGAGCTTGATGGTCCAGATGTCGGCCGGCGCCTGGTTGGCGGCGAGCGTAGTGCGGATCTTCTGCTCGTAGGCGTTGTAGTCCGGCTGGGGGTCGATGCTCACGCGGATGCGGCCGGCGTAGGCGGCGTTGAACTCTTCGACCAGCTTGGCTACGGTGACGGCCTTGCTGTCCTGGCCGACCCAGATGCTGGCCCAGCGGAGTTCGACGGGGCCGGAAGCGGGCATCTCGGACGAACCCGCGGCGAAGACGGCAATGGGGGCCAGCATCGCGATCAAGGCGATGAGACCGATGAGCTTAATGCGCTTAGTCATAGCTACCTCCTGAATTACTTTCAGAATGAAAGTAAAATACGCTTTCGAAAAACTGTCAAGAAAAATATTGCCGCGCGGGGCGCTCGGCCCTGAGGCCGGCGCTCCGCCCGCCGGGTTCTCGCTGCTTTCCGTCCGTGTCTTACGGCCCAAAAGGTTTGAACAAGACTAATTAGGTCTTTTATTTGCCTTTGATTATTGAATCACTTATCTTTTTCGCATGCTTAACGAGCCGCGCTTCGCCGTTTCGTTCTTCGACGATCCTCCGAGCAATCTGGCGGCCGAAGAACTGCTCCGCGAGCGGGCGGGCCGAGGCGCGGAGACCCTAGCTCTCTATGTAAACAAGCATTCCTTAATAATAGGTAGGAATCAAGACCTGAACCAAGAACTGACGGGCGAGGCTATGGCCGAGGGCGTGCCGAGCTACCGCCGCAAGACCGGCGGCGGCGCCGTCTATCACGACGAAGGCAACCTGAACTGGAGCTTCGCCGTGCCCGGCGGCCTGGAAAGGCGAGCCGAGCTCCTATCCTGGTTGATCGATGCCCTCCGCCCGCTCGCCCCCGGCCTGGTAGCCGACGGGCGCCTGGCCCTGCGCGACGGCCCTTTTAAGATCGGCGGGAGCGCGGCGGCCGCGGGAGGAGGCACGCTCCTCTTCCACGGTACGCTCCTGGTCGAGAGCGACGTGGCTAAGCTCGGCCGTTATCTCCGCGCGCATCGCTCCGCGGTCCAAGGCCGCCGGGCGGCGGACGGGCAGGCCGAAGACTACGCCCCCCGCGCCGCGGTGCGCTCGGTCGGGTCGGCCGTCGCCTCCCTCGTCGATCTCTACCCCGCGGCGAGCCTGGCTGCCTGCGTGGACGCGATCGCCCGAGCCGTCGGAAGGGAGCCGGTCGAGCTCGCATCGATCGTCGACCCGGCGGAAATCAAGACGCGGTCCTTGAGCTATCACGATGAAAACCGAACCCGCGGGCCCTGGCCGCCCGCCCATACCACCGCCATAGAGGAAAGCCATGAAAGACCACGATCCCATGAGCGTATTTCGCTCCCTGCTTGAATCGACGAGCGTCGGCATCCTTACCACCATCGGTCAGGAGGGCTACCCGCGCTCGCGCTGGATGGCCGCCGCGACCATAGCGCGCGAGAAGGGCTACCTGTACTGCGTCTCGATAGCCGGGGCGCGGAAAGTCAAGGACTTAGAGACGAACGATAAGGTCGAATGGATCTTTCAGACGCCGAGCCTAGATACCGTGGTTCGGCTACGCGGCCGCGCCGTGGCCATAGATAACCCGCGGCTCAAGGCCGAGGTGCTGGAGGCCCTGGGCTCCAGCCTGGAGAATTTCTGGCGCGTCAACCCGGATCCGGGCCGACTCGTGGTGATCGAGACGGCCATAGAGAAGATCAGCCTGTATAAACCGATGGAGAACAGCGTCGTAGACGAGGAGCTAACCCGATGAGCGCCAAGGATAAGGAACTATATTGGAAGTTGCGCGAACAGATGGTCCTTATGCGCGTCTTCGAGGAGAAGGCGGGCCAGATGTACGGCCTTAGGAAGATCGGCGGTTTTTGCCACCTGTACAACGGCCAGGAGGCGGTGGCCGCCGGCTTCGCGAGCGCCATGGACTTCTCTAAGGACTACGTGCTGACCGGCTACCGCGACCACGGCCACGCCCTGGCCGCCGGCATGCAACCCAAGGCCATCATGGCCGAGCTCTTCGGTAAGCTCACCGGCTGCTCCCGCGGCAAGGGCGGCTCCATGCATATGTTCGACGCCGAACGGCATTTCCTGGGCGGCAACGGCATCGTGGGCGCCCAGATACCGGTGGCTACCGGCGTCGCCTTCGCCCAGAAGTATAAGAAGACCGGCGGCGCCACCGTGGTCTACTTCGGCGACGGCGCGATCCACCAGGGCGCCTTCCACGAGGCCCTTAACCTGGCCAAGATATGGTCGTTGCCGGTGGTCTTCGTCTGCGAGAACAACCAGTGGGGCATGGGCACCAGCTGGAAGCGGGTCTCGGCAGTGGACGATTTCTCGCTCATGGCCTCGGCCTACGGCATACGCGGCGAGCTCGTAGACGGCATGCACGTGCTCAAGGTGCGCGACGCGGCGGAGCGGGCCCTGGCCGACGCCCGCGCCGGCAAGCCCGTCCTGATCGAGGCGCGGACCTACCGCTACAAGGGCCACTCGATGAGCGACCCGCAGAAATACCGCACCCGCGAAGAGGTGGACGAGTACAAGAAGCAGGACCCCATCCTGATACTGGAGGACATCATGAAGGCCCAAGGCGCGTGGGACGAGGCCAAGGCCGCCGCCCAGGACGCCGAGGCCGAGCGCGCGACGGCCGAGTCGGTGGACTTCGCCGAGAGCTCGCCCGAGCCGGCCTTGGGCACGCTCTACGAGGACGTCTACGCGGGCGAGCCGGTCTTCATGGCCCCCTCGGGCTCGCCGGCCGGGCCCTACGAACCCGGAAGGATATAGGAGAAAACGCATGGCTCAACTTAGCTATAGGGAGGCGCTTAACCGCGCCCTGGACGAGGAGATGGCCCGGGACGAATCGGTCGTGCTGATGGGCGAGGAGGTGGCCGAATACGACGGGGCCTATAAGGTGTCCCGCGGGCTCCTGGGCAAGTACGGCCCCGAGCGCGTCCTGGATACGCCCATAACGGAGCTGGGCTTTACCGGGCTCGGCGTCGGCGCGGCCATGGCGGGCCTGCGCCCGGTCGTGGAGTGGATGACCCACAACTTCGCGCTCCTGGCCATAGACCAGGTGGTGAACGAAGCGGCCAAGACCAGGCACATGTCCGGCGGCCAGTTCTCGGCCCCCATCGTATTCCGCGGCCCCAACGGACCGGCCGAGTACCTGTCCAGCCAGCATTCGCAGGCCCTGGCCAGCTATTGGGCGCACGTGCCCGGCCTGAAGGTCGTAGCCCCCGCCTTCCCGGCGGACGCCTACGGCCTGCTTAAGAGCGCCATCCGCGATCCCGACCCCGTGGTGATCCTGGAGGCCGAGATGCTCTACGGCTTCAAGGGCGAGGTGCCTGACGAAGAATTCTTAACGCCTATCGGCAAGGCCGCGGTCCTACGCGAGGGCGGCGACGTCACGCTCGTGTCGTTCGGCAAGCCCGTGCACCTCTTGTTGGGCGCGGCCGAGGAGCTGGCCAAGCTCGGCGTCGCCGCCGAGGTCATAGACCTGCGCAGCGTGCGGCCCCTGGACGAGGCCACGCTGATGTCCAGCGTAGCCAAGACCAAGCGCGCCGTGGTGGTGGACGAGTCCTGGCCCGCCGCCAGCGTGGGCTCCTACGTGGCCCATCGCATCGCCACGGAGCGCTTCGATATCCTGGACGCGCCGGTGGAATTCGTATCGAGCGAGGACGTGCCCATGCCCTATAACCACGCGCTCGAACTGGCCGTCCAGCCGAGCGTGGAGAAGATCGTGCGGGCGGCCAAGCGCGCCCTCTACCTGGAGGCCAAGCATGGCTGAGCCCGTCTTTATGATAGCCCTGTCCCCGACCATGAGCGAAGGGACGATAGCGCAGTGGATAGCCAAGGAAGGCCAGGCGATTAAGTCGGGGGACGCGCTCTGCGAGGTGGAGACCGACAAGGCGACGATGACCTACGAGTCGCCCTCCTCCGGCACGCTCTTAAAGATACTCTCGGGCCCCGGCTCGAGCGCCTCGGTCGGCCAGCTGATCGCCGTGATGGGCAAGGCCGGCGAGGGTTGGGAGGATGTCGCGGCCAAGCACGCCGCTCCTGCCGCCAAGGCTCCCGCCGCCCCCGCCGCCCCGGCGACCCCGGCCGCTAGCCCGCCGCAGGCAAGCGGCCAGGCCGCCCCTGTCCCGGACGCATCGCCCCTCCCCGCCCAGGCGGCAGCCGCACCGGCCGCGGCGGCGCCCGCGCCGGCC
>ERZ1066115.220-NODE-220-length-18440-cov-10.586891_pt1 | contig 18440 bp, 14 predicted proteins | sample MGYA00382762_ERZ1066115 | MGnify/ENA primary metagenome ERZ1066115 (study PRJEB33369, sample SAMEA5778345) | biofilm metagenome | biome: Industrial cooling water; feature: Water cooling tower basin; material: Biofilm | place: United Arab Emirates | collected... | reverse complement strand
CAGTGTAGCCTGACCATCGCCACCGATGGCTACTTGACCTTTGTGTCGCACTGCAAGAATCGTGGTGGCATGAATTTTCTCCATGGATAGAAAGAGTTCAGTCCTGATAAACTCAGACTGACGCGTTTGTTAAACTATAAACCTATTAAATTAAAATTCTTACCGGATCTTCAAGCAGGCCCTTCAAGGTTTTTAGAAAAGCGGCACCCACTGCTCCATCCACCGCCCGGTGGTCGCATGATAAGGTAACCTTCATTACATTGCCCACGGCTAGCTGTCCATTTTTAACAACTGCCGTCTCTTTAATGCCGCCAACGGCAAGAATACAGGCGTCAGGTGGGTTGATGATAGCTGTGAATTCTTCAATGCCAAACATGCCCAGATTGGAAATGGTAAAGGTACTGCCCTCCCAATCGCTGGGCTGCAATTTTTTATCTTGTGCTTTTTGTGCGAGGTCTTTGACCTCAGCTGCTATGTGCGACAAGGATTTGTTATCTGCAAAACGAACTACCGGAACCACCAAACCATCCTTTACGGCAACCGCCACGCCAATATGAATGTGATGATTCTTCCGCATTTTATCACCCAACCAACTCACGTTCACATCCGGATGCTGATGTAAGGCTGCAGCTGTTGCTTTTAAAACAAGATCATTAAAGGAAACCTTGACCGGAGAAAGTTCATTGATACTCTTTCGGGCTTCTACCGCTTTATCCATGTTGATCTCCATGGTCAGGTAGAAGTGAGGCGCTGTGAATTTACTTTCGGATAACCTACGCGCAATCGTCTTACGCATCTGAGACACGGTAACCTCTTCGAAACTATCCTGACCTACTACTTTCGGCAATACCACCGGAGCGGCAGATTTCGATGTTGCCTGGGCTGCCGGAGCAGATGTAGGTTTATACGATTCAACATCCTGCTTGGTAACTCGGCCACCTTCACCTGTTCCCTGAATTTTACTGATGTCAACCCCAAGATCCTTAGCCATCTTTTTCGCCAAAGGCGAAGCTTTTATTCGACCATTGGTGGTGCCGTTAGAACTGGTTGTTACCGGTGTTGCCGTCTGTGCCGGCTTTGACTCGGTAGCTGATGTTACTGCACTTTGGGTGGATCCTTTGGCCTGATGGGCCTTTAACAAGGTTTGCCAATCAGCATTTTTATCGCCAATGATGGCCAACACCCCATTAACGGCCACCGATTCTTTATCCTGAGCCCCGATGTACAACAAGGTACCCGTGTTATAGGATTCATATTCCATAGTGGCTTTATCGGTTTCGATTTCAGCCAATAGTTCTCCAGATTTTACAGAATCACCAACCTTCTTGTGCCAGGCTGCGATAACACCCTCGGTCATGGTGTCACTCATCTTAGGCATCAAAACAATCTCTGCCTTTATACTACTGGTATCGATGGTTGCCTCTGCAACAGCGGTTGCGGTTTCGGTTTTAGCCGGTGCTGATTTGCCACTGGCTGCAGTTGCTACGCTTGCCCCACTTAATAGGGCCGAAAAATCTTCACCCTTGTTCCCCACAATGGCCAAAACATCATTCACTTTTACGGCATCTCCTTCTTTGGCGCCCAGGAAAAGTACAGTTCCGGTATTGAATGATTCATAATCCATCGTAGCCTTATCGGTTTCGATTTCAGCCATCAATTCACCGGATTTAACAGGATCACCTACTTTTTTATGCCATTTGGCGATTACACCTTCGGTCATGGTGTCGCTCATTTTAGGCATCCGAACTATCTCAGCCATGTGTTACGTATTGATTAATTCTGGTTTTACCACAAGGGTCAAAAATAGGCTTATTTACCCGATTTTCAAGCAGAATTCAAGGCGGGGTTTACTCAAAAATTGAGGGTACCCAGTAGGAACTCGAAGCGAGAAGTGCTGGGCTCGATTCCATAGGAATACCGAAAGCCTACATCCAATTGGGGTAATAACCGAAACACGTTGATATCAAACTTTACTTCTGCTCCAGTGGAAAGATAGGTTTGGCTGAACGGTTGATTATTGATCACACTACTTCCAAATCCATAATCAAAAAAGGCGTTGGCCCGAACCCGTTGAATATTTAACAAGGGTCCGAGATTAATATCCGGATACCAGATCGGTAAAGTATAGTTGGCCGACATGGAATAGAATTTTTCAAATCGGGATACCGATTGTCCTCGTGGCAATGGAATTTCATTTCTGAACGTGTAATTGTCAAGCCCTTGTTGGGTGCTTAACCGGACATCGGAAATCAGGGAACCCTGATATGCCCAATAACCCCAAAATGAATGATGACGGAATAATCCTGGAAAGTACAGCTGTCCTTGAAAAGAAAACTGCCGGCCTTCATAGTCGCCATTGGGTGTTGTGGTGTAATAATCGAGAAAGAAAGCCTGCCCCCACTTACTATTGATATCCCTGCGGCTTCGTTTCAGCAATCGGTAGGCCGACATCCCAAAATGATCGTAAATCAAATTACCACCATCAGCATAGGATCGGAAAAAATATTGCGGATAATTACCGGGTAACAATCGACCTCCATCATCAATACTATTTTTAAAATCCGATATCTGGCTGTACCCTACATAATTGAAAACGGTAAAGTTTCCAATATAACGTGAGGTAGTGGTGATTAAGGGAAGCCGCAAGCCAGCTTCTACCGAAGTTTCCTTCCAGGTAAAAGTCAGATTTTCTGTTACCGTAACAGTGTCACTACCCACAATTTTATCGTATGTTAAATCTCCTTCATTAACCGACCGGTTGGCCTTCGAAAACCTGACATCCAGAATTGGATAAAAACCCTGGTAACTGATACCTGCATTCCACGATCCGGTGCGCTCATTGATATCAAACAGGTAGCCAACATTAAGTGCAGTGGTGCTAAGCACATCGCGTGACGTGATCCCAATATCCACCTCGGTAAGATTGCTGTTCACATAGGCACCCCAGCTATGCGGATTAATCAGGTGTGTGAACTCCGCATATTTACGAGTTTCATAGGTAATGCCGGGCACACTGTCCAGCAGCTGGGAATGACCCTCCTGTTCGGTAAGCGTTTGAGTGAAGGGGGAAACCACGAGTTCTGCGGTAACAGGTTGCCACGTGGTGGGGTCGAAGGCAACTTTTACCACATCCATTCCATCGCGGCCCTGCTCGTTGTAATACAACGTCTTTCCATCTAAACTTACGGAAGGGTTGTAAGCTCCATATCGGCTAGAGGTGATCTGAAACCGGACTCCGGTAACGGTGTCAAAGGCATAAATATTATCGATACCGCTGCGGGGTGAATTATAGAGGATGTACTGCTGAACCGGTAGCGGATGTCCGATGTTTTCTTCCGAAAATTCAGAGAGGGTTGAGATCGTACCGGTACGGATATCCACTACACCCAGCGCCTTTTTCATGTTGTGTGTTAACAACACAATCACTTCATGATTATTTCTCCAGCGGGGCATGGAGATAAAATAGGCTTCCGGGTTTCCGATCGTTTCGAGTACACTCCCGGTTTCTCCGTCCAGCACTACCAATCGGGTCTGATAGTCGGTTGTGGTTTCCACAGTTGCTACTTTTTGCCCATCCGGAGATAGCGCAGCTGCAGCATACCGGGAATGTGTTGTTAAAGGCTTACGCTTGCGGGTATTCAAGTCATAGCTCATCACCACCGAATACGTCTTAACCCGCCAACGCGGATCATATCGGTACTCATTCCAGACAATTTTGTGCTGGGCTGCTGATAACATCCCACTCGGGTTGATAATGCCGGGTGTCATGATCTTTCGTTCCTTGCCATTTGAAAAAATGACGAGTTCTTCGATGTTGCCGATTCCTGATTTCAGGGCGAGCACCGAGTCGGGAGCAATTTCTATTGGGTACCGGTAATCAGTATACATTGCATGGTCCCGCTGCACGATTGTCTCGAACGGAGTGGGTTGAATAGAAGCCTGGGTTTGCTGCCATTCATTCTGTAAATCACGCGCCATCTCCCGGTACAAATCGGTTACGTGCAACCCGGTTTCCCTTTTCAGTGAATTGGAAAAGGTGAAGGGCAGAATTGAATTACGCCAGGCATTTTGGGTAATGGTACTCCATACTTCAGGGTTCTGGGTTCGCCTCCGTAAATACGAAACCATCTGGTAACCGAGCACATAGTGATCGGGAATATTGTGTTTGTACGACCGCAGGTATTGTTTGTGATAATTGAAAACCCGGCCTTCTTGCAGATTGGTGCGAAACAGTAAATCGAAGTTGGGGATCCGGCCCCGACCGCTTTGGGTTAATGCAGTTTCGGTAGCAACCGCATCTCCTTCCCAGAACCATTGGGGAACTGCAACAAACGCCATCACACTTAAGGTATTGGCACCAAACAGGTAATAAAGAAACCGGTTAAATCCCCGATTCGCATGTTGAAACTGAACAATGTGGCGATATTCATGGGTGGCCAGCAGGTCGAGCCAATCCAGGTTACCCTGGAAGTTGTAATTCTGAGAGGGCATGCCATAAAATTCAGATCTGCGTGGCGTTATCGACACAAAACCATTACTGATGGCCGATTGATTTTGTAAGACGATGGAAATTTTTCGAGGGTCAGCCTTTAGCGTTTGGGATTCCGGGATTCGAATATGCTCCAGGGTATTGGCCATCCGCTGGGCCTGTGTCTGATAACCATCCGGGAAAATTACCTTAAAGTGATCGGTATTGATCTGCAGCCACTTAAGGTCAGGATTATTTTCCAGGACCGTGCTGGGTTGGGCCATTCCGGCAAAAACCACGATCAGCAATAATAAACAACACCAAAAAAATCGCATGCCGTATAAAACGGAAAGCTACAGTATGAGTGAGATCATTTCCAAATCACTCCACCCGGGTAATTTCCTGAAGGCTGCTAAACTTACGACCTAAACTCGTTTTGGCTCCAACATTGAAAAAGCCCAACACCCGAGAGCCGTTTGGATTGGTGTTGTTGATATTCGTGGAAACATTGGCCAATGGGGTGGCAAACAATTCACTAAAACCACCCGGTCTGTCCGTTTGAATACTAACTTCATTCAAAAAATTGAAAGCGGCCTCTGATATGGCATGGATCTCAACATGGACAGAATCACCCACGGTGTAGGGCGATAACAAATCTCCAGAGTCATCTTCATCAAACGGATTTATCGCTCTGCGAATGGGCGCGATAAAATCAACACCATTAAATGTGCCACCCTTTGAGAAACCGGCATCGTAGGCCGTGATGATTTCACTAGGCTTGTTCAGTTGTTGCCCATTTTTAAACGCTTTAATCCAATACGCATTTCCAATCTCGGGCAGGTCACGGGCCCAAAATTCAGCCTGGTATAAGTCGGGGATAAACTGCCCGCCTTCGGTTACAAAGAAGGTGATGCTATCAATGGCGGGTACGGGGGTCATGCGCGCTTCCGAAACAAAAGTCTCTGCTCCAACCGTTACGTTCAGATAGTGCTTTAGTCCCATCTGTCCGAATACCTCAGCTCCTGAAGGGGTCCACACGTATTCTCCGGATTCCACTTCCTGAAATGGATATACCTTTCCCAACTCATCGGTAACTGTTACGGTTGCACCGGATACTCCCGGAGGCAGTATATTTTCAAAGTAGGGTTGGCTACGCGTTAAGTGAATGGTTTGACTTCCAGGTTCATGGATCAGCCATGCATCCACAACTAGAATAGGATCAGCTGCTTCCAACTCCGGGTTAATCACATCTTCACATCCCCACAATCCGATAGCGGCAAGCACAAATCCAGGTATTATTAATCGTCTCATAGCCTAGAAATTAAAATTATAAGAAACGGATGGAACCACGGTACCGATAATGGCCAGTTGCCTTGCTTCACTATTAATCGGGCTACCCTGCGCCACTCGTTCGTCACCCTGGGTGAAATAAATGGAAAACGGATTCTTGCGGGCATATACATTGTACACCCCAAAGACCCAGTAATCTGAATTTTTCCGATCCTTCCCGTTGCGCTTCACGGTCTTACCGTCCAGGCGGAATGAAATATCCAATCGGTGATAGGCTGGTAACCGCACATTGTTTCGACTCTCATTGGCGTTATGCGGAATTAACATGCCCTGAACAATGTAGCGCGAGGTTGGGAAGGTGGAAGGAGTACCACTAACAAATGTAAAATTGGCTGAAGCCGACCAGCGTTTACTGATATCATAAAATCCACTTACCTTAAGATTATGGGTTTGATCAAACCGTGCGGCATACCATTGGTTGCGATTAATGCCGTCTACTTTCAACTCCGTTCGGGCAATGGTGTAAGCCAACCACCCGGTTAACCGACCGGTTTTACGCTGAACGAAAAACTCCATGCCATAGGCTCTACCTTTTCCCGATAGGAGATCTCCTTCCAGAAACTGGTTGATCAACAGGTCGGCACCATCGATATAATCGATCTGATTTTGGGTATTGCGATAGTACGCTTCTACCGAAAATTCATATTGTTGCTCAACACCCAGGTTGCGGAAATATCCGAATGCATATTGATCGCCAAGTTCGGGCTTAATATTATTGCTGCTAGGCGTCCATACATCCAACGGGTTGGAAGCGGTCGTGTTCGAAATCAAGTGCAGGTACTGTGCCATACGAGTATAGCTGGCCTTAATGGAACTTCGATCGTCAAGCTCAGCCTTGAAGGAAAACCGGGGCTCGAAGTTCTGATAGGTGGACATCACCGCCCCACTGGAAAATGTTTGTTCGCTTACCGGAGTCTTCCGGGTTCCTGGAATTGTATCATTGTAGGTGTATTGTGTACCCGGACCCAAGCCTGCGAAGTAAGAATATCGCAGACCATATTCCACCGCCAACCGGGGTGTTAAGCGTTGGCTGTTACCCACATAAAGAGCCGCCTCGAGATTATACTTTTCAGGCAAGCTGATATCAATTCGATTTCCGTTGGAAGTACCAAAAGCATTGGCGGGTTCGAACGTATAATAATTGGCTTCGGCCCCGAACGAAATTTCATTTTCTGTATTCAGGAAATAACTGAAACTGGGTTTGAACGTGAAGTTCCGGATAGAAGATTGCCAACTGAAATTATCTCGATCATCGTCTCCAAATCGTAACGAATAATCATACTGACTAAAAACTCCGGTGAAGTTGGCAAACAGACGATCCGTGAAGATTTTATTCCATCGGATAGTACCCGTGTTATTACCCCATGAAAAGCCCTGATTCGAGTCAAAGAAGAACTGATCACGACCGGTATAGCCGGAAAGGAATACGCGGTTACGCTCGTTAATGTTATAATTGATTTTACCGGTTACATCATAAAAATTGAGGGCACCGCCATCACTCAACAAATCAACAAAGGGGCGAGCCAGGATATCGGCATAAGAACGTCTGCCGGCTAATATAAATGACCCATCACCTTTAAATAAAGGACCTTCCACTGCACCACGACTGAAAATGGTGCCGATACCGCCATTCACTTCGTATTCTTTGTTATTGCCCTCCTTCATACGTACATCAAGCAGGGAGGCGATTCGTCCGCCATATTGAGCCGGAACTGCTCCTTTATAAAGTTTGGTGTCTTTGACAGCGTCCGGGTTGAATACGGAAAAGAATCCCAGTAAATGCGATGAGTTATAAACAGAAGCTTCATCCAAGAGGATCAGGTTTTGGCCTACACTTCCACCCCGTACATTGAAACCCGAGGCACCCTCGCCTACCGTGGAAACTCCAGGTAATTGCTGCAGGCTTTTGATCACATCGGCTTCCCCTAAAAAGGCAGGAATTCTGGTTATGGTTTTGATATCCAACTTGTTGGTACTCATTTCAAGGGCTTTTACACCCTGCTGCTCCTTTTCAGCACTAACCACCACCTCTTCCAGTTCGGTGCCTTCCGCAATAAGTTCAAGATCCAACCGCAGGTTTTCCGTCAGGTTAAGGGTTTTAACCTGAGTGGAATAACCGATATAGCTGAAGGTAATTTCATAAGGTCCAGGGTCAAGTGTAAGGGAATAGAAACCATACACGTTGGTGGTCGTTCCCATGCCTAATGACTTAATGTAAACGGTTGCGCCAATCAAGGCCTCGCCATTGGCTGAGTCTTTGACGTACCCACTAATCGTAGCACGGTTTTGAGCAACCGCCAGGACAGGAAAGAAAAAAAAGAGAATCAGGAATAAGCGCATGCCTCTAAAAAGTGTAAAATTACCTCTCTAAACTGACAACCCGGGTGAATTGTTTCAACAGTTGACTTTATTTTTCTGAGAAGGCTAAACGGAAGAGGTTGGTGAATAATGCGTAATTTCCCGTGTGAAAAAACTAATCGAACTTTACCATAAGTATCGGGAATACGTACGGGTGGATTTGATCATGTATGCCGTCATGATCTTGTTGATCGTGTTGTACTTTATTTACAGTGTTTTGATGGACTGATCAGGAATCAGGTCAATAAGATTTCCTTAACATTGGCAGAGATTTTTACAGACAATTCATCGGTGGGCAAGTCATTGATATCCCGACCAAAGGGGTCTTCAATTTCCTCGGCAATCAACTCCACACTTAACAAAACGAACGTAATCAGCATCACAATGGGAACGGTGATGTATCCGGATGTGGTGACAAACGCCATGGGCAACGTGATCAGGTAAATAAAAATAAATTGTTTGATGTACATGCTGTAGTTGTACGGGATAGGCGTGTTTTTAATTCGCTCGCAGGCCCCCAGAATGTCTGAAAACTCTTTTAATTCCTTATCCACTAAAAACAGTTGATCTCCGGTAATCCGGTTTTGCTTATATAACTCATTCACCCGCTGGTACATCATGGATGAAAGTCGGTTGGGCACATGCTTGACTTTACTTAAGGAAGCAATAAAGGTGTCATCAACAACCTCTAACTCGCTCAACTTAGTTCCCTTCCGAAGATGCTCCTTAACAGCCAAAACAAAATTGGGAATCATCATGGCAAACCAGTTGCGGTTATCAGTATCAGTCGGATCTAAAAATGCATTCATCTTGTGTGCCAGGTTCCGGGTGTTATTGACCATACTACCCCACAGTTTACGGCCTTCCCACCAACGATCGTATGAGGAGTTGGTGCGAAACACCAGGAACAAACCGAGTACAATACCCAACAACGAGTGCATGGAAATGGTGGTATGAAAATCATTTTCGTGAAACCGGAGTATGTCCAGCAAAACATAACAAACACCGGCCGCATACAAAGTCATGAAAATGATGGCCGGTGTTAACGTACGCATGACGCCCCGGCTGTAGGCATGGAAGATCAGGGAAAACCAGACTTTCGGGTTATAATTAACCATAGAAATTTAAAAACACCACAATAAACCGATTCATCAACTGATTTCAAAACCGGTTGCGACAAAATTGGATACTCAGTCTTCTGGCTACCGAAACTCTTGCCTGAGAACCTATGTTTCCTGTATTTTTACCCAAAAGCTAAAGTAATGTTAACTCGCTGTTTATTGGTGCTGGTCTCATTTTCTGCATTTAGTCAAACTGATTTCATTGTGACTTCAAAAGCGGATACGCTGGTTGGAGAGGTTCGGATTTTATCTTATGATTTAATTGAGCGCGTACAACTAGAACGCGATAAGAAAAAAGAAACTTATACCGCCCTTCAAGTGCTTTCCGTTAACAAGGATGGGAAAATTTACAAACCCGTTAAATATCAGAACCGATATGTCTTCATGCAATTACTAAAACCCGGTTATCTTAATCTTTATGGATTTAAGTTGGAGGGACAAAACACCTATGATGGTCGATTCCTGGTCAAACTGAACGGCACTTCACAGGAACTTCCCAACATTGGATTTAAGAAAATCATGGCCGACTTTCTGGGAGATTGCAGTGCCGTGGCCAATAAAATCAAAGAAGGTGATTTGGTACGGACGCAGATTGAAAATATTGTTGATGAATACAACACTTGCATGAATTCAAAATCGGCTCCACCTGCAACAACTCCACTTTCAGAAAATGATAAAACACAGGCCCTTGATGACTTTACCAAAAAAGTGGAGGCTCTGGACTTTGAATCAAAAGGGGACGCGATAGAGTTACTCAAGGACATCCGAAACAGGGTATCCAAAGGGGAAGCAATTCCTAACTACCTCACCGAAGGTCTGAAAGGATACGTAGCAAAAACTCCGCAATTAACCGCTGATCTGGAAACCCTGCTCGCCCTACTTAAGAAATGATGGCAGGAACTTCTGAATGCCGGCTGGAATGTTCTTGCGATCAACCAAAAACGCGATCACTGAACATATTGCAACCAAGCAAGCGTAAATAAATAATTGCCCGCCATCATCTTTCACTTCAATACCTAAAAGCGTAAGGTGCATTCCGATGGCGCCCACCATTAATCCCAAGGCGAGCAACGACCCAGCCCAAATCCAGCGCGGTAGGAATAACAGGATGGCAGCAACGAGTTCAAGAACCCCAATGCCAATGCGGCCCCATGGCTCCATGCCTACTGTAGTAAAAATATAAACTGATTCTTCGGAAGCCGAAAACTTAAAAAATAAAGACTGGACCATAATCAAGGCAGCCACCAGGCGCACGATCCAAAATAGTATTGTTATCATGTTCTTCAATTTTGAATTAGTTGCTATAACGAGAATGCCTGATCCAAAGATTGTCCGCTGCCCGACATTACCCTATGGATTGTTGGACGGTCTTAACATTTCGAAAACGCTTGGATTCATTACGATCAGCATCACAACAACAATGGCCACCAGAATGCCAAACATGAACTGGGTACCGATATAAACGCCAAGTCCTTTAAAAAAAGCTTTCAGTTTTGACTGATATTGAAAGTGATTGGCATAGGCAAAACTGAAATATGTCAAACCAATAATGGTTTGTACCCAAGGAGAAATAAAGTTACCGGTAAGTGAATAGGTGATCAAACTGGAAATACTAAGCCAATACATATGACCCAAAACATAGAAGGGCAAAACCATATTTTCAATAAAATTGAGTCCGCTTTTCCGAAAAAATACATACCGGGCAAAAAAAGCCTGCATCGGGATCATAATGAAGGAAACCAATTTGAGGTTATCCGAAACATAACGCATGGCAGCTTGCATGAATTGTTCCTGATTGCTTCCCTTAGGGGGTGGTGCCTGCATCCCTAAATCCGCACTGCCCTTTAGAAATTCGACCAGGTCAATTTCCAGGAGACTGGCTACCAGGTACAACAACGTGATCATTAAAAAGAAATATCCCACCGGACCATAATAAGCAACGCGATTTCCTTCAATGAACCGCCTGGAGGCTATTCCGGGTCTGATGGTGAGATCGCGCAAGGTGCGCGGAAACATGCCGTCAAAGCCATAAATGCGGGCCCAGAAATCATTCCAACCTTCGCGAAAGGTAAGCCGCTTGACAGTTTGTTTTTGGCCGCATGCCGGGCAGTACAATTCCGTTACCGTAACCTGACAATTAACACACTTCTTTTCCTCATCCATTCTTTGAAAATAAATCAAATTTCGATAGCTCAAACCAAAGTCGGTCGAAATTGTTGTTGCATCAATGGCTCATATGATCATCATAGGATCAGGCATTGCTGGTTTGGCAACTGCCTGCCGGTTACGGACGCACGGGTTTGATGTTACCGTACTGGAAGCCAACGCCTACCCGGGTGGTAAACTCACAGAGTTTAGCCAGGCCGGATTTCGATTTGATGCCGGGCCATCGCTCTTCACCATGCCTCATTTACTGGATGAGGTATTTATTCAGGCCGGACGCAATCCCAGAGACTATTACACGTACCGTCAGCTCGACACAACCTGTCATTATTTTTATGAAGACGGTACGCGGCTGCACGCTTACGCAGATCAGGATCGCCTCTCCAGGGAACTGGAAAATAAATTAGGGGTTGAACGGGAAAATGTAATCCACTATCTGAAACAAGCACGGCATGTGTATGAAACTGCCGGCTCCATCTTTCTTGAAAATTCATTGCATCGGGCGGAAACCTGGTTGAACAAAAAAGTGGCTCGTGCGCTGTTGCAAATCAACCGGTTGGGCATTCATGAAACGTTGCATAAACGCAACCAGAGACTATTAACTGAACCGCGGGCGGTACAACTGTTCGACCGTTTTGCCACCTACAATGGTTCCGATCCCTACCGCGCACCGGGAATACTTTCATCTATCCCCCACCTCGAATTCAATCTTGGTGTTTTCATTCCGACAACGGGAATGCATGACATTACCCAGAGCCTTTTCCGATTGGCTACAGAATTAGGCGTGCAGTTTCGGTTTAACACGACAGCCGAAGAAATTCAAGTTGCTGGCGAGGCTGTAACGGGCGTACGAACCCATGATGAAATGATATCGGCCGATGGGGTGATCAGCAATCAGGACGTTTATAAAACGTATCATCGGCTGTTACCCAATCTACCTAAACCTGTTCGCTATCTTACCCAGGAACGTTCCAGCTCGGCACTCATCTTCTATTGGGGAATCAATCGGCAATTTCCGGAGTTGCACTTGCACAATATTATATTTTCGAAGGATTACCAACAGGAGTTTTCTACCCTCTTCCGAGCGAAAGCCATTTCAAACGACCCTACCATTTATATTAACATAACTTCCAAGTATTGCCCTGACGATGCTCCTGAAGGGTGTGAAAACTGGTTTGTCATGGTTAATGTTCCTGCCAATCAACAGCAGGATTGGAATGAGCTGATCCAAGCAACGAGACAGAAGATAATTTCCAAGATCAATCGCAACCTGAAAATCAACTTGGAAGAACACCTGGTTTTGGAATCGGTTCTTGACCCGATTCTGATTGAACAACGGACTTCCTCTTACCAGGGCTCGTTGTACGGAACGAGCTCCAACTCCAAACTGGCGGCTTTTCTTCGTCATCCTAATTTTTCTAACGCAATCAAAAATCTGTTTTTTTGCGGTGGAAGTGTACATCCCGGTGGCGGCATTCCGCTTTGCCTGCAATCGGCCCGGATTACCAGTGAACTCGTGGCTAAACAATTTCAACGTCAACGTGTTTAAGATACGATGCTGCGATACTACTATCTTCGAATTTCAACTTCCCTCGCGACACATTCCATCTGGATTGCGGCTATCATTCACGTAGTTGGCATTATCGGGCTTTTGTCGCCCCTGAAGCCCTACTTTCAACTCCTTACTCCCGTTACGCTTATACTTTCAGCGGTATTGCTGTGGCTTAACCAGACTGATAACCAAGTCAATCTCCTGCGATTTTCCGTGGTTATATTCGTGTCGGGCTTCATCGTTGAGTGGTTGGGTGTAACCACAGGATTGATCTTTGGAGATTATGAATATGGTTACTCACTTGGGCCAAAATTGGGTGGTGTACCGGTCATCATCGGCCTCAACTGGCTGCTTGTCATGTATTGTGTGGCTGCACTGACCGATTCGTTACGAATTCCAACGCTAGCAAAAATAGTAATCGCATCCTTGCTTGCAGTAGCCATTGATTGGCTGATTGAACCCGTAGCCATGAAGTTGGATTTTTGGAATTGGCAAAATTCCAAAATACCAACTCAAAATTTTATAGGTTGGTTTTTTACCTCCCTTGCCATGCAGGCGTGTTACCACACGTTTCGGGTAAAAGCGGAAAACCGGTTGGCGCTACCGTTCTACTTTATTCAAATTTTCTTCTTTCTGGTGTTGAATTGGGCCCTGGATTAAGTTATCGATCCAACCAGTTTTTAAAGTCTTGCACCCGCTCCCGGGCAACAATTACATCATCATCGTCTGAGGTCTTGAGGATCAGTTTCAGCCGACTGTTGGTATAGCTGACCATGTCTTTTAGGGCAGCAACAGAAATGATGTACTTCCGATTGATCCGATAAAACGTTTCAGGATTCAGCAATTCATCCAACTGGTCGAGGGTGAAATCAAGAATATGCTTACGGCCATCGGTGGTTTGGGCAAATGTGGTTTTCTCCAGGCTGAAGAAAAAAAGAATCTCTCCTACCTCAACCGATTTCAAATGCTCACCTACCTTAATGACAAACCGCTCCTTATAGCGCTTGGTAAGCATATGCATGGCATGGTTGATACTTTCCATCATTTTCGCAGGAAGCCCGGAATGACCGGTAAGCGCGGCATACTTTTTTAGTGCGGCATGTAATTCTGCTTGATCAATCGGCTTTAACAGGTAATCAATACTATTGACCTTAAAAGCTTTTAAGGCATATTCATTATAGGCTGTGGTAAAAATAACGGGGGCTTTTACTTCCACTCGCTCAAAGATTTCGAAGCTTAACCCATCTGCCAAATGAATATCCATCAGGATGAGCTGGCAGCTGTTCTGTTGCAGCCATGCGACAGACCGCTTTATGGAATCCAGCTGGGCGACAATTTTCCAATCGGGTTGTAACTCGGCTATCAGGGTAGCTAATCGGGCAGCCGCTTGCGGCTCATCTTCAATCAATAAAACATTCATGAGCTGACAATGATGGGTAAATGAACGGTAAACTGTTGGGGTCCATTCACAATCTGCAATTTCTTATCGGTCAGAAATTCATATCGCTTCCGGATATTGTCCAATCCCAATCCAGAGGCTTCCTCGCCCACCACCAACTTCCGCTGTAAATTATTTTCCACAATCAGGCAATCGGTGTCAGAATAAATCCGGATCGTCAACGGGTTCTCCTCACTGATCTCGTTGTGTTTGATCGCGTTTTCGACTAACATCTGCAACGCCAGTGGTGCTACTGAGCCCTTAACGTCCTGTAGCTTCAATTCCAATTTAAGCTTATTGCCAAACCGAATTTGTTGTAAATACAAATAGGACTGTAAAAACTTCAGTTCCTCTTGCACCGAAACCACTTCTTTATCCCGGGTATCCAGTACGTAGCGGTACACCTCCGACAATTGCTTGATAAACCGTACCGCATCATCTTGATTTTGATAGACCAGATTGGTTAAGGCATTCAAACTGTTAAACAAAAAATGCGGATTTACCTGATTGCGCAAGCTGGTGTAGTGAGCTTCAGCACTTTCCTTTTTCAATCGTTCGGCATCCACTGCCGCCTGTTTCCAGTTAAGCAGGAATGAGCGACTTGTCATAAACATGTTGATGAGGGTGGTTATGATGAGCGTGGAATAAAGCATTCCACCCAGGTCATCACCCACATTTAAATGAAACACCCAGCGGAAAAAAAACACCAGAAGATACACGATGCCCAGCGAATAGACGATCATGGCCACAAATCCCAGAACAAGGCGTTGAATGGGTTTCTCTTGCCAGGATAGTTTATCATCAAGACTGGCGCTGAGCACAGCATTACCAATCCAGAGAAAAATCCAAATTAAGATCGTTAAACTTCCAACCTTCCAAAGCAGAGAAAACGGCCAGTCGCGGTCACGTTGAATAATGTACGTCATGCCCGCACCAGCTATCGCCAACCAGAAAGCCGTCTTTGCTAAATCTTTGGAAAAGTATTTAAGCATGGATTACAAAGGGCTAATATACTAACAACTTAATACCTGCATCCAATCACGAGCTGTAATGTGCTGATGCATCTTATTCTTTTATTGGCAGCTCTTCATCAATCCCGCATTCATTTCCTTACCCCATACCGGGGCCAATGGATTCTCGCTTTTATACAGACTGAATTGCTCCTGAGCCCTTCGGGCCAAACCACACGCCTCAGCGGTGGATGACCCAAAGAATTGAGCGGTGCCAAATTGCATCTGGGCCATAAGGGCCAAAGCCCGCGGGTTATTAGCATTCAAACCCAAGGCCTTCCTAAAAGCTTGCATGGATAACCCTGAATATTGCGGACCACGTGTGGCTGGATCAACGGTTACCCGGATCATGTGTACAAAGCCCTCCAGGGCAACCAATTCCGATTCAGCCGGAGCAATCGCTTTTGCTTTTTCAATCTGGGCAAGCGCTTGATCCAGGTAACTGTCCTTTTTAGCGCCATCTGCCTCCCGTGTGGCCAACATAATACTTCCAAACGCACTGTAGTAAAGAGGTTCCCATTTTGATTTCTCTACTTGGGCAATCCGATCGAAGGCATTAATTGCATCCTGTAGTTGCTCAGCCGTTTTCGCGGTGTACACATTCTGAATTTGCTTTCCCATTTGCTCATAATACTTATCGTCATTGGCAAATGCTGAAGTTCCTAGTAATAAGAGAATGGCGATGTAGATGGTTTTCATAATAATAGTTGTTATGTGATTATGGTTAGTTATTGACATGAAGGTCCGTTCCTTATAAGTTGGGCAACTGATTGATCGATTTGTTTTTACTGAACGTGATAAACACACCCAGAAAAATAAAGCGCGGAGCGGGCTGCCGGATGGCGCGACTGACATACTCCCCTTCCGCACCTGGGGTTTGACTGTATTCATAACCAAAAATGTTATCGCGGCCAAGCAGGTTGGTACAGCTGAAATAAAGGATCAGGTTGTTCTTGGGCAGATAAGCAACATTGGCACTTAAATCCGAATAATAAGGAGTGCGGTCGGTATTGTACTGATCCTGCGATTGATTGGGATTATAATAGGGCCGGCCGCTGGTATAACTGTACGTAATGCCGAGCTGAGATTTGATACGAGGTATAAAGTGTTTGTAGACGACCGAGAAGTTGTGAGCGGAAGCAAAAGTAGGAACAGCCGAATAGGGAAAATCGAGATAATCACGTTCGGTATCCAGGTAGGAATAGGAAATCCAGTAGTCAACATTTTTGATGGTTTCACTATCGCGCCAGAAAATATCCAATCCTTTCGCATACCCATTGCCGGTATTGGTAATGCCTGAGCCACTTCCATACTTGACTAACTGATCATACCATTTGTAATACGTTTCTACCCGAAATGTTTTCCGGTCGGTTACGATCTGATAGTTGAAAATAAGATGCTCTGCTATCTCCGGAGTTAGTAACGTGTTGATACGCACGTACTGATTTTGAGGAGTTTGACGGAAGGTGCCATAAGCCAGGGAGAACTGACCGCGTTTACCGGGTTTATACGCAATCGATAGCCGGGGGTCCAAACTACTTTCCTTGGCCAGCATGTTCTGTTCAAACCGACCTCCGGCCTTTACTACAAAATGGTTGCTGGCATAGAATTCCGCTTCGGCAAAGGTGGCGACAATGGGTTCGGTAAATGAAACCTGCTGCAGTTGACTTAATGAGTCAACTAACCGGGAGGCCTCATAGGTGCGATGGAAATACTCACTGCCGAACCGGAGTTCAAGTTGATCGTTGAATGTGTGTTCAACTACCAGTTTGCTGTGAAGTCCGGCTTCAGTTTCGGCTGCCGGTATACCGTCAGTCCTGGTATCCGTCTCATTATACGAATAAGAAACGCCACCCCGAACTGACCACGTGGATGTCAGCTCTTGTTGATACGATCCATTGACATAGCGGAACCGATTCACGAGGTCATACACTTGCGTAATGGTGGGATCGAGTATAGCGTGATTGTAAAGTGAAAAATCAGTTTGATTGAAATTGCCATACAATTTGAACATACCTGTCTTTCCCACTTGCTGACGAAAAGCTGCACTGCCTTCAAGTGAAGCCGGTGGTGTTTTCCAATCAACCTCCTGATTGATCAGATTGAAATAAGGCCGGATATTGGTGTATTGGATTTTACCCGATACGGACCCTCGATTCCACACCTGGGTATGAGCCACATCAGCACCTACTGAAAGAAGACCTATATCGGTTTGGTTCAGGTCGACCTTATCTTTCGAGTTCAGGACCAGCGCTGAAGAGAGTGCCTGACCGTACTCGGCTGAGTAACCACCCGTACTAAAACTTGTACCTTTGAACATGAAGGGCATAAACCGACCGCGGGAAGGGGTATTGGGAGCCGCAGGACCATACGCCTCCAGCACGACCATGCCGTCAATGAAGGTGCGGGTTTCCGATCCATCACCACCGCGTACAAATAACCGACCTGTTTCGCCCACCTTTTGTGTTCCCGGTAAAGTGTTGAGCGCACCTGCAATATCAGCAGTGGCTCCGGCCGTCATGGCAATATCTACGGGCTTCAAAATAGTTCTGCGCTTTTCTTCTCCGGCCGTAAATGAGCCTGCCGAAATCACAACCCCTTCCAGTTGATTAATCTGTTCCTTCAGTACAGCTGTAATGGATATTGCCTTGCCCGTGAGTTCAACTGGTTGTTCGAAAGGTTTATATCCCACAAAGGAGATGACCAACAATCGCACACCTTGCTCTTCCGATACGAATGAAAAGGTACCGTCTATCGCTGAACTGGTGCCATCGTAAGTGTCTTTGATCATCACGTTGGCTCCGGGAATGGGCTCACCGGACACATCGAGCACTTTACCACCAATGTGGGTTTGACCGAAAACGGGCATTACAGCAATGGTTATATAGATGAGAATCAGGAGTTTCATGCGCAGTTGCTTTTCGTGCGATTACACGTAAAAGTGGTGGCCCTGATTAAGATTTACGAAATAGAGCTACTG
>ERZ1066115.219-NODE-219-length-18520-cov-10.182399_pt1 | contig 18520 bp, 4 predicted proteins | sample MGYA00382762_ERZ1066115 | MGnify/ENA primary metagenome ERZ1066115 (study PRJEB33369, sample SAMEA5778345) | biofilm metagenome | biome: Industrial cooling water; feature: Water cooling tower basin; material: Biofilm | place: United Arab Emirates | collected... | reverse complement strand
CCATCACTGAAAAACCAAAAGTGGCCAACTTCGAAAAGAAAACGATAGCCACCGTTTCGTTGGCCGGATGTTTTGGTTGCCACATGTCACTGCTGGATATCGACACCGATATCCTGGACATGGTGGAATTGGTATCCTTTAACAAATCACCCTTAACGGATATCAAAACCTTTACACAGCGTTGCCACCTGGGATTGGTGGAAGGGGGCTGTTGCAATGACGAAAATATTGAAACGCTGAAGAAGTTTCGGGAGATGTGTGACATACTGGTGGTGATGGGCGAGTGTGCCGTGTGGGGTGGATTGCCCGCCATGCGTAATACTATTCCGTTGGGCGAATGCCTGGAAGAAGCCTATTTAAATAGCGCCACCAGCGAGCCCGGTGAAAATACGGTTCCCTATCATGAAGATTTACCTAAAATTCTGAACCGGGTTTATGCCTGCAATGAACTTGTAAAAGTGGATTACACCATTCCGGGTTGTCCGCCCACAGCCAACCACATTTGGAAAGTGATCAAGAGTCTGTTGTGGGGTGAAGATTACTCGTTGTTGTATTCCGAGTTTAAGTATGATTGAGTTATGAAAAAGAAAATCACCATCGATCCCGTAACCCGTGTGGAGGGTCACGGTCGGGTAACCATACACCTGGATGAATATGGCAAAGTAGAAGACTCCTACTTTCACATTGTAGAATTTAGGGGCTTTGAACGCTTTATACAAGGACATCCGTATTGGGAAGCCCCGGTGTTGGTGCAGCGGCTTTGCGGCATTTGTCCGGTAAGTCATCACCTGGCAGCCGCCAAAGCGATTGATCAACTGGTGGGCATCGATCCGCAGGACCTTACGCCAGCCGCGCACAAATTGCGTAAGCTTATGCACTATGGGCAAATTTTTCAATCTCATGCTCTTCACTTCTTCTATCTCGCCTCACCCGACTTATTGTTTGGAGTTGATGCTCCCGTTGAAAAACGAAATGTGATTGCCGTGGCCATTGAGAATAAGGAGTTGGCCCGCAAGGGAATTCTCATGCGCAAGTTTGGGCAGGAAATTATCCGGGCCATTGCCGGTAAGAAAATCCATGGTGTAGCAGCCGTTCCGGGTGGCATGCATAAAACCTTTGATCCGCAGGAGCGGGAATATTTTTTGAATGGAAAAGATATTCCCAACATCAAGACCATGATTGATTGGTCGCTGGAGATTATCGAATTCATGAAAGCCTACCACGATAAGAACCGCAGCCTGCTCGACATTTTTGCGGCCTTTCCATCAGGCCACCTGGGCATGGTGGATGCTGCCGGTAATCTTGAGCTTTATCATGGAAAGCTGCGTGCCATCGATGCAGAGGGTAACATTACCTTACCCGATGTATCGACCGATGAGTATCAACAGTACTTTTTGGAAGGGGTCGAACGATGGTCGTATATGAAGTTTCCTTACTTGAAAGAATTGGGTCGTGAAAACGGATGGAATCGCGTGGGGCCGTTAGCGCGCATGAATATTTGCAACACCATCCCCACACCCCTGGCCGAAAAAGAACGACAAGCGTTTGTCTCCTTTACCGGAAATAAAGTCAACAATCGAACACTATACTCGCACTGGGCACGCCTCATTGAAATTTTGCATTGTGCCGAGGTGATGAATGACCTCCTGCACGATGATGACATTATGAGTTCGGATCTGGTGCGGGAAGGGAAATCCCGGTTAAAAGGCATTGGGATTATTGAAGCTCCCCGTGGCACCTTAACCCACCACTATGAAGTAGATGAAAAAGGGATGATCACCCGGTGTAACCTGATTGTTTCAACCACTCATAATAATGAAGCCATGAACCGGGCTGTGCGATGGGTGGCCAACAACGTCATTAGTCAGAAAGGAACCATTACCGATGGTATGTTGAACCAGGTAGAAGTAGCCATCCGGGCTTATGATCCTTGTCTGAGCTGTGCCACCCAGGCACTGGGGCAAATGCCCTTGCATGTGGAATTGATTAATCACAAAGGAGAAGTAATTGACGAGCGATATAAAAATGGATAAGCGGATATTGATGATCGGCATTGGCAACAGTGGCCGGGGTGATGATGCCCTGGGTTGGAAATTTATTGACGAAACCGAACCGCTGGGTTTTGAAGTGGACTACCGGTACCAGTTACAAATTGAAGACGCGGCATTAATCAAGGAATATGACCTGGTTATTTTTGTAGATGCAAGCGCCCAACCGCTGGAAGGCGGTTTCTCCTTTCGACCGTGCGAAATAAAAAACACGATCACTTTTTCATCGCACCGGATTGATCCGTGCTCGATTCTTTGGTTATGCCAGGAGTTATACGGCACCACACCCGAAGCCTATGTGATGGCCATTGAAGGTAATCACTGGGAGCTGCAGCAGGGCATGAGCCCGGAAGCCGAAAAGAATTTAGCAAAAGCCATCAGGTATTTCAATCAGTGGGTGGCGGAAGTGCCGGCTAAGGCTGCATTACATGCTGGGTAGGGAAGAAACAACCCCAATAAAAAAGGGAGCTCTCGCTCCCTTTTATAAATTACTCTCTTACAAGTCGAATGGTTTGTACCCCACTCTTAAATTTTACACGGAGTAAATAGACGCCTGGTGAGTAATCGCCCTCTAGTTTCAGCAATTGATTTGTTTCGGAGTTAACCCGATTAATTACCCGGCCCATCATGTCGATTAGTTCCAGATCTAACTCTTCCTGCTTTTGTGTTTGTACCAATATGGTAACCGTGGTCTTGAAGGGATTCGGAAATACATCAACAGAAACAGCTGTTTCCACTACGGGCTCCTCATCTATCACAGGATCAGCGGAAAGCCTCGCCAACGGATCAACGGTGGTGAAATTCCGGACTGGACCATACAATCCCGGAGTAAGATTGGTGGTTACCCGACTAAAATATTGCGTTGCTTGATTCAAATTAAATGCCTGGGTTCGTGATCCCGTCCGGATAATGGAAGGCCCGGAGAAGTCAGATGCTGTGTTTAACTCAATCGTATATTGAGTAGCACCACTAACCAAATTTGCAGTGACGTTCACAGTGGTCGGAACATTCACGGCATTATTGGCCGGGTTGGTCACATAGGCGATGGATTGCGGATCACCAGTGGTAAAGGACCGCGTTTCACCCCATTCACCTGGCAATAGATTTGTTTGCACCCGCACGTAGTAGGTCGTGTTGTAAGCCAATGTAAAAGAATACGTACGTCCACTTCCCATCCGCAAAATAGAAGTTCCGGTAAAGTCACTGGCTGTATTCGCCTCAATAATATACGTACCAGCACCAGGAACCGAATTAGCGGTAATGTTGGTAACATAGTTAACATTACTTGCCCCATTAGCCGGGCTGGTCATGAAACTGTAAAACAACGGGCTATTCGTTGTAAAGGACCGGGTTTGTCCCCACACGGACGACAAATCTGTCATGACCCGCGAATAGTACGTAGTGTTGTAACTCAGTGCAAAGGCGATGGTAGTTGAACCCGATGTTTGCACGATAGATGAGCCGCTAAAATCCGATGCTGTGTTTAGCTCAATCGTATAGAGTGATGCTCCTGGTACTGTATTAGAACGAACATTCACATTATACGCCACATTGATTGCCCCATTCGCAGGTGAGGTGACGTAAGCCAGCGACTCCGCAGTTCGGGTTGTGAAACTTCGTACCTGTCCGTAAGTACCGGATACATCGGTAAGCACCCGGTTATAATACACCGTATTGTACTTCAAACCAGCAAACGGTAAAGTTCGGGTTGGCCCGGTTTGTGAAAACGCTACCGTAGAAAAGTCGGGGAATTCGCTCAACTCAATAGTGTACGAAGCAGCCCCAGGCACATTGTTGGCGGTTATGTTTAGCGAAGTGTTGTTCACATTCACCGCATTATTAGCCGGTGAGGTTACATACGCAATAGATTCAGCTGTGCGCGTGGTAAAACTCCGCACCTGACCCGGTGTAGCCGACAAATCCGTCTTAACACGATTGTAATACAACGTGTTGTACTTCAATCCGCTAAACGCCAGTGTACGCGATGGCCCGGTAATTGTGAAAGCAAGGGTTTCAAAACCCGGAGTTTCACTGAGCTCAATGGTATAGGAAGCTGCCCCAGGAACCGTATTGGACGTGATGCTGACTACAGTATTCACATTGACGGCATTGTTGGCCGGTGAGGTAACATACGCCAGTGCCGATGCCGGGAAGGTAGTAAAGCTCGTAACCGCTCCAAAATCCGGAGAAAGATCGGTCTTCACACGGGTGTAGTACATGGTGTTATACTGTAACCCGGCAAAATTCTGGGTGCGGGTTCCTGATTTCTCCAGTACACCCGATGAGAAGTCTGCGAGAGGACTTAACTGGATGGTGTACGTAGTTGCTCCGGTAAGAGCCCTTGCCGTTACATTGGTCGTGATGTTGATACCCGTAGCCCCGTTGGCCGGACTGGTTACATACACATTGGGTAACACCAGGGTGGTACGGCTTCCGATTGCCCCCGGCACTTTGTAGTTGGCCCGCAGGTTTTCGCCTTTGTATTCGAAAATGGCTACATGGTAAAGGGTACCCGGCATCAGTCCTGTGATGTTGATTACATCGCTGCTATCGACCGATACGACACGGTGATCGTTACCGAGGTCCTGGTTCACGGAATACCCTACACCATCTTCCGGTTCGAAAGCCACCGGATTAAGACTCCGGATCACAACAAGATGGCGATCCCCATCACCGGGAGCAAAGGAGAGTGTCATTTGCGTGGAGTACACGGGGTTGAACACCAAACCGGATGAATTGACTAACGGTTCGGGTTCCTGGTTAGGTTCAATCAGCAGGGTTTGTTGTACCGGATTTGCCGGGAGATAGTTCTGATTGCCCGGTTGCGTAGCTGTAATCACAACCGTTCCAGCTCCGGCAATCGTAGCGAGGTTGCCGCTGATTTCCAGAATAGTGGTATCACTACTGGTAAAGTTTACCGGCAATCCAGATGAAGCCGTTGCCAATAGGGTAAAGGGCGGATCAGTGGGTTCCTTGGGTGCGATTGGTTCGAAAACGATGGACTGAGAAGCCGGGGATATCGTAAGCGTACCGGCTACATAGGTAAACACATAGTTGTTATCAGTACCGCCAGATACGGTTATGGGGTAATCCCCCACACTTGTAGTATCCGTAGCGATGCAAGACAGGGTAGGTGCGGTATCGATATCCAACGGTGAATCTGCTCCAACAAATCCGGAATAACTCAATGCAAATTCAGGATTAGGAGTGCCGTACACCTTGGTGGTATCACGTGCGGTTACGGTAAGCGTGGCCGGGTTGACCACCAGGTTTTGACTCACCTCCGGTGCAGCGCTGTATATCCCGTTGCCAGGTTGCTGTGCAGTAATGGTAACAGTACCCGCGTTTTTGAAAGTAGCTACATTCCCCACTATCGAGACCATAGTTGTATCGCTGCTGGTATAGCTAACCGCTAAACCCGAAGAAGCTGTGGCAATAAGCGAAACCGGTGCATCACCATAAGTTGCGGCTACCAAAGGATCGAAGGTAATGGTTTGGCTACGGCCCGGAGTTTTGCTGATCAGGATTGGGCTGTACGGCTGATAGCCAATCTGATTAGACAAGTTGAGCAAACGTTCATAACCCGTACCATCGGGTTTGATTTTATAGATTACCCCATTGCCATACATACCGCCTTGCCAGGTGGCACCGTACAGGGTACTATCCTGACCTTGTATTAATCCATTACGGGGATCGGCCCCGGTAGCTCCTGTGAATTCATAAATCTTTGTGAAGTTGGAACCATCGGTATTGATTCTAAAAATAATACCGTAATCACTGCTTGAATAATAACTGGTTGTGCCATAGAGCATACCATCAAATCCCAGTATTACACCAGCATTAGGGTAAGCCCCTTCGCCTGCGCTTTGATTTAAACTGCGCAAGATTTGAAAATCACTGCCATCTTCTCTAACCTTGAATATTGTACCATAACCATAACTCCCGCCCGTTGCAGCAGTGCCATAGTAAAACCCGTCTGTCCCTTTGGCGAGTTTGCCTCTTGGATAAGATCCATTGGATCCATAAAAATCTGCAATGGACTGGAACTGGCTGCCATCTTTGGCAATACTAAACACACGGCCATATCCGCCTGGCACATAGTCCATATTACCGATCAATTTTCCATTCTCCGTTTCTGTCAATTTATTCCAAATCGGATGTCCCCCCGTAGCATTGTCCAGTTGCAGGAGTTGCGTATGGTCTGTGCCGTTGCTGTTCACACTATAAATTGTGCCGCGGCCTGAAGGAGTGCTTGCATTCGTGGTTCCATACAGCCGGCCATCCGTGGCTTGCGTTAAGCCAGAAAGTGGATACCAACCACCGGTGTTTGCAAAATCATACGTCTTGGTTAAACCAAACCCGTATTTGTTGAGTTTGAAGATTGTGCCCAGGCCATTAACTCCACCTGATCTGGCAGTGCCCATGTAACTGCCATCTTCCAGCTGTGTTAATTCTCCGTATGGATTAACTCCGGTCTGTTGAGTTTGATTATTAAACTCTTTGAGTTTGGTATAGTTGCTGCCATCGGGCGCCACTTTATAAACAACCCCGGCATTTCCTGTTCCTCCATAAAAAGTAGTTCCATACAATTGACTATCGGGACCAGGGGTAACACCTTGATGTGGGGTTTGGCCATTGATCGCAGAGAAATCAAGAAGCCTGTTGAACTGATAGGTAACCGGATCAAAACTGTAAATAGTGCCAGTCCCGGAGGCTCCACCAATAAATGTTGTTCCGTATAATTTGCCATTTGGCAAGGAAATCAAACCTGAGTATCCAGGATGCCGGCTATCAGAATTACTGCTCCCGAAAGTGTAGAGCATGGCAAACCCGGTACCATCCCTGTTAATTTTAAAAATGGTGCCGGTATTATAGGCGCCACCAGAATGTGCCGTGCCGTACAATATGCCATCCGCACCGATCAGTAGCGGAGAAAGTATATTTTGTCCATTACCACCATTCAGGTAGGCCAACACCGTAAACGCGCTCCCATCGGAATTGATTGAATATATGGTCGAGTAATTGGAGGAACCGTTGTAACCGTGATATGTGGTTCCAAACAGTTTACCCTGCGCGTCCTGAACAAGTCCGGAATGAGGATATGCTCCGTTGACCGAGTTGAAATCATGTAACTTAAGGTAAGCAGTCCCATCCTTAGCTAATTTAAAAATTGTCCCATAACTGCCGTTTCCACTATAGGTTGTACCATACACATATCCATCCTGCCCTTCCAACAAACTACCATAGGGATAAACACCATTTGCACCTCCAAAATCAAACAACTTTTGAAAATGTGTTCCATCCGGATAAATGCGAAAAGCTACCCCTACATTGTTACTGCCTCCGTTAACTGTTGTTCCATACAGGTACCCATCACTTGCCGCCAACAATTTAGCCCATGGAAGGGCACCGGAATTGGAACCATCAAAGTGATGCAGCGTATAGAATTCCGAGCCATCGGCATTTACCCGATAAATAGTGCCCACTCCATAACGGCCGCCCGATTGGGTTGTTCCGTAAAATGCCCCATCGTAGTAGGTTAAGGCTGCAACGGGATAAGTACCTTCATTGGCTCCCATAGGCCTGATGTTCACATTGCTGCCGTCCGGATGCAGACTCACCACCGAACCCGATCCGTTCGAAGATCCATGGGGCAGCGTAATGAATAAACGCTCCTGCCCGGCCAGCGGTTCCTCAAGCGTTATGTCCTGTGAAACGGATGCAGCCGCGTTGTAAAATTCATTGCCCGCTTGTGAAGCGGTAATGGTGGCTGTTCCGGGGCCAACCAATTTCAGGGTGTGGCCTTCGATCTTCGCCACCAGGGTATCGCTGCTGGTATAGGTTAACCACAGGTGCGCAGAAGAGAATGCCTGTAAATCAAAGTCCGGCTCCTCCAGCGTTTTGGTGGGCAACGGGAAGAAGGTGATCGTTTGATTGGCCTTATCAATCGTGAGCAACTGAGCTACAGGCGCAGCAGCGGTGAAGTTGTAATTGCCCTGCTGGTAAGCGGTAATCGTTACACTGCCCACTTTTAATATCGTGAGTACATTGCCGTTTACTGATGCAACGGTCGGATCGCTGCTGGAATAATGCACCGGCAATCCGGAACTGGAGGTTGCATTAAGCGTGATGGGACCGGAACCAAATGCAACGGAGTTGAGACTATCAAAGGTAATGGTCTGGGGCTGGCGCCCGTTAATATTGTAGAACAGCAAATTTCCATACGAAGGATACGTGCCTGAAGTCGCATCAAAATTGCGCAACGTGGTAAATCCAGAGCCGTCAGGACTCAAACTAAACAATGTGCCCCCCGTTAAACCACCCGCATTGGTTCCCCACAAGCGGCCATCGGCTGCTTGTGCCAACCCATGATAAGGTGTATTGCCTTCGCTGCCATCAAATTGTTTGAGTATGGAATATGACGTTCCGGATTTTGATACCTTAAAGACAAGACCTGAGGCATTGTTGCCGCCATGAAATGAAGCGGTGCCGTACAAATTTCCATCCAGCCCTTCCAATAGCTGGCCATATGGCAGTTTTCCATTGTTGTCGTTGAAGGCAAAGATTCGTTGAACTTCAGAGCCATCCGGCTTCAGGGAAACTACAGATCCAAATCCCCCGATATAGGCCGATAAGTCCCCGCCCTGGTAACAGGTGGCATACAACCTTCCATCCGTTGCCTGCATGATGGCAGCCGGGTATAACCCGACTGTAGCGGTTGTAAATTCATAAATGCGACTAAAATTGCTCCCGTTTTTATTCAGTTTATAGATATATCCGCCCAGGTTCGGTCCACCATAAAAACTGGTGCCCACCAACTCACCGGATGGTAATTCAATGAGTCTAGATGGAATGTCGCCATAACCCGGGGTAACCAATTGGTCCAGCGTAGCAAGTTCCGAATACCCGGTGCTATCACTGCCGAGGCGATACACATAACCTGGATAGGAACCACTGGGTGAGGTGGCTCCATACAAGGCGCCATCCGAACCGAGCATCACACCTTGCGAGGGTTGCTGCGCATCAGCCGAAGAGGAGACTGAATTAAAATCGTGCAACAGTTTCAATGAATACCCATCGTGATCCAGTTCAAATACCACACCCTTGTTTTCCGATCCGCCATACCGGGCTACCCCGGCCAGTTTGCCGTCCGGCAGTCCCGCCATTGTGCCTTCCGGATTTTTACCAAATGGCGCTGACCCGTAATTCACCAGCCGTTTAAACTGGGAACCATCCGGGGTAATGGTGATAATGGACCCGCCACCCTGTCCGGGTACATCATTGTAATAGGTGGAGAACATGAGGTTGCCATCCGGCAACAATAGAGGCTCGCGGTTAATCCGGTAACCATCGGTAGCGCTCAGTGTGCGCAGCACCGTAAAGTTGCCGGTGGTGTCGATCTTGAAAATGGTTCCACCACCACCCGATGGGATGGACAGATCACCGCCATAGAAGGTACCGCCATAAAAATATCCATCCAGGCCTACACTAAGCCCGCCATTGAAATAACTCCCTTCCGAGTTGTCGGCTGCGAATTCATGCAGAATCTGATAGGCATCATTTTGCGGATTAATACTGAACAAAAGACCTGTGTTGGCTACACTGCCTCCACCCGTGGTTCCTCCATACAACAAGCCGTTGTAATACAAAAGCCGACCTGTTGGGGTGTGCCCATCGCCATAGCCGAATGATTTCATGACATGAAAACCGGTGCCATCGGTATTGACTTTAAATACAGAACCGTATCCATAAGCGCCACCCGAGTAGCATACACCCGCAATTATTCCAGGGGCATACTCGGTGATATGGCCGTTGGGGCGGCCCTCAGCGGGTTGAAAATCGTGAAGAATGGTGAGCGATCCATCCGCCTCCAAGCGATACAAAACACCATCATCATTAACACCACCATGGTAGGAATGACCATATACTTTTCCATCCATTCCAAGAATGATCTTCCCTGTACCATTGAAGGCAAAGTGGTAAAGCACCTGGTAGTTGGTACCATCCTTGCGTATGCGGAAAATCGTTCCTCCTCCATATTGACCACCCTGGTTCGTGTTGCCATAGATATAGCCATCGTTACTGAGCGCGATGGACTGCGGAATAGTTCCATCCGTGCCACCAAATTCTTTCAGGTGATAATACTCAGAAAAATCAGACTTGAATTTGAACAGCGTTCCGTTCTGGATGCCGTTGGCGCTGTATTGGGTGCTGCCATAGACATAGCCATCGGTGCCCAATTGAAAAGAAGTATTGGAATACTGACCGAGCTGCGCGAAGCTGTACAACACCTGGAATCCAGTACCATCCTGCTTAATGGAATAGGCAGTGCCCTGCCCGCCAATACCCGACTGGCTATTAAGGCCAAAGATGCGCGCTGCACCTGCTGATACGGTAATGGTTTGTGTAACCGGTGCAGCAGCATTGAAGAATGCATCACCGGGTTGTGAGGCCGTAATGGTGGCCGTGCCTGGTCCCGCAACCCGCACCTGGTCGCCATTGATATAGGCCACTGCCAGATTATCGCTGTGGTAGGATACGGGCCTCCCGGATGAGGAGAAAGCTTCGAGATAGAATGGTAGGTCGCCTACTTCTTTGTTGGGTAGTGGATTGAAGGTGATGGTTTGGTCGCCTTTGATAATGTTAATGACTTGGGTAACGGTGGCCGGTTTGTATTCATGGGTACCCGGGGCATAGGCTGTAATTGTGACAGGGCCAAGACCATGGAAACTGAGTTGATTACCATTGACAGAGACTATGGACGGATCACTTGATGTGAATACTAAGGGATTGCCTGACGTTGAAGTTGCCGATAGAATATAGGGCGCGGTGCTAAATTGTAATGATCCTATGGCGGCAAAGTTGACGATTTGGGGTTGCTTGGTTATGTCAATGACCTGGATGCGACTATTGTTAAGGTCTGCCACGTATAGCTTTGTAGCATTCCTGTTTGAAGCCAAGCCATAAGGGTGATTGAATTGCAGGTAATTCAGGCCTGGGGAACCAGTCCCATATGAAAAAAGTAAATTGCCGTTGGTATCATACTCATTGACCGTATGAGCCAAGTGATTGGCTGAATAAATAAATCCGAGTGAATCTACATCTACCGCAATGGCGCTGGCAGAACTGAAATTGTCAACGTTTTGGCCGTCATTTGTGTATATATAAATCTGACTATTGTTCCAGGGAGATAGATAAATCTGACTTCCATCCGTCTCAATCCTGATTGGAATTCCTCCTGTTGAATAGGGAAACTGGCCCAAGTAATTACCGAGCGTGTCAAACTTCTCCACTTTGTAATCGGGACCATATCCTGTGACCAATAATGTATTCGATGCATCAACCGCTACATCGTATGTTCCACCAAATTTGCCAGGACCAGTTCCGTAGTCGATTATTTCCCGAAGCAGTATGCCGTCTGCTGTAAAGACTTTTACTAATGGATTGGCATTACCGGATGCGACATAAATGTTTCCTGCTTTATCAATTCCAATTCCAAAGGCATTGGTGGCACTGGCCTGCCACAAGAAACGACCCCCTGCAGAAAATTTCTGAATTCGATTGTTATTCGGATCAGCCACAACCACAGTACCATCAGGCGCAACCTCAACGTCATGGACGTAAATGAACTGCCCAGGTCCACTTCCATAACTTCCCCACATCATAGCGGGTTGCGTGGCTTGCAGAGTATCCGCACCGGTAAGGGCATAGCTGATCACACTGCCCTCCTGCCGGTATTCAAAAAACGTAAAATGATATTCCGTATCGGGCTGAAGGTTGGCAAGATCAAATTGAGTGGAGTCGCCCACATATAGCACTACCTCTCCGTTGCCTACATCCTGGCCAACAGAATAAGTGGTGTTATTGACCGGTAAAAACGTAACATTTGCCATCGGTCGGGCTATCACCAGCCGCCCGGTACCATTACCCGGTGTAAAGGCAACCGACATTGAATTGGCCGTAACATTGCTAAACACAAAATTAGAAGCGGGCACCGATGGCGGTGATAAACTTTCTTCTATCTCGTACAACTGATCTGTTGGAAGGTTGACCAGTTCCTGCACATTGCCGGCCGGCCAGTAAATCCGCACGGTGTCAACCACCGTATTACCGGCTGTACCAAAATGCTGGATCAAAGAATTCTGTGCCGCCAATCCGGTTTGGGTGGTTACCTCCCGGATCTGTTTCATGCCTCCCGCCACCATTTCTACCCGGGCGCCAATGGCGGAGCGATTAGATTGAAGTCCCGTCAGTTTAAATTTTACCCAGTGATTGCTATTGCCTGTATTGCGATACAATGCCGGAGCTTGCAGTGTATTAAAGGTTGCCGCCACCAAATCCAGGAACCCATCGTTGTCGTAATCGCCCATGGACAGGTGAGCCAACGTAGATACATTCAGAAACGATTGCACCCCGACAGAGACTTGAGTAAAGCTGCCGTTGCCGTTGTTGAGGAATAACCGGGTGCCCACATTGCCGGTCACGCTGTTATTGATGATCAAATCCACATCGCCATCGTTGTCTACATCTCCCAGGGCCGAGGCGCTGGTGGCTACATTCACACCTAACACACTTAGGGCAGTCTGGGCCGTGAAATTTCCCGTTCCATCATTCATGAAGAAGCGACTGGGTTGCGCAGGTGTGGCGCTGGGCGCAAACAAATCCAGATCGCCATCATTATCAAAATCAGCCCAGGAAGCGCCTCGGGCAGAGCCCATGTTGGTCGTGTTTACTGCACTGGTCGTCATTTCAGTAAACGTGCTGTTGCCATTGTTGCGCCACAGGTTATTTCGGGTGATGTCGCCATTACGGCCCACTTGCAGCAGATCTAAGTCACGGTCATTGTCAATATCAGCAAAGGCCAGGGTCCAGTCGGCACCCTGGTTAAACATGCCCGGAACCACGCTGAATGTTCCGTTTTGATTATTGCGATATACGCTGGTTGGCTGACCGCTATCCACAATGAAAAGATCAACAAAGCCATCATTGTCATAATCAGCCCACACACCGCCATCGGCCAATTGATCTAGGGGTACTCGCGTAAACGTTTTATCTCCATTGTTGCGATAGAAGTCGCCTTTGAAGTCAGTAGCTGTATTAAAGGCTGCATCTCCCACGTAAAAATCCAAATCTCCGTCATTGTCATAGTCAGCCCAGGCGATGTTACGCGGCCCGTCTGCTGTAGGCATGCCCGCATTTATTAATCGTGAGAATGTTCCGTTACCCAGGTTTTCATGCAGGTCAACGCTGCGGCCAGTGAGACTGGCTTGAAGATTGTTAATGGCCAGGTCTTCGTCACCATCATTATCGATATCAGCCCAGTACCCACCGTAGGAATCGGTTGGCAGGTCATTGTCAATTCCATTATTGATCGTCCACGTGAAATAGGTTTGCGCAGTGGGTGATACTACTGTAATGGGTATTGTGGCCCCATACAAAGTCAAGCCGGGCACCAGGGGATTGGTTACCTGAAGTTGATAGGTGCCGCCATCAATAAGTTGAACGTTACCTAAGGCGTAGGGATTGGTGGTTGCACTACTAACCGGCACGCCCCCTTTATACCACTGGTATTGATTGGCTGAACCCCCGCAAAACATATTTAGCCAGATGGTTCCACCCTCAATCACCGTAACATTGCCGGCACCCAAGCCAAATTGTTGTTGTGGGATATACTGAATTCCCGGAAGCATGGCTACCGGCTCCAGGTCATCGAAGGTCAGCGGATTGTTCCGAATGTCAATGCTTGTCAAGTTGGGCATTCCACTCATGCCGGGCAGAGCGGAGACGTTGCTGGCATTCAGATTGAGCGTTGTCAGGCTGACCAGGGAATTCAGGGATGGAAACTGGTTGAAATTGATAATATTCTGTTGCAGGTTCAGTACTTGCAAGGCCGTAAGCGCAGAAAAGTCAGCTGGAGGTCCACCCCGTACATTGTTATTGGGGAGTTGCAGGTGCGTAACACGACCGGCTCCATTAAGGGTGACCCCGAACCAGTTTCTTGCAGGCCCTGTAAGCCAGTTGGTTTTGTTGGTCCAGCTATTTCCAAGTGTAGCATTATAAAAACTGACAAGGGCAACGGAATCAGCTTGGTCAATACTACCAATAACATTGATCAATTGAGCTACATCGGTGGCCGGGTAATAGTCTTCATTACCAGGTTGCGAAGCTGTAATGGAAACAACCCCACTATTCTTTATGATGATCTGATTGCCATTGATCGAAGCCACGGTAGTATCACTGCTGTTGAACGAAACCAGTAAGCCGGAAGAAGCAGTTGCAACCAAATTAATTGGAGAGCTGCCAACCTGAACTGATGCTGGTATCGGATTAAAAGTTATGGTTTGTTGACCACGATCAATAAAAGCAGTTTGTGATGTCAATGTGGGTAGATAATTCTGATTTCCAGCCTGCTCCGCTGTAATGGTCACCCAACCCGAGCGAAGACAAATGAGGTTATTTCCTTGAATGATTGCCAAGGTTGTATCGCTGGAAGTAAATGTCACGGGTAATCCTGAAGAGGAGGTTGCAAATAGTTCCGGGTCGCCTACCGACAATGGCGGAAGAGGATCAAAGGTGATGATTTGTGTGGCTTGATTGATTGTCACCAACTGGGATGAAGAAGCCGAGATATAATTCGCATCTCCTGCTTGTGTTGCGGTGATTACGGCAGAGCCTGCTTGCAAGATCGTGGCCATATTTCCGCTTATGGAAATAACTGTAGGATCACTGGAACTATAGGTGATGGGTGTTAAGCCCGATGAAGCAACTGCATTTAAGGTGAAGTCGGGATCTCCGTAGGTAGCGCTAGGTACAAAGAAGGTGATGTATTGGCTATTCGGTTTGATCACCAATGGTTGTGATACAGGTATAGCTGGTAAAAAATTAGCGTCACCGGGCTGAGATGCCGTAATGGTGACGGTTCCTGGCGTAAGAGGCGTAAGTATATTGCCGGAAATAATTGCAATGGAAGGATCGCTGCTTGTATATGATATCGGCAAACCAGAGGACGAATAAGCCTGAAGGGTATAGGATCCCTGGTCGACAGCGACCTCCGGCAAGGGATCGAACGTAATGAATTGACTACCCTGATTCACTGTGATCAATTGCGAAACGGGCGTAGCCGGAAGATAAGATACATTTCCAGGCTGTGACGCTGTGATGGTGTAGGTACCGGCTTTGTACAAATACGCCACACCTAAATAGACGTTTACTGCTGTTGGGTCGCTGGTCGTATAAGTGACGGGAAGGTTGGAAGATGCCGTGGCTGTCATAGGAACCTGGTCTCCGGCTGCATATGTTCCCACCAGTGGATCAAATATGATTGTTTGAGGAAGCCTGTTTACAGTCAAGGGCTGACTGACAGGTGCAGCAGCTGAATACTCATAATTTCCATACTGGAGTGCTGTGATAGTAACGTCTCCCGCGCCCATGATGATCAAAGTATCCCCATGGATAATCGCCTTGGACGGATCGCTGCTTATGTAGGTCAAGTCCATCCCAGAAGTGGAGGACCCGGTGAGAATGATGGGCGGAGAATTAAGATCTACTGTGGAAGGGGCTAGCGTGAAGTTGATGGTCTGAGGTTGTAAAGGAGCGGAATTCAGGAAAAGTAATTTGCGCTCATCCAGGTTGTTGAATCCATAAGCAGACTGGTCTGCACCAAAACTTCTAACGGTCGTTAAATTTGAACCGTCATTATTAATCCTGAACAAATAATCAACATTGTATCCCGTACCGCTGTGAAACCCGGACGAGTTATTATAACAATAGAAAGACCCATCCGTAGCTTGTGCGAGAATGGCAACAGTGCCCGCTGTACCTGTTTCTGTGATGATACTGAACCCTGTGCCATCCTTGTTTAGTCTGAAAACTCCTCCATTAAAAGTATTTCTGGCAAACGTTCCGAACACACTCCCGTCCTGCCCTTCTGTGAGCGATGAATACTGTTGGAAGTATTGAGGGAAGCTATGTAGTGTGGTGTAGAAAAGCGGTGAAGCTAAATTAATGGAATACACAAATCCTTCTCCGTGCACTCCTCCCGTTGACGTTGTTCCATAAAGTTTGCCATCTGAAAACAGAGTTGGAGTATTGTTCAGAGTAATGCCGAGCATCTGAGTCATGATGGTAGGCGTGTATGATCCCGGACTTGGATCATTCATGTTATACTTATAGATAGTTCCTCCAGCAGAGAATATTACAAAGTTGCCTGGTATTTCGACCGGGATACCTTTTATTGTGCCTGTCCCTGTGAAATTCAAAAGAATTTGAAACCCGGTTCCATCGGTGTTAATCCGGTAAAGAATTCCGCCATCACCTCCGCCACCAGAGGTAGTCGTGCCGTAGAGCTTCCCATCCGAGGCATGCAAAACACCAAATGATGGCTGTGCACCATTAATGTATCCTGCAACTTCCAGGTTAAAAGAATACAAGACCTCAAAGCCGCTTCCATCTTCATTAATTGAGAAAACTACACCTCCATCGTTTACCGCGTAAGTTGTGCCGGGCACATTGGTATCACCACCTTGAAAACAAACTCCCACAAGCCTACCATCGGGCAATCTGGTAAGGTGCCCCATTGGCTGGGCGCCATCCGTTCCATCAAAATGATGCAGCACCTGGTAATTGGTGCCATCCGGATTAATGGAGTAAATGGTGCCTTTGGCAAAGTTGCCTCCAGCGGAAGTGGTGCCAAAAATAATGGGTTGAGCGAATACGGAGTGAGAAGCCACCAGTATCAGGATCAAAAGCCGTTTCATAGACATAGAAAGTTAAGCCTAAGTGAAATTAGCCTTTAGCCTTAGGGCTCAACATACCCTGAAAAGGGTATTCTTCAAAACCCCTGATTTAGAGCATCTAAAGGGGGTATACATAATAAATACCCACATTTTCTGCTCAACTCATCGATACATGCATGGGCAATACCAATTTCTTAGTATTTTAGACAAGCTTTAATCTAAGACCTATGCATAAAGTAGCCATCTGCGAAGACCATGATGTGGTCGTGGAAGGTGTAAAACTGATGCTAGCCAACAACCCTCAATTTTTACTATGTGGCCACGCCAAAAATGAATCGGAACTCTTCCACCTTATCGACCAGGAAAATCCAGAGGTAGTTTTGCTTGATCTGAACTTAAAAACCCAGGATGGCATTCATATACTACAAAAGTTAAAAGCCCGTCAATCAAATTTGCGGGTAATTATCTTTACCATGTATGATGAACCTTTTTTGATTGAAAAAGCACAAAAACTAAATGCAAACGGTTACTTGTTAAAAAATACACACAATGGTGAATTGGTGGAAGCCTTACATCACGTGACACAGTCAAATCTATTCTATCTCCCTCAGCAGCTGATCTTACAGAAACATAAGAAGGATTCCTACCGGGATGAGTTTATTGAAAAAATGCGCTTAACCGAACGTGAAATTGAAATCATTAAACTCATTGCCCAAGGCAAGCCAGCCAAACAAATTGCGGAAGAACTTTTTTTGAGCCTCCATACCGTTGACACCCATCGGAAAAATATTCTAACCAAACTCAATCTTAAAAATATTGCCGATTTGGTTCGTTTTGCTTTTGAAAATCATCTCTTGTGAGAATTACTGAGAACTCAGTATTGACATAACAGTCAATTTATGTGTTGCTTTCCCGTATAATCCTAAGTTTTGAAAGCAAGCTTCTTTTTTGTCGCTACCTTTTGTTGTTCCTTAGCAGCTGCTCAAGATACCCTCGTACTCTTACCGGGTTTCAATTCTCAGCCGGTTAATTCATACTTCCGGTATTTTCATCAAGACCAAGAAATTTCTGCAGACTCCGCCTGGAAACTCTTCCAGCCTGGACACCAAACGGCCCAACAACTAGATAAAATCAATTTTGGGCCCGTCCAAGGCTACTATTGGCTAAAGCTCACGCTCATTAACCAAACCCAGGTTTCGCAAGAACTATTCCTCGAAATCCGACAGCCACATCTCTACCAAATCCGGTTTTATCGCCTGCAAAACAATGAGCCAATCTTACGGGCAGAGACCGGGATTCGTTACAATTTTCATTCTCGTCCTACCCCGAATCGATACTTTGATTTTCCTATTTCAATGGCCGCAGGAGAAAGCGTTAACGTCCTGTTTATGATCCATCATATCAATAGCTTAACCTTACCCCTTCATCTACTCACACCCGGATCGCTTCATGAGCGGAACTACAGCCGAAATCTTGCCTGGGGCTATTGGTTAGGCTTTCTATCATTTTGTGGCCTGTTTGCCTTGCTTGCATCCTTGTTGCTTAAGAAGCGCGTTTTTTTATGGTACTTTCTTTATATCTCGGCAGGCGTATTATACGGGTTCACAGAACTGGGATTTGCTTTTCAATACATTTTCCCGAACCAAGCCGGATTAGATGCACCGGCCATTATTCACACATCAATTTATCCGCTGCTATTCCTTATTAAATTTTCACAGGGATTGCTCGCTACCAAAG
>ERZ1066115.218-NODE-218-length-18589-cov-9.851894_pt1 | contig 18589 bp, 18 predicted proteins | sample MGYA00382762_ERZ1066115 | MGnify/ENA primary metagenome ERZ1066115 (study PRJEB33369, sample SAMEA5778345) | biofilm metagenome | biome: Industrial cooling water; feature: Water cooling tower basin; material: Biofilm | place: United Arab Emirates | collected... | reverse complement strand
CTTAATGCCACCGCACGTTCACCTTGCATCAGATCAAAATCAAAAACGGATAATACCGATCGATCGGCAACCATGACCCCTTCGCTGAATTGACGTTCACCCACTTTCACCATGGTGTTGATTCGTACCAACCTTACAAAACCTTCAATATCGGGCAAGTTATCTTTCAACGCTGGTCCCATGGGCATGGGTGTGGTAGTATTGAAAAACTGTTGATTCTCACCCCAGTCTTCCTTCACGAATACCCGATAAATCCGGTCGGCTTTGGTATGGAAGGAATCAAACGTTAATTCGTCTCGCACAAAAAGCGCTATAAGCACACAGCAGGCAATTCCCAAACTAAGGCCCAATACATTGATTGCGGAATGAACCTTATTGCGCACCAGGGCGCGAAACGCAATTTTGAGGTAGTTTTTGATCATCGTTAATGGGTTGGCAGGTAAATGTGAAAAATTAGTGGCCGGCAAGCAATTTGCCGTACATTAACTTGCTTAAGGATGAACTGAATTGCAGAATAGTTGTAGTGAATCCGAAGTAATCTCCTGTCAGAAATCTCGGCAACTATTGAATAGGCTTATTCGAGTGTGAACCGGAAAGTCAGGGTTGATCTTCCTTATGAATGTTGGTTTCATTGGGTATTCTTTTGATTGCTTTAACGAAATGCTCACCTCTTCGTTCAATGTCCAATTCAGTATCATGATTGCCGCAGTCATTACCTACACGTTTATCCTGATCCGGCTGAACAAAGAATTCTGGGCGCTCCAATAATTTTCATCTTCAAAAATCCGGAAAAAAGATTTAACTTCATTGATGAATATCTGACCGTAACCATGAAAAACCAATTTGAATCGGTTCCCCTTAAAAGTTTGGATGAATGGGAAGATGATCTTCTCCGCAGGTACCCCAATCCGGAACAAATCGCGACCTCTAAGTCAACAGAAGAATATCGCAATTACAACGAACCTCAACGGGATACCGTTCGTGAATTCTACCGGCTAAATCATACCTATCAAACCTATGATTTTGTGATGCAAAAGGAAGCCGAGTTTCTCAAATTCAACAAGAAAGAAATGCCGGTGTGGAGCGCTTTTGATTTTCTGAACCAATTGGTAGATGATTCAGATCCTGACACAGACCTGGACCAGTTTCAGCATCTGCTTCAAACATCAGAAGCCATCCGCAGAGATGGTCATCCGGATTGGATGGTGATGGTAGGGCTGCTCCATGATATGGGCAAAGTTCTCTGTCTTTTCGGGGAACCACAATGGGCGGTGGTGGGTGATACCTTTCCGGTTGGCTGTGCCTATTCAGATAAAATAGTTTACCCGGAATTTTTCGTTAATAATCCGGATTATTCAAATCCAAACTTCAATACACGCTACGGTATTTATACACCAAACTGTGGCTTGCGCAACGTACACATGTCGTGGGGACATGATGAGTATGTTTATAACATGGTCAAAGACCGGTTGCCCGAACCCGGTCTTTACATGCTACGTTATCATTCCTTTTATGCTCAACATCGGGAAAACGCCTATGACCATTTAATGGATGACCACGATCGTGAAATGTTCAACTGGGTGAAGTTATTTAATCCCTACGATCTTTATTCCAAGAATCCGACCCCACCAAACTGGAAAGAACTGAAGCCGTACTACGAGGACCTGGTGGCAAAATACCTTCCCCCTACGCTTAAGTTTTAACGTTCCTGAATCAGGTGATGCCAATAATCGGTTAAGATGAAGACCCTTCACACAGCCGATTATCTTGTCTTCTTCGGATATTTCATTCTGATTTTTGGTTATGGGTTCTATGTTTATCATAAGAAAAGATCCATCTCCATCTCGGCCCGCGAGTTTTTTCTGGCCGAGGGTTCACTTACCTGGTGGGCGATTGGTGCATCCCTGATTGCCTCCAATATTTCGGCCGAGCACTTCATTGGCATGTCGGGTTCAGGCTTTGCCATTGGCCTCGCCATTTCTACCTATGAGTGGATGGCGGCAGCCACCCTGATCATCGTGGCCATCTTCTTCATTCCGCTATACCTCAAGAACAAAATTTTTACGATGCCCCAATTTCTGGCTGAACGCTATAATGATCACGTCAGCACTGTCATGGCCATTTTTTGGTTGCTGGTGTATGTGTTTGTTAACCTTACTTCGATCATTTATCTGGGCGCAATTGCCATCAACTCCATCTCAACATTGTCTTTTGAGCTTTGCATTTTTGGTTTATGTGTATTTGCCGTGATGGTCACCCTTGGCGGAATGAAGGTCATTGGATACACCGATGTCATTCAAGTGGCCGTGTTGGTCGTTGGCGGATTGATTACCTCCTATCTCGCCTTAACATTGCTTTCGGAGAAATTTGGTTTTGGGAGTAATGCCTGGAAAGGACTTGTATTATTAAAAGACCATGCCGACAGTCATTTTCATATGATCTTGAATGAAGGCCATCCGTATTACCAAGATTTGCCCGGGCTATCGGTATTAATTGGCGGCATGTGGATCAATAATCTCAACTACTTTGCCTGTAATCAGTACATCACCCAGCGTGCCTTGGGTGCAGATTTGAAAACGGCCCGACAAGGATTACTATTTGCAGCCTTTCTAAAATTGCTGATACCGCTGATAGCTGTTTTACCCGGAATTGCCATGTATGTGCTGTACCAACAAGGAATGTTTCAAACTGAAATGGTGGATGAGTTGGGGGTTGTAAAGCCCGATCATGCGTATCCTACTCTGATGAATCTGTTGCCCGCAGGTTTGAAAGGAGTTGCCTTTGCTGCGTTAACTGCAGCCGTGGTAGCGTCTCTGGCTGGTAAAGCCAATAGTATTTCCACCATCTTTTCATTAGACCTTTACCGAAAGTACTTCAACAAACAGGCGGATAGCAAGAAATTAGTGTGGGTGGGTAGATGGGCCGTCATTATATCCATCACGATAGCCGGTTTTGTTGCCCCAGCCTTAAGAACCCTCGACCAGGCTTACCAATTTATTCAGGAGTATGTAGGATTTATCTCACCAGGGGTACTCGCGATCTTCATCATGGGTTTTTTCTGGAAGCGCACAACATCAACAGCGGCTATGTCAGGAGCCCTCCTGACGATTCCCGTATCCGCGATACTTAAATTCCTGCCGACCTGGACCAACGGTTGGTTTCCGGATTATCCCTTTTTGGATCGGATGTCAATTACCTTTGGGCTTATTATTTTCATCATGATTGTCCTGAGTATTTTGAAACCTGAAGCGAATCACAGAAAACAAATGGAGGTAGACGTAAAACTTTTCCGGGTAAATGCAGGATTCGTATTCGGTTCAATCCTAATCCTGGGAATTTTAATAGCCCTTTACACGGTATTTTGGTAGGTGGCGAAAATCAACTCCTACCCAAAAAGCTGACTTACTACGGCACCAGTTTTATAGAAGCTGAGTTAATACAAAACCGTAATCCGGTTGGTGGCGGTCCATCCGGAAACACATGGCCCAGGTGACCATCGCATACATTGCATTCCACTTCGATGCGCGTCATGCCGTAACTCGTATCTTTTGTGTATTTGATGACATTGGGTTCCACCGGAACTGTAAAACTCGGCCAACCTGTACCGGATTCAAATTTAGTGCGGGAGTCAAACAGAACCGTGCCACAACAACGACAGGCATATAAACCGGGTTCGTGGGCTTCGCAATATTCACCGGTAAACGCGCGTTCGGTACCTTTCTTACGGGTAACGTAAAACTCCTCCTCGGTTAAAAGGCTACGCCACTCCGCATCGGTCTTTTCAACCCTGCGGGGTGGCGTTGCATTTCCTTTGCTGGCATAGTGCAGCACATCAAGCCATTTCATAGTAGTGGTTAATCAAAATTGCAGGCTAACCTAGCCCTGCATACGAAATAACCACTTCGCGGCTAATATGTTGATATCTCTTCTCTGTTTTTTGATCGCTTGCCAAATCCTCCGAATTTCAAGGTCACGCTGTAAGTCCAGTTGCTTAGGTCGGTATCCGAAAGGCCAAGGCCTTTGCTGTTATAGGTTTGACGGTAGGAAACCCCCGGACTTAACCGCATCCACCGGAATAAGTTTAATTCCAGCTGCGCACCTGGTTCCAAAACGAAGAAATAATTTTGGTCATAAACCCCATCATCGTCATAGTTCCAATCATCCCAATCGTTCCAGTCATCCCAATTGCGGCTGTATTGCATGGTATGCCCGGCTCCGGCAAACAAGTTCAATACCAAATGAATGGATTTATTAGAGCCCAATGCACGTTCAACGAGCAATCCCCCTTGCGAATACTGGTAGGTAAGATCGGATACCGGAGCGGCTGCGTATTCTCCCGGAACTGCCAGGAAGTTGGTTGAGCCTACCAATTCCAAACCCAACATCCACTTCCGGTCGATAAACACGCCTCCGTAAAGACCACTGAGGTTGGCAAACTCACCTCGAATGGTGGTAAACTTATTGGTAAGAGCACCATAGCCACCGGTAACGTTGCCCTCGCCAAAGATAGTTCGAACTTCCTGTGCTGAAGCCAATACCGGCAACAGGAGTAAATAAAGTAATCTGATTTTCATATTGTCAGGATGTTTTGTTGCTTACAGGACAACCCAACTCGGTAACACCCCTACTTCCGTTACAACATTTATTCGTGGCGAATGGCATCTACCGGATTGAGGCGGGAGGCACGGATAGCCGGATAAGTACCGAAGATGATACCCACCAATACCGAAATGATTGAAATTACAATGAAGGTATTCCAGGTGTAGGCAGCCTGAAAGGGAACTTCCGTTATGGCTCTTACAATGGGAATGATGAGCATGGTTCCCAGCACCCCTATCACTAATCCTAATAAGCTGCCAAAGGCCGAAACTGTTATTGACTCGGATAGAAACAGGAACACGATATCTTGTCTGCTGGCGCCCATCGCCTTCCGGATACCAATTTCAGCGGTGCGCTCCGTAACCGAAATCAACAATACATTCATAACACCGATGCCACCAACCAAAACAGATATACCCACAATCAATCCCATGATTACCCGAAATACCAGAAATGCTTTGGTTGCCTGGTCAATTCGAAAGTCATTGGTTTGAATCGTGAAATTTTCCTCCGCCTGACCGAACTCCTTCTCCAGCCAATTCTTTATTTCAGATTTTAAGGGGATAATGTCTTCTGTTCGCTTGACATCGAAGTAGACCATGGGCGGATGCGCCCGTAACTCGACTTCCGAAAGCAAGGTGATGGGAAAGTAGATCTGCGGGGACTTAACCTTGGGTTCGGGAACTATCCCAATCACTTCAAGATCCCGGTTTTCAAACTGAATCGTTTTGCCAATCAGGTGATCAGCCTCACCCGTCAGCTTGGCAAAAGTCTCATTGACCACAACCACATTTCGCTTTTGCTCAACATCGGTAATTTGATAGATCGACCCGGTATACCTTGCCGTATCCGAAGTACGGATTGGAGTTGCACCTGCCCAGGCATATACACCCACCTGTTTCTCACCAAAATTGGCTTCACCCGATAACGATGTTCGATATACACCTTCGGCCGGTTTAGACAAGGTATCGGCCAGCCTTTTAAATTGAGCATACGTAACAACATGAAAGGTGTCACGCCTGATCCGAACCTCGTTTACTTGCTTATGCTGATTGCTCTGGATCGTGATGGCGTTGAGTGAGGTGGTGCTGGAGATTTGCTCCCGCGCCAGGTTTTCCATTCCATCTATTAGCGAAAGCACGGAAACCAAAGCGGCCACCCCAATAACAATACCGAGTACCGATAATAGCGTATGAAAAAGATTGGATCGAATGTTGGCTATTGCCAAGGCAAAATAACCTGCGGTTTTACGGAGCATGGGGATGACGTCATGCCAAAAGACTGCTAAATGTAAATAATGTTACAGGCTCCGCTAAATTTTTAGGAACAACTTCTGCTTATTTTCGGTTCAGGAAAGCCGAATACATCCAAACCAGCTTTTCCTGTGCCCGGATATAATCACTCATTAAGGCATTAGTTCCTTCATCTCCCGCATCGGCTGATAATGTCAATAAATCGCGTTGAATGGAAATGATAATTTTGAACGACTCCAGAATTTCACTGACCGCCTTCAGGCCATCCGATACTTTTGCACTTTCCTTTATCCGAGAAACAGCATGGTACTCGGTATACCGGTGGGCAGGCGAATATCCCAAGGTTAAAATCCGCTCCGCTACCTCATCGATCTTGAGCAACAAGTCATTATATAATTCTTCAAATTTCAGATGAAGCTCAAAGAATTTTTCCCCCTTTATATTCCAATGATAACCTCTGGTGTTCTGATAAAACACGGAGTAATTGGCTAATAATTCATTCAGTCGGGAAGCCAGTTTTTCAGATTTTTCCTGATCTAAGCCTATCGCATTTACATTTTTCATAATCCGCCATTTTCAAGTTATCCCTATAACATGCTCAAAGTAAAAAAGTTAACAGGATTTATTCCATGACCATGGTCACTTATTGAAGATAATCCGTGGCCAACTGGTTTTGGGACGCAACATGTTGCTTTAATGTTTGCAAAGCCGATGTGAACAAAGTGGGGTTTTGAAGGTGTGAATACTTACCCTCCTCGCGGTCAACCGGTCCGATGACGTGGGGCGAGATCAGGTTGTGATAGTACGTAAGACGATTATGAATATCGGAGGTGATGAAAACTTTATCCAAAAATTCGCGCATGTACACTTTGTATTTTTCAACATATACGGGATCATCCATCAAGTATCGGATCAATGGCCAATTCACCCCAACCGATTCCAATGAAATGGTGGTCGTCATCGTACCTCGGTTCATTAACGCTTCATTATTGTCCCACGGAATCCAGGTCAATCCCGCTTTAGGTTCATGGTACAGGTAGTAATTATGAGCCATACGGCCATAGGTATCCCAGTTTAACATCGTGGTATTAATCGCTAACCATTTCATAAAATGATCGGCATTAAAATGCTGTTCCAGATTGCTACGCCACAGAGCGGGGTCGATTAACCTTAAATTGCTGTTCAGCGTAGAAATGGTTGCCTGAACATCAGAATAATCATTTTGTGCTTCATTATTCTTTTTCTCAAACTGAGCTTGTATGAAATTTTGAAATGTAGACTCGGGTTTGTAAATATTACCAGAATCATCACCAAATTGATTTTGAATCAGGGTATCATCCACCACTTCTACCACCGTATATACTCCACAATACCTGGGTCCATCGCCAAAGTCGAGGTAAACCTTGTAGAATGCCGTTTGTGAACAAGGAATGCCCGCCTGCCTGAAAATATCCGAACCTATTTTCTCCCGGATTAACGAAGGATCATTGGCCCCGGGTGAAAATGATAACTCTTTAAATCCATGGAAACGCTGATTCTGAATTTGCGGAAATTCATCTTCGTACCGATCAAAATTAAGACGAAAAGGAAGTTTATAAATTCCATTGCGCCAACTATTGCGCAAGGTTGAATTTCCTTTCAACCGAAATCCCACCTTATACCATTCCTTGCCATTGAACTTAACGGGCACTGAAACATAATCAGGCTCTGCAGATGAAAATGGCGCCTGCCCGGGCTGCCCTCCGGCACCGAATGCAAATCCCACCAGTGTTTGCATATTGTTTTGAATCGCTGTCCAGTTCTCTTTACCGAGGGTGATCTCCAGGGTATTAACCTGATTTTGGGGAAACACAACTTCATAGTCAGGATCAACCTGATTACCGTGGGTAGCATCCGTCCAGTCGGGAGTAACCAACTCCGCATCGGGATTGGGATCTGATTCCTGGGTATCACAGCCCGTCCAGATAGTGCTGGCCAAAAAGATGCTGAGCAACCAGAGTGGGGTATGTTTCATAATCCTGTTACCCTAAAATTAACGGACTGAAGTCAATATCTTTACCGGGTCAACTTTGCTTAATCGTTAAAAATTACCGGATTCACCTCAATTCAGATCTCGGTGAAAACGTATTTCATAACGTATTGGCTAAAGTAGTAATTTTAGTCAATGCGGCTTTTTCTTTTCGTATTCGTAATTCTGTTGGCTAGCTACGTTGGTACGAACAGCGATGTGTTGTTTGGAGATAAAACCTCCCGATAAACTTCATTTCCCCAGCGGACAAGATCTGGCCGGTGGTGTCTACTACTACCGGGCCGAAGTAACTTTCGATCGGTTGTATCCCCATGACCGGGTTAAGGAAATCCACGGCTGGGTACATATCGTTCGATGATCATTCCCGCAAAATAATTTCTACTCTGCGGTTTTTTCGTCTGCCTTCTTCAAATGTGTTGTCGGCAATGGGCTCACGACTTCCCTTGCCCTCAAAACGAATTCGAGCGGGATCAATTCCATTTTCAATCAAGTACAAACCCACCGATTCGGCCCGGATGGTTGACAGCCGTTCGTTATAACTCTCGCGACCCGTATTGTCAGTATGGCCAATTATTAAAACCTGAAGGGTTGGCTTTTTCTGGAGGATTCCAACCAATGTATCCAACCGTGAGGTGAAGTCAGACTTCAAAGCCGGACTATTGACATCAAATAATACATCACTCAGAATAAATCGTTGCTCTTTTATTGAATCAATTTTAACGGGTGCTATTAGTTGCTTGATTTGTGCCGTATCAGGTGGTGGCACTGGTGGCTGGGTAGTATGGATTTCGGCTTCCACCGGACGCTTAATTTTCTTTGCTTTGCGAACCTGGGGCACATCTTTGTAATCATTAAATCGTTTGTCCTTCTGAGCGTGCTGCCATCCTATGGCCCGCCTGCAACCATACTTAAAGCAAAGAACCTTGTTAAAAATATGATGGTTGCCGGCATTCTTCATGCGCAAGATAAGCTGGTTTGATTTTGGAAGATGGGACACCATCACCGGAACTTTATGTTGTACCCCATCTTGACCTACCCCTGGAATTGCAACAGACATCATGAAAATAATCAGGCAATTTCGCAATAGGGTTTCCCGCCCCAGTACCGACAATTTTAGAAGTAAGTGATAAGTCATGGACGCCAAACGGAATTAAGCTGGCTTTGTAAGTTCTGATAGGCTGGTGTTATCTGATCAGGAAAGTTGGTCCATCGGCACTCCAAAACAATTGCTCCGGAATAATTAATCTGCTTGAGTAATTTGAAATACTCAGTAAAATCACTCGATACCCCAGGAGGATTCCGATTTTCCCTTTCAGCAAGATCGCAATGAACCAATGCCTCTTGAACACTCAACAGTACACCAGCAGGTTCATTCTCCACTTGCATGTGATACAGATCAGCGCACAACCTGAAATTAGGATGGTTGACCAACGTCACAATCTCAAATGCCTCATGCACAGAGGTAATGAAATTGGTTTCTGATTGGTTGAGATTTTCCAGGGCCAACACAACCCCATACTTGGCGGCCAGCGTGGCCACCTTCCGGGCCAATTCTATAAACTGCAATTTGGCCATAGCGGGACTAAAGCCAGCCGGTATTTTACGTGAAGCTCCACTTCCCCATACAATCAATTTAATTCCAGATTGCTGACACCGCTGCAGTACTTTTTCAGCATACGCCATCACCACCTCCTCTTTCACTGTCGGGCCAACCACTTTTATTTCACCTGGAATAAAAATATTAAGTGCATATATGGGAGTCTTCAGTTTTCCCATCTGATTCAGGTTACGCTCGAATTGTTCGTCATTAACGGTCTTCGGTGAAACGATATTCTGAACTGACTCCACTAAAAGCGAATACCCACTTCTGGCTACCAATGAATCCATGCGCATAGGGGCCACAATACCGATGGCCGGCTGCGCCAGCACGTGCTGAGTAAGGATAACCGAAATGAAAATCGCAAGCTTCATGTCATAAAGTTAACCCGATTTCAACTTCTTCTCCATACAGATACTTTCCATCACGGTATCGTAAGGTGGAAAGTTAGGAATGAGTTGATATCCGGACTTGCGATAAGCTGCAATTGCTTCGGGTTGGTTGACTCCGGTTTCCAAGATTGCCGTTGTAAAACCTTGTTCCACAGCCCATTGCTCCAAGAGCTCCAGTATCTTTTTGCCGATTCCGCGGTTTCGAAAGTCAGGAACCACATACATCCGCTTGATTTCGATGGTGGATTTTTGAATCGTGGTCCGGAAGCACCCGCACCCAATAGGTTGCTGGTTTGTAAAACCGATGATGACACGAGCATTGGCATCCACCTCGTTGTAAGGTTGAAAATTATGCTGGCTTTCAGGATAGCGGATCTTAAACTCAGAATCAAGATCGACAATGAATCGTTTAAAATCCGGATGGTTGGCGTGAGTACGCAGAAACTCAACCATGTGAATTAAATCCAAAGTTGGTTACGCACGGTACGTTCATGGTCCACATTTCCGGTGTGAGCTGTTTCCTTCGGTTCAAACAACAGAATCCATACTTCTTCACCATTGGTGCGCGGATTATGTTCAACGCCTTTCGGCACCACAATCATCTCACCTTCCCGTACCACTTCTGTTCGGTCTCGGAAATCCATAAACAGCGTACCTTTAAATACCAGAAACAATTCATCTTCGATTTCATGATGATGCCAAACAAACTGATCCTTTACTTTAGCCAGCTTCACATATTGTCCATTTAATTCGCTGATGATTTTGGGGGTCCAGGTTTCAGCAAAGAGACTAAACTTTTCCCGAATGTTGATTGAATTCATAGTGATCAGGTCAGATGACGAAGGTAATTATTAATGAAGAATAGATCCCATGTTTGAATACTTCCCTACACCAGCATACCGATTGCCGCCATTAACGTCATCACAATAATAAACCAACGGTATGCTGTGTCACTTAGCCTTCGAACCACCAAAATCCCAAGCCAGGCCCCCAACAAAATTACGGGCAAGGTGAGCAGGTCTAGTAAGACCGTATTCCAGGTAATGGTATTCCAGGCAAACACATGAAAGGGAACCTTAAACCAATTCACCACCAAAAAAAACCAGGCCGTAGTACCGATAAAGGCATTCTTGGGCATCCGAACCGATAACAAGTAAACGCTCATCACCGAGCCAGCCAGATTGCCCACCATGGAGGTAAACCCTCCGGCCACCCCGGTTGCCTGAGCAAACCACTTTTGATCCGGAACTTGTTCAGGTTCACCCAATCGTTCCAACCACAGCATGATGACTACACTCACCACAATGGTGCTCGCCATGATCAGTTTAAAAACAGAGTCATCGATGTAGTTGCCGAGCATCGTGCCGGCACCCACCCCCAGGGCCGCCCAGGGGAACAACTTTTTCAAATGAAGCCACGAAGCATGACGATGGTAATACCAGACTCCGAAAACATCGGCCAATACTAACATAGGCAATAGTATGCCACTGGAAAGTTGACCTCCAAAAACAACAGCCAGCATGGGTACCGACAACATGCCCGCTCCTTGCACTCCGGTTTTTGCCATACCCGTAAGCAGAGCGACTGCCAGAATAATGGCGATTTCGGAGTAGGTCAGTTGAAAAGAAAAGAGTTGCATGAGGCTCTGGGTAGGTGGCTACAGCACGTTGTTATCATCAGCCTGTTCAATAAATAACAACCTCCTACTCACTTTTCATATTTTTTTAAGCCGGCCTCAATTTCAGCTTTGGATAACCATTGCCCCCGCAACATGACACCCGAGATTTTCTTGGTGTGGGTAACATCGGCCAACGGATTTCCATCAATTAAAATCAAATCTGCCACAGCTCCGGGCTTAATAATGCCTACGTCTGGCAAGTTCAGGTATTGACCTACATTAACGGTACCGGTTCGCAAGGCCTGATACGGGGTGAGACCCGCATCCACAAGATATTTTAGTTCATTATGAGTAGAGAACCCCGGTACATTAAACACCTGCGGAGCATCGCAGCCGAGCAACAGTCCAACTCCATTTTGCTGACAGGCAAGGATCAGTCTGCGTCTCAGGTTAATGAAATTGTTGATTTTCGTTGCATCATATTGTGGATTGGCCATCAGGTTCTTCTTCGAATCAATCCATTGGGTAACTGTTTGTTTGCTCATGTACTTACTGTCTGGGTCCTTCAGAAAATCATCGCCTGTATAGTTCGGAGCAAACCACCGATCGGCAAGCGATTGAGTGGGAACAACCCAGATATTCTTCGCCTTTAGTTCCTGCATCAGTTTGGGGATCCCACTTTCATCGGCCCGATCGGCAACAAACATTCCAAAGAGGCCCGCTTGCTGATCGGTCATCGTTTCAATGCCCGGTACCAATGCTTCTACAAAACCATCCAGATGATCGATGCTGGAATAACCGGCATCAATGGCACGCCAAACACCTACCCCAAATGATACGTGGCCTGCAAAAGGAATTCCTACTTCTTTGGCCACAGCAGCAATGGCAGGAAAGGTTTCTTTCGTAAGGCCCGGATGCAGCTTTAAGTAGTCATACCCGGCAGCCTTCTGTTCACGCACCATTTCAGCACCCCGTTCCGGTGTTTTTACGCTCAACCCATTAAAAGAAGGTCCAGTTGTATAAAACCTTGGGCCCAATACCTCGCCACTGTTAATTTTCCCGCGCAGGGAAATATGACTGGGGTGGCCCAGCATTCCCCGAATGGTGGTAATTCCATTGGCGGCAAAAAGGAAGAGCACTTCCTTGTGGGCCTCCAGATTGTCATTGGGTGGCACATGCGCATGCATTTCCGCTAGCCCGGGTATCAGGTATTTTCCTTTGCCATCAATAACCCGTGCCCTTTTGCTGTACTTCAGTTTTTTGCCAACAGCGGAAACCTTACCGTCTTTTACAAGCACCATCTGGTTTGCTAAAATAGTTTCGGTATCCATGGGCACCACATTAACGGATGTGAAAACGATTTCCTGTTGCCGCGAATCAATTAATTGCTGCCCGTGCACGACACCTGAAACAAACATCAGCCACACCATTAAATTTTTCATAGCCTTGATTTTATTGAAAGCTACTACATTCAGCATTATCTGGAAAGCGGTTGTTGACTGACGGCAGATGAGCTAAAAAAGAAAGGTTGGCGGACCCCAACCTTTCAGATAAACAACCATGACTCTGTACTATGGATCGGCTTATCCGGATTTATAACGTGACTGGTGGAAGAATATTGCTTAACCAAATTGTTCGTCCGTCTTCAAAACGCACCCGATTGTTCGTTTTCGTGTAAATTGAGTAGTTTCAACTAGTGAGTTAAAAGAAATCCAATGGAAGTCACTAAAATCCTGGACATGATCGCCCGCGGGCGCACCGATTATATTGTAGAGTTACTGCAGTTGCCCCACTGGAAAGATTATTTATCACAAGGTGAGGTCAAGCCTTTGCAATGGCTCGTGTATTATAATGATATCACCGCGTTAAAGGCAATTTTGAATGCCGGAGGAAATTTGTCTTCGATTAATGTCGATGAAGAACTTGGGCACGCGGCATTCTTTGGACATTGGAAGGTTTGTGGCTTTCTGATTGGTCAAGGAGCGAATGTGAAGGCTACTTTGAACAAAACGGGTGAAACCCCCTTGCACCAGGCACTTGCCAAAGCAGGCCGGCCCTATTATTTCTATACTGTCAAACTATTGGTAGAACGCGGTGCTGATGTAAATGCCAAAACCATAGCCGGTCAGGAAACCGGAGCCTTTATGCGCGATGTACGCACAAAAGGTGAAACTCCCCTGCATCGTGCAGCTGCCTACGCTGATGAACATACCATTCAATACCTGATCGAGCAGGGCGCAAAGGTAGATGCGAAAGATGCTTATGGCGCCTCTCCGCTTACCTGGGCCAGTGAACATTTGAGGCCCGGAAAGATTCTAGCCCTCCTCGCCTATGGCCCACATACTATTCATGAAACCCACGTACAAAAAAATACCAGCGACCATGGACAGGGCTGGGGCAATGGGATGGATTGGAACTTACTGGGTGAGTATCTGCCCGAGTAATTACTTCATGTACTTCCAGTTTCGCACTTTCCCTTCGGCCAGCCATTTCACCGATGTAGCCAATCTCTTATTACGGGTGGCTTCGGTTTTAGCTTCGGTTATCCACTCGATATAATCCTTCTTGTTTGAATAGCTGAATCTTGCAAAGGTGGATTGGGCAGAGGGGTTGGCCTTCAAAGCTTTTGTAAAATAGGCCGGTATAGTCAGTTTCTTTTGCACCGTCTTGGGCTTCACCAATTTGGCTCCAATCTCATTTAATTTCGCAGCCTCCTTGATGTACCGGGTTAGTAAGTTGTCGGGGGGTAAATCCTTGACAGAATGAATTTTACCCAAATGGCCCATGGCTGTTTCGCTCGCAGCCATTTTAAGCAATGATTTATCCGTCATTAAAGCCGCTTTCCAAAATCCAAAGGCGCAATGCTGCTTGAAACTGGCCATACTGCAGATAATACCCTTATAATCGAAGTGCGGAAAACCCCACTTGATGGTTTCTTTTACGTCTGGACAGGCTGTATGCACCAGTTTTCGCAAATGCTCCAAAACAGGCTTTGCAAAGTCGGCCGACTTATCAATGTAAGCATCGACTCGTTTATCTTGTTTTCCCACACCCGAATCTCAAAATTTCCAGTGCCACTGTCAACAGGGGTGACATTAAATAATTTCTGTTGCCCGGCCATTTAAACTCAATTATATTCCCTAAAAAAATATGCGCTACTCCGTCCTATTCCTGGCCTTGTTCCTGGCTCAATGTACTTCGCCCAATCACAACAGTTCATTTACCATATCCTTTTCTCAAGACCTTAGCGATCAGGCTCAGGATGGCCGGTTGCTTTTACTGCTTTCCAATAATAACGAGAGTGAGCCACGCTTTCAAATTAACGATGGCTTAAGCACGCAACTCATTTTTGGATTGGACGTAGAGGGTATGAAGCCGGGTGATAAAATAACGATTACCCAGGATGCTTTCGGATTTCCCATCCGGAAGATTCAGGACATCCCCAAAGGAGATTATTACGTGCAAGCCTTAATCAATCGATATGAGACATTTAACCTGAAAACCGGGCATACCGTAAAACTTCCGCCTGATCAAGGCGAAGGACAGCAATGGAATCGCAAGCCAGGCAACTTTTACAGTAAACCGATCAAAATTTCAATTGATCCCGAACAACAGCAATCGTTCGATGTGGTTATGGATCAGATAATCCCGTCCATTGCAGAGCCGAAGGACACGAAATACATCAAGCATATAAAAATTCAAAGTAAACTGCTCACCGAATTTTGGGGCCGGCCCATGTATGTAGGGGCTCATGTGTTGGTACCCGAAGGCTTTGATGAACATCCTGAGGCGCGTTATCCGTTAATGATTTACCATGGCCATTTCCCCAGCGACTTTGGTGGGTTCAGTACAGAACCACCTCCGGCCGACATGGATACCACGGATTATAGCGCACGATTTGGAATTTATGGCTACGCTAAATTTCAACAGCAGGAATCCTACCATTTTTACAAACAATGGACCAGTAAAAACTTTCCCCGCTTCCTGGTGGTGGAAGTTCAACATGCCAATCCTTACTACGATGATTCGTATGCGGTAAACTCGGCCAACCTGGGCCCTTACGGGGATGCCATTATGTATGAATTACTTCCGGAAATTGAGAAGCAATTCCGCGGCATCGGTGAAGGCTGGGCGCGGTTCACCTACGGAGGCTCAACCGGAGGCTGGGAAGCGCTGGCTGTTCAAATGTTTTATCCCGATGATTTCAATGGCTGTTTCGCGGCTTGTCCCGATCCCGTTGATTTTCGAGCGTATTGCCTGGTGGATATTTATAACCAGAAGAATGCGTACTGGTACGAAAGCGACTTTAAGAAATTACCCATTCCCTCACATCGTAATTACCTGGGCCAGATTCAAAGCACGATGCAGGAAAGCAATTATTACGAGCTTGCCCTGGGCACGAAATCACGAAGTGGCCAGCAGTGGGATATCTGGGAAGCGGTGTATTCACCCCAAGGTGAAGATGGGTATCCAAAGCGGATCTTCGATAAGGAAACCGGAGACATCGACCCTGATGTGGCGTCTTACTGGAAAGAGCATTATGATTTGCGTTACATCCTGGAGCGCGATTGGAAAACCCTGGGGCCCAAGCTTGAAGGGAAAATTCACATCTACTGTGGGGATATGGATAATTATTACCTGAACAATGCCGTGTATCTGATGGAAGATTTCCTCAAGAAGACAAACAATCCCTTTTATGCTGGCGAAGTGGATTATGGCGACCGGGCCGAGCATTGCTGGAATGGCGATCATGAAAATCCCAATTATGTTTCGCGGCTACGGTACAATACCCTGTACTTACCGAAAATACTCAAGCGAATCGAGGAGAGTGCACCCAAAGGCGCAGATCTGAAAAGCTGGCGGTATTGAAGCTGGAATAGTTGAACAACATAAGTCCGGGTAAGAGTGCTGATCCCATTTGATTCCAGCGCTCAAAAGTCTATTTTTACAGCCCAAATTTTACGTTCACTATGGGTCGCATATTTGAGAAGAGAAAGCATAAAATGTTCGCCCGCTTTGACAAGATGGCCAAAGCGTTTACGCGGATCGGGAAAGATATTGCCATAGCCGTTAAGCAAGCGGGACCAAATCCGGATAACAACCCACGTCTGCGTATGGCCATTCAAAATGCCAAGGGGGTAAACATGCCGAAGGATCGCGTAGAAGCGGCTATCAAACGCGCCTCCAGCAAAGATGAAAAAGACTTTCAGGAAGTGGTTTATGAAGGATATGCCCCCCACGGGGTGCCGGTCATTGTAGAATGTGCCACCGACAATCCTACCCGCACGGTTGCCAACATACGATTACATTTTTCCAAGAATGGTGGTAACATGGGTAACTCGGGTTCGGTGATGTTTTTGTTCGAACGCAGAGGGGTATTCAAATTCGATCCTTCCAAACTCAATCTTGATGAGGTGGAATTGGATCTGATCGATGCCGGTGCCGAAGATATTCAGCGCGATGAAGACGAGATTATCCTGTACACCAAGTTTGCTGACTTTGGTCAAATGCAGAAGTTTCTGGAATCGAAAGGATGGGAACCTAAAAGCTCTGAACTTCAATATATTCCTACCACGACCAAAGAGCTAAGCGATGCCGAACAGGATGAAGTAATGGAATGCATCAGCGCCCTGGAGGCTGATGATGATGTTCAGAATGTTTATCACAACTTAGCCTGAGGAGATCAACTTCGTCTACCAATCATTATTGCACTGAGCAAGTTCCATGACCTAGGCAAGTATTGGCTTCAGTTCATTTTCTACTTGCCTCTGAATAAACCTGCAAGTTGACCTCAAAAAACGCGAATGTGCCGCCAAAAGTCATACGATTTAGGCTGAATATCCTTATTTTTGATCTTCTGTGAGATACCGAAACCAGCTTATTTTGAGTTGAATAGGAAAGTAACAGGCAAGCACCTAACCCCTGGTATGAAAGGCCTTTTTACCGGCTTGGTTCTACTTCATTGCGCTGTCATCGCATCCGCACAGGATGTAGAGGCCTTTGGCATTTTCGGAGGATTCAACTTTCCATTTACGGTAGATCAGGGTTTGCAAAAGGATCCCCGGTTTTATGGTAAGTTTACCATTCGGGGTACCCCCGTAGGTTTTGTGTGGGGCTATGACCGAGTTGGGCATGGCATTTTGCTGACACCTAGTTATGTTCAAGCGGGTCAGAAGTTTATTATCAAAAATACAACGGGCGGCTCGGTAGGTACGCGCGATGTGCAAATGAACTACTTCAGTGTACCGGTTGCACTAAAGTTGCATGTTAATGACATGTCGTTTTTCCGGTTGAGTATGGTGGCCGCCATTACACCTAGCTTTTTGATCAAAGGGCAAGAAACCTACACCATCAATTCTCCGAATCAATCGACCAAACTTAAATACCCTGCGGGAGTCAGTGTACCGACCGACCCGGGGTATGAAATTGTCTATGATGGTGTGTTTGTTCCCAACATGGATGATGAGGTCTATGTTTCCAAGGATAAGTTTGCTCCCTTTCAACTCTTTGCTGCCTTGGGGCTGCGTTCAGACTTTGACTTAAATGATGACTGGAGTATTAACTTCGATGGCCGTGCCAACTTTGGCATCCTGGATCCTCGTAAAACCACTTATCTGGATCAACTTCAAAATCCGGCCGGCCCACCTGATATCAATGGCAACCCTGGTGCACCCGACTTATTTGGACAGCGGAGAGAACTTTATCTGTCAGTTGCATTTGGTATTTCCCGCATTATCCAAATCAAGCATTCCTATAAGCCTAAGGTGACTACTCATGCTGAACAATTCAAAGCCGCCAACTCCAAACCGCCTCGCTCTACCAGTGGTGTCCATAAGGGTATGAGCAAACAAAAAGGAGGCAAAAAGAAGAAGTAGGTAACGCTTCAATAAATCCTTTGTTTACTGATCAGACTATCACTGGGATCACTTTGCGAATGGAGTATTTCGCATCGACTTCTGAAAGGCGAAGTATCATGAATGGCGTACCCATCGGAGGAACCTCCAATAACGCAAAAACCCTTGCAATCGGTTGATTGACAAGGGTTTTGTAGTCCGTACGGGAATCGAACCCGTGTTACCAGAATGAAAATCTGGTGTCCTA
>ERZ1066115.217-NODE-217-length-18594-cov-10.595016_pt1 | contig 18594 bp, 10 predicted proteins | sample MGYA00382762_ERZ1066115 | MGnify/ENA primary metagenome ERZ1066115 (study PRJEB33369, sample SAMEA5778345) | biofilm metagenome | biome: Industrial cooling water; feature: Water cooling tower basin; material: Biofilm | place: United Arab Emirates | collected... | reverse complement strand
ATACCGTGGTCGCACTCGTGGGCGTTACCGTCTTGTCATCGGGCAACGCGTTGATCGTTACTGTCTCACCCACACTCTGCGGACTAATACAGCCAGTGACACCATGTACAACGGCAACAGTATATACTCCACTTCCAGCAGGATCACTGATAGCAATGGAGATTCCAATAACTCCGGTAGGGCCACCGTTTTTATACCAGATATAAGTACCCCCACCGGGGGCTGCTGAACTTGTTAATGTAACTTCCGGATTAATGCCATCGCAGACCGTACTTCCGGATGAACTAATGGTAGGCGCAGCTGGCAAAGGATTGATTGTAATCGTAGTAACATCTGTATCCACAATGCCATTGGCATCTCGGACGGTAACTGTATAGGTCTCGTTCGCAGTTAAGGTTGCCACCGGATTGGCAATGTTGGTTGCACTTAAACCTGTTGCTGGACTCCAGGAATAGCTAAAAGCTGGATCACCTCCGACAACATTTGTATTCAGGTTAACCGCAGTGCCACTGCACACAGTAACACCGCCACCAACAATCGTGGCCACCGGATTTGCACCGGTTATACCGGTAAAGAAATTGTCATTCGGAGTTTGGGAAAGACTGGCTCCATTTGCGGTTAAAGTGGTGCCTGCCAAAGCTGCAAATTTAATCCACGGATTAGTCGTTTGATTGAAGGTACCGGGCAAATGAGCAGCACTGATGCTTCCTACAACCCCGGTAACATCGGCAGCGGTAAAGGTGGCCGTGATATCGGCTACACCTCCCGTAATATCAGTTTGAAGATCCCAATAGCGGGTAAGGAAATTTGTTGCACTGGCATTGTTGGGATGTTTGGTATCATATACCGTAACTCCAACAGAAGCCGGAAAGCCACCGCCTGCAGTAACATTGACCGTTACCGGAGAATATTCAGCAACACTAACATTATCACCAATTGGAAAGACAAAGGAACCCGGACCACTAAAAGTTTTGACCAGTCGATCACCAGCGGAAGCGATAATCATCCTGGAGGCGGAAGGGGCAACGGAAATCGTAGCGGTAGGACCTAACGTTAAATTGTAGCCACTCAAGTTTAAACTTCCATTGGTCAGGGTTAACGTTCCGTTCACCGTAACCGCACCACCGAGCGAAGCAACTCCAGCTGATTGATTAATGACAAGATTGTTGTAGGTGCCTGCGCCAACTGTTTGGGCAGCTCCATTATAGGTAACAATACCCGTGCTGATCGCTATTCCATTTGAAGCTCCTCCAAAACGTATCTCACCGGCATTGTTATCGAGTGTTCCGGTAACGGATAATGTGTTGGCACCCAAATCAAACACTGTGGAATTGGTGAGGTTATTGGCAACCGAAATTGCACCTCCAGCATTCTTTTGTCCGGCACCGCTGAGTATAAGATTATGATAAGTAACAGATCCCACTGTTTGTGCTGAACCGCCATTGTAATGTACCGTACCGCTATTATTGTTGAAGGTTCCGGAATTAGTCAAACTCCCGGACAGCGTTAAGGTGCCCGAGGTAGAGGTAAAGGTACCGGCATTGATAGCCAATGAATTAAGGGTTACCGGGTTTGATCCCAGCACCAACGTGCCAGTACCTGCTTTTGTAAGATTAAACCCGGGTGCGGAAATAATGCCACCTACCGTTAAGATACTGGCATCCACGGTAACCTGACGGTTGCCGCTTAGCGTTACGGTACCTGTTCCAAGATTGAGATCATAACTACCCGTGAATGAAAAATCCCCACTCCAGGTCATCGGGTAATTCAGCGTAGTAAAGTCACCGCCCGATGTATTATCGATCGCTCCACCATTAATGGTAAAGGTACCTGATACCGATCCCAGGGCACTGGAATTATTGATGTTCAAGGTGCCCGCATTAAGGACTGCACCTCCAGTAAACGTGTTGGCGCCTGAAAGCGTAAGGGCTCCTGCTCCTGCTTTGGTCAAACTAAAACCACCGGAAATTATTCCTCCCACTGTTAAGGTGTTCGCGTTGGTGGTTACTTGCCGATTGGCACTCAGCGTTATTGCACCGGTACCCATGCGCAAGCCCTGGGTACCGATAAAGGTAAAGTCACCATTCCAGTTTTGCGGGTAATTACCCATGGTGACCACACCTCCGGTAGTATTGTCAATTGCGCCACCGTTGATTATAAATGCCGAAGCCGTGGACCCAAGGGCATTGCTACTATTAATATTAAGCGTACCGGCTGTTAAGGTGGTTCCCGAATGGGTACTGGTACCGGAAAGAGTAAGCGCCCCAGCACCGGTTTTTGTTAGCCGGAATGCACCTCCGATATTACCCCCTACCGCCAGGGTTGAACCACTTACGGTTACCTGACGATTATTGTTCAGGGTAACGGCTCCGGTTCCCAGATTGAGATCATTGGAGCCGATAAAAGTAAAGTCACTATTCCAGTTTTGCGGGTTGTTATTGGAAAGGGTAATACTGCCTCCGCTGGTATTGTCAAGGCTGCCACCGGAAATGGTAAAGGTTCCGGTACCCAATGCAGTGGTGCTGTTGATGTTGATCGTTCCTGCGGATAGTGTGGTAATACCACTATAGGTGTTGGCGCCTGATAATGTCAACGCTCCGGTGCCAACCTTGGTGAGCGCCACCGAAGTGGCCGATCCATTCTGAATCACACCGGAGAAAACTGTGCTTGTATTATCCTGTCCAGCGGTTAAGGTTAGGGTGCCGGCAGCATTGCTGGTTACGGTACCACTGCCGGCAAGAGAACCCACGATTTCATTGGTTCCATTTAAGTCCAGCGTAGAATTGACAACTAAAGCGCTTGCGTTGGGTATCGCTCCGCCTCCGGCTCCTATTCTCAAAATACCGGTATTGGCTGTAGTGGATCCTGAATATCCATTGGCAGCATTGGAAAGGTTCATGGAACCGATTCCTTCTTTAATAATTCCACCGGTACCTGAAATAATTCCTGAGACATTTAAATCCGGAATCGCAGCGGTATCATCAACATTGAATGTGCGTGTTGAGCCACCCAGATTGATGTTGGCACTGATGGTAGCTGCAGTAGCCGCTGCGTTGGTGGTAACATCTCCGGCCAGAGTGATGGTACCGCCTCCTGAAATGGTGGAGCCGGTCATGTTGATTGCACCCACGCTGGTCAAGTTATTCCCTGCTAGAGAAAACGTTCCTTGCGGAACGGTTAATGTGTTCGTAACCGAAGTGGTAGTTGTTAAACTGACTGTACCGCCTGGATTATTAATCGTGAGATTGGAAACAGTAGCAGGCAAACCATTGCCTGTTGCCTGAGCACCATTTCCAACATAATGGTAATTTGCGCCTGTGGAAAAAGATCGCACTCCACCAACCTGAATATTTCCTGATAAGGCTGCAGCGGTAATACCACTTAATGAACCAATTCTTAGAGTAGCCCCAGAACTTAAAAAAAAGTCACTATCATTAGTTCCATCGTCCGTAATAACACCGGAACTAGAGATCGTTAAATCTCCATCATTTTGAAAGTACCTAGGTGTTCCACCGAATGAATCAATAATCAATGTTCCTGCTATTGATGCAGTAGCTGTACTCGCTATCAATAAGCTTGTTCGAGCCCCAGCAGCACCTACAGTCATCGTTTTACCAGCACTGAGTGAAAATGAGCCAGTGATTGTAAGAAGGTTTGTACCTCCAGTTCCAACCGGAGCTAGAATACAATTTCCACTTATGGTTAAACTATTATAACTAACTATTGACGGTACATTTGTAATGTTGGCAGATTGATCCGAATTAATAATTAGATCATCGCCTGCAACTGGCGCAACCCCACCCGACCAGTTTGCCCCATTGGTCCAGGAGCCACCAGTAGTCGGTAACCAGGTCTTTTGTGCCTCCGAAACAGATGCACTGAAGAGGACTAAAACAACAGCAGAAAGTAAGGTTAGAAGTCGATGAGAAGGCCGAAGTTTAAAAAACGGTAATGATGGGATACACTTATTCAGTGGTAAAATCAGGGGCATAGGGAGGTTCTTGGCCAACTACAGTTTCTAAATAATACAGACAGCCTAAAAGTAACCATTTTCGCTTAAAATCGGCTTATTCGGTCAATTTCCCATCTGAATTTAATCGCAGCAACGCCATTTTCTGCTGGCGCCCCAATCCACCAAGGGTCATAGTTCCAAACACCAGGATTTTACCATCAGGTTGTTCTGCTACCTGAGCACCAAAGTCATCACCGGCACCATCAAAAAGTAAAGGTGGTTGGTTATTATCGGTGAAATCACGAGTTAAAAAAGTTAACGCGATACGAGGTGTACTTCCAGAGTAATCATCATTCACCATCAGGAAAGTTTCATTAGCCCGTCCTGCAATGCTTACTTTATCACTTTCAAAAAAATTGACCGGAATGGGAGTGGGTATTGTCCCAATTGAATTGATCTCCTCCTCAGCCAGTTTTGTCACCAGACTTAAGTCATTCGCTTTGGATATCTTTACCAAATACGTCTCGGAGCTTATTCCTTGTGTTGACGTACCAGCTAAGATATATCCTGGTCCAGATTGATCAGGGCTAACAGAAACCGAACGGATTTTTTCATCCTTCTGATCATCACCAAATGTAAGATTAATACTGGATGGAACCCCAACCGAATTCAACTGAAATATCCAGGCCTGGTAATCCGTAATGTTGTCCCCAATAAAATCATTATTGGAGTGACCAAACACGAAATAGACATTGTTGGGTACCACCTCTATTACTTTTGAGGCAACATCATCACCATTCAAACTTCCGGTAATATCTGACCAGGTACCGGTTAATTCACTAATCCAATTCAGGGAATTGTCAAAACGCAGGTGCATCGCATCCCGAAAATCATTCGATCCCGGCACAGCCGACTCCAATCGCGTTGTGGCCCCGGCAACCATAAAGCCTCCACTCACAATGGAAACCGATCGTACTTCTTCATCCGTATCTTGTCCGGATAGATTGGTTAAAGACACCCGTGTGCTATCTAATTCCGAACCTTGTTGATTTAACGTTTTAAGATATACATCGCGATTTCCGGTGGCAATCTCTGTTTCACCCACTATCACCAACCGGCCATCCGGATGCAACTCAATGTCACGCACGTAATCGTTTTTATCAGGCAGGCCAAGAAACCGCTCCCATTGAATTACACCCCGTGCATCTACCTTGACTACGTAAATCTGATAGGTATCACCAGGTCTAGAGCTGATGGAATTTCCGACCATCACAATGGAGCCATCCGAATTCAAAACAAAGTCAATTCCATACTGCTTACCATCACGACCGTAGTATTTTACAAAGTAATTTGCCTCGGGCACACCAAAATCGCTAGTGGTATCACACGACATCCAACTAAAGAGAATAACTACCCAGGCAAGCTTCTTCATGGGTTGCCCGCCTCCTTCGGTTCGTTCTTTTTAAACAATCCCTTTAGCCTGGGCTTTGTCTTTTTACGGGGATTGTAGATCGGGTGGATATAGCCCATGGAAATGGAAAGATTGTCGAGCCGGAAAAAATCACTGACATCATTGTAAAATGAAATACCGGGATCAAATTCTCCATCCTGGTTATAATAGATCTTCTCAGGATTTGCCAAATTATTTACCCCGATCATGTACCGTAAATCAGCATACACAAAATCGCGTCCGATTTTATATTTCGCTCCACCACCAATAACCAACGACTGGTTGATTTTATTGCGCTTATAGGTGATCACTTCTGTAGGACCAGTTGCTTCCTTTTTCGAACCATCTGGAAACTGGTCCGTGTAAATCCAATTCACTCCGCGGGCGGTAAATAATAAATTAATCGCCACCCCGGCATATCCAAACGGTCTGATTTTACCCGAGTCATCCGAGTATTTTATGTACAACGGAAAGTCGAACCAATTTTGTCGCTCCACATAGCGGCCTTCATCAGCATCAAAAAAAGTTCTTTTGTCTTGAGCGAACGCTTTATAACTAAAGTTGGCCTCGCCACATAAACTCCAATGGTTGTTGATGTTCCAGTCAATTCCGGCACCGGCCTGAACACCAATCCGGTACAACGTCTTGGAATCAACCGGAGCTCCACTCGTGTTATTATCGTAGAGCAATTTCACAAACGAGGTGTTAAAACCGCCCCGTAAGTGAGGTGTGAATACCGGTGTTGCAATAAACTTTTTGCTGAGATAATAAACATCAATCGGGTCACGGGAAGGATTGGCGACATATTCCGGATCGGCCCGCAAGAGTTTGAGATAACAGTCATCCGCAGCAATCGGATCATCCAGGATCAGGTAGGCCTGAGTCAATAACAAGTAAGCCCGAACTTTCTGTTCATTACTAAAACCTCCATCCAAACAGGGTTTTAACAAAGCTGGAATTCCATAATAGCGACCGGCATTGAACTCATCATCGGCCTGGATCAGGATTTGTTCGCAATCAGTAGCCGGTTGTCCGGAGTCCTGGGCGGAAGTCGGGAGAATAATTACAAAATAAAGTAAACCAACCAGTAGAACTAGCCTCATTAAAAATCCTTGATTAATAAACTCCGGCACGTTGATTCATACCCAATATCATTTCCAACGTAACTATCCCATTCTTCTTTTGTCATGTTGCGCTCCATTTTTGGGCAAACCTTTTCAGCCAGCATGCGCGGATCTGTTGGCCAAATACGCACTTCGCTGTTATTGCAGGATGCAATCAGATACCGGGAATCTTTGGTGAAGACAATATCCCAAACGGATCCATTGTTGTTATCCATCACGATCGGTAAATCTTCCTCATGATCAACCACCCACATCTGGAGTTTGCTATCCAATCCTGAACTCGCCAACAATAATCCATCCCCGCTAAACTCCAGATCGGCAATCCCTGACTTATGGCCCGAAAGTTCTTTAATTCGTTTGGTCGTGAGATCCAGAATTTTGACAGCACCCCGAACAACTTTTTGTTTTTCATTAATTACCTCTACACCAAATGCAATCAGTGGCCGGTTGGGGTGCCAGGCAACTGACAATATCCGGTTATTCACTTTAACAGATTTTGTTGTATCGGCTAACTTATAAACCGATTCATCCGTCCAGATTTCTTTGTATGCATACGTAGCGAGATCAATCAAAATCACCTTTCCACCCCAAGAAACCCCTACTAACTGCTTGCCGTCAGGACTGATATCAATGGCTTTCAACTCAAACGGCAAGGTCAACACTTTCCGGCCCTGGCCATTCATAGTGGTAAACCGGAGAGTCCTATCCGAAGAAGTGGTATATACTCCTGAGTTGTCGGGAAGGAATTTCACATCAGTCACCAAACGCGTATGACCCGTGACCCGTTGAGGCTTAGCCGGTACAGACAGATTAATGATTTCAAAGAAGCTGGAATCACTGGCATTGACCAGATAGTTCTCATCCTTACTTAAGGCCAGCACCCGGTTAGGAATACCACTGTTCTCAAAAATACTGGCCGTTTGAATTTTCTGCTCCAGGTAATTACCCTTGAAAATGCGACCATCACTACCCGTTGTATAGAATTCAGGTGATTTGGATGATACTGCCAACGCATACATCCTATTCCGATAATTACCCGGAACTTTCAACGCATTGTAATTATAGCCATCAACCTTGGCAAGGGAATAGTAAAGTCCACGGAAAATGTAAGGGTCATATTGCTTACCTCCATACTGGGTATGGTAGAGATATCCTTGCATAGCTGTTAAGCCTGCCAACTGGGCATCGTCAATACCCTCTGATTTAGCTGCCAAAGATTGGGCTTTGGACAACATGTATAATCGGTTTGATTCTTTAAGGTTGGCTTCAGCTCGCGCGTATTCTGTAGTGGCGCGGTCGCGTTCAAGACGGGCGCTGTCTCTTTGTATGGTTGCTTCCCGCAAATTTCTAACCGCTAAATTTCTTTGATTATCCGCTTCAATTACTGCTAACCGCAAATCCTCTGTAGTCTGCTGCAATTGCCTGAATTGTTCATCCAGCTTTTTGTTCTGTTCTTCAACAATCTTTAACGCATTCTCCGCACGTTCACGTTGGTTGTTTGCTTCTAAAGTGGCCGCTTGCGCTTCATCGCGCTGGGCTTCAGCTTCCAGTCGTTGCCGGTTGGCTTCAATCTGTTGGAAGAAACCGTACACAAAGAATCCGGTAGCGATCAACAACAGCAAGGCAAGAATCAAATTCGTAATCCGGGCTCTGCGCAGCATCCTGCGCTGCAACATCTCCTGGTTTTTTAATTCAGCCTCATAGGTAATCCTGCTGGTATCCAGGAAAACAATAGCCCGCTCAAACGCGATATCATAGCGTTGTGCCCACTGGCGGGTGGGCTTTTGTTTCTTTTGCCAGTTCAGTGCCAGTTGCAAATCTGGTGGACGCCACAAACTGGTTTTGCCAATCTGATACATCGCAGCCGCCTCGGATACCCGCCTGTACATTTGGGCCGACTCATACTCCTCTTCTACCCACGCGGAGAGCCGGGTCCAGATGCGCATCAGACTCTCGTGTGATAACTCAACCACTGAATTTGCCGTGAGGGCTACATGCATACCCGGCATCAGGAATGAACGGCCGGGTTTGCGGAACTTTTCAACTACATCAATTACGGTTTGCTCAGGCACCTGAGCCAACTCGGCTACTTCGGCAATGCGCGCAGGTCTCCGCATTTCAAGTCCTTCCGAGTTTTTCTCAGTGATCGACTTGAACAGGGTCTCCGCTACCTCCTTTTCCTGATTATCCAGTTCATCAAACGCCTCGTTAGCGTGCAGTGACAACGCCTGAGCCACTCGCCCCACAGCATTGTAGTGGCGAATGTCCATAGGCTCACCGGGTTCGCGGTTGGCCACCCAATAGTCCCACGTACGCATCAACGCGTGCTGCAAAATCGGAAGTTGGTCCTGGCTTTCGCCAATGTCGCTGAGGAGTCGCTTTACAAGCCGTTGTGAAATTCGACCGCCACCCACTGCTACCGGACCTTCAATGGCCAGGCGTTTCTGGTCGCGGCTCATTTGCGGCACCAGGTAATTGCTGGTATTAATCAGTTGCGTTAATCCTGCAAAGGCAGAACATTGCCCCAGGAAATCGGACCGCATATTGATGGCCAGGTAAGCCGGTACTTCGCGTTGTTCAACTGCCGTAATCAGCAGGTTTACATACGCGGTAGCCTCGTTCGAGTACTCGTCACTGCCATCGCGGTACCGGAAGATTTCCTCAAATTGGTCAACCAGGAAAAAGATGTTATCGGTCTCAGAACTTTGCAGGTACCGGGCCAATTCCACAAGGCCCATGGTGCTGCTGCGCAATACGGAGTTGATAATGGCTTTATGAATATGTTTATCCGCCTCGGCAATACGACCTTCGCTTAACAAGAAGTTAACCGCACTCTGGCTCAGGTTTTCAATAGGTGAGTTTCCGGGCCTAACCGTGATTACTTTCCAGTGCGGTCCGGAGTCCGTCATAAAGCCACCGTACAACACAGGAATCAACCCGCAATACATCAAGCTGGACTTACCACTTCCGGAGTAACCCATAATGGTTACCGCACGGTGATTGTGCAATTTTAGGAGAATGTCATCGACCTGGCCTTCGCGGCCAAAAAACAGGTGGCTATCGTCTAAGGTGAAGGGTCGTAATCCCGGGAAAGGGTTGGCACCAACCTGCAGCCCCGAATTAGGATCGGGATCAGATTCGTTCAATTCGCCAACTTGAACAGAATAGTTCAACATTCCTTTCGCAATTATTGAAAATTAATCAAAATACTGCGGAATCTGGACACCATAGGGCTGTAATTGTTAGCTCAAAAAATTTCCAGAAGCCTTACTCAGTTCAAAAAATCTGTGAAAAATAAGCTAAAATCAAATATATTCCAAAACCTTGTTGGCCAATCTGACATGCTCAGCCAACAACTCGTAAAACCGGTCTTTGTTGAACTTTAGCAATACTGAATTTTCGGTAGCCTTTATCCGGTTTGAATTCACAAATCCGGCAAGGTTTACATATTCACCTATAAACTGGGGTGCCTCATAGGTTGCCAATAGCTCGCCTTTTTGAAAGTATTCAACTTTTCCGGAGAAAACGATATAAAACTCATTGGAAATCCTTTCATCCACCAGTATAACCTGGTCTTTGGAAATGGTTATGGTGTCGGTCATATCGGCCAGATAAGAGAGCGTTAATCCGGAAACGCCTTCGAACAAAGAGGCTTGCTGAAAGAAGATGACCATGTCATACAGCAAGATCTTGCGCTTGCCTTTGGGCACAATGGTCGCATCAAGGTCGCGCCTGATTTCAGTACCTAACCGGCTGACATTGGAAGAATAGGTTTCCGGGTTGATTTCGTAGAGTGCCCAGGCCGCAGTTTGACGGATCAACGGATCTGGATTGAATAGCTGGGCAATCAGATCGAGTGAAAATTCTTCGATCTTTTGAACACCAATCAAGTGCAGCACCGCAGCCTTGGTCCAGCGGTTGCTTTGAGTAAACTCTCTGTTGATCAGAAACTTAAGCACCAATTTTTCGTCTAGCTGAACCCGTGGATAAAATACCTCCAGCCGGTTCAGTTTTTCTGCGTTGCTGAGATCATCCAATACAGGGATTACCCGTTGTTTCAACTGCTCGGAGAGAAATACATCCAACAACTCAATGGCATAGGTTACTCCTTCAGCAGTTCCGCTTTCAATATTTTCCTTTACTAATTGAATTGAGCGGGTTTCATACAACATGGCGAGCAGCATGTAGATGTGATCGATATCATTTTGAATTTCTCGGGTAAGGGCTCTTCTTACAATAGCGGAATTCTCATCCGATCCGATTTCCTGAATCGCTCCCAAATTCCAGGAGATGTCGGCTATATCAGCTTCAATCGCAAACTTGATTCGACTCACCTGTGACATGCCGGCCTTGAACCCGGATTTGCCCAGTGCCAGCAGAACCTGTGAAACCACAACCTTATCGGGATAATCAATTTTGTTCCACAGCATTTCTTTGGCGCGCGCATTGCCAATGCTACCGATGATCTGAACCAGCCGTAACATGGTTGTGGGATTTTGCCCCGTGCGATAGAACGCATTATCAAGCAAACTCAACGCAGGTTCACCAATCACAATCAAGGCATTCATGGCGGCATTGGTGAACACCGGGTTAGCCAGATTTTCAATTAAGGCATTGATTACTTCGCTATCAAATTTCTTGATGGCCGTCTTGATGGCCGCTAACCGCACCCGAGGAATCGAGTCGCTCAGAAGCTCAATCAGAAATGAGTTATTTTCCGTACCCTGACTATGCAACAATAATTCTGCACTATAGTGCCGATCATTCTCATCCTGTGATCGTGTCAGGCGTTGAATCCGGGCTTTCTGTACACTTCCACCGCTGTTGAGCACTAGTTCCAGTTCACTTTTAGATAACATGTGTTTGTCTTCAGGTGAAACCCGGGATTCATCTAACTTGATTACATAATGGTCTGATACTGAAAGTCCCTTCAACTCAGCCATTCGATGCTGGGCAAATTCCCGGGTATCCGCTTCGGAATTTTTCATCAGGTGGTTCACCCAGGTACCCGCCTTCAAGGGCTCAATCTTTTCCAAAAGTTTACAAGAGAAGATAGCCTGTGTTGCCTTTCCCTCCTGCAGCAAGGATTCCAGTCGCTTCATGATGGGTGAAAAACCCAGTTCTAACCGGTCTTGATGACCTTCATCGTTCTCCAGTTTCTCCCGGATTTTGTTTTTGTATTCCTGATATAGGCTTTGAATATTTTTGAAATAGACCAGCACCAGTACCAGCACGATGGCCGGCACCCATAAAATTTTAAAGATCGGGATCAAGGCAAATAAAAAGATGCAAACCCCGGCCAGCAGGCGACCTGATTCACTCACCACACCCTCCACCTTGGCCTGAATGCTGAATCGATACCGGTTATCGAGCGGAATGAAGAGCAATTTGTAAACGGGATTTTCGAGCGAATCCTTCAGCATGGAGTTGAACAAGCGGGATACCGCTACGAAGAGGAAGAAATAGATATAGGTTTGAGGACTGGCCGTCATATCGTACCCCAACAACGCACCCGTTATCAGAGAGCCTAATGACAACAAGGCCACTACTGCGGGCAAAACAAAAAGGGAGATCCGGATTCCATAAAGGCTCATGATCCGGTCATTCACAAACAACTGCATCAGCAAGCTCAGGACATAAATGGCACCATTATAATAGGCCAGGAAATTGGTTAGGTCGCGTTGGTCAGGATATTGTTTATTCAATAAAGTTTGAAAAGTAAACTGATTAAAACTCAGGGTAACCATCGAAACTATCAGGAACATACTCAGGAGAACAATGTACCGTTCCTTAAAGATTTTATTGAACCGGGTCACTTCGCGAACAGAAGCATCGGCACTTACGCGGGCCAAGGTATAATTCATGGCAATCGCAATCAGGCAAGCCAAAGAAGCGATGATACTGACGATACAAACGATCAGGTAATTGGAAGTATCGGGAAAAAATGCGGCTGTGAGTGGAATCAGGAAGTTGGCCAGGATGATGGCAATCAACTGACCTGTGTCAATCCAGCCAATAATTCGCTTCGATTGCTTGAAATTAAAGAGTCGACCGAAAATTCCCCAATAACAGAGCAACAAGATTGCCGTTATCGGCCCGGTGAGACAGTACATAAAAAACAAAGTGGAGTCTTGTATCCCCTGATCAGCGAAATGATAGAAGTAGTAAAGCGCCAGGGTGGCTAGCACAATCAGTACTATGCTGGCAATGGTGAGGGTTACAAACTTGATCCGGTTTTGAAAAAACGAAAACAGAACGGTGGAAATAATTCCCAATACCCCAGAAATCAAAAATGCCTGGTTTAATTGATCACTCAGCCGATTTAGAAAAAGTGATTCAGCCGTTACCTGGTAGGTAGCGATAAAAATTCCGATAAAAAAACCGGTCGCCAGCATCAACAACACCTGACTCTGTTCCTCCGGTCGAACTCCTAAAAAGCCCAGTACATTTCTTTTCACGATTTGAAATTAAGATTTTGCCCGTAAAACAAAAAAGCCAGACCGTCAATACGATCTGGCTTCCTCCGGCTGATACTCTTTACTTTTTGGTTGTACTGTCCGCTTTCACTTTCATTGGAGCTTGCTCTGCTTTGTAGGCTTCATTCAAACCGGTGATTACATCCTGGGTAATATCAACCCCAGCACCCCCATATAGAAGGTCGCTGTTTGGGTTAAACTTCAGCACAATCTGTAATTCCTTTTCCTGGGCATAAACCTTCAAAAAGTCAGTCACTTTCTTATACAATTCTTCATTCATTTTGGCTTGTTCTTCCAACAGTTCCTGCTCCAGACTACGCTGATATAATTCCAGGTTCTGGCGTTTCTTGGCTAAATCCTCCTCTACCGCTTTGGCCTGGCCGATCGTCATACTACCGTAATTTCGCTGGTAAGCGGTAATGTCATTTTGCAGACTTTGAGCCCGGTTTTGCAGATCCTGATCGTACTTTTTTCCCTTCGACTCAAATTTCTCAGCATTTACTTTAAAGAAATCATAATATTTTAATACCGTATCAGAATTGATATAGGCGACTTTCAATTCACCCGGAACAAGCTCACTGGTGGTGGTATGGGATTCATTGCCAGATGAGAAATGGAAGTAGTACAATACGGCCACGGCTACCAGTAAAACCGCATTCAAGGCCAGTGAAAGATTTTTCATAGATTCTGTTTTGGGTCGCAAATATAGACGCTAAAGACAATACTTGAATTCTTTTTTATTTTTTTCGGCCCCGGTAATGTTATTCCTGTGCCAGGGTGAACGTGTACAACGTATCATCAAGGGCCAGGGATTGACTTCGATAGCGTTGGATAAACTGAGTGATGATGGCCGGAGTAATCCGGTCTACATTCAAACCAACATCGAGGCCGATGCCGGGTTCATGATCCCAATCTTCCTCTACATGTTCGGATACCTTGATGGCTTCCTCTTCCTCCAGTTCGAGAATTACTTCCGCCATGAAGAGTCCGACTTGTTCTTCCAGCTCGGCATTCACTTCGCCTGTATCCTGAAGTTGCTTGTAGGCCGGGAACTTTTCAATCGCCCGGGCCTCCACAACCTCCATCATTTCACTTTCATGCTGCAACCGTAATGTATACAGGGTACAATCATAAACCCGCTCTTCACCGGTTCGTGCTGCTACAAAATAAAAATGAGCATACTCTTCGGTATGAACATCCTGATCAGCCCACACGAAATCTTCACCAGAAGATTTAAGTTGGTTGAGGATGGAAATTTCAGCGGGTTTCACACTCCATTTTATTGACTCTCCTTAAACCACTCGGCATACATGGGATAGTTACGAGCGGTACGCTCAATTACGGCCTTCATATCATCGCCCACATCCTTTACTCTCTTGGCCGGCACCCCGGCATAAATACTTCCAGGTTCCACAATCGTTTTGGGCAAGACAATTGCCCCTGCCGCTATTACCGATCCGGTACCGATCACCGCATGATCCATGATGATCGCACCCATGCCGATTAAGACATTGTCTTCAACCGTGCATCCATGAACAATGGCCTTATGGGCAATGGAAACATTATTGCCGATTACCGTTTTAGCTTGCTGATACGTACAATGAATTACGGCTCCATCCTGTATGTTGGTATTGTTGCCGATCGTGATGGAATGGACGTCACCCCGTACTACAGCATGATACCAAACGGTGCAATTGTTGCCCATGGTAACTTCACCCACGACCACAGCCGTCTCGGCCAAAAAACAGTTATCTCCAAACTTTGGGGTAAAGCCGCGAACCGATCGTACAAGTGCCATGAGCCTGAATTCAGCCTCAAAACTACCTCAATTTGCTTGCTCCACAACCAAACCGTGTATGCAAAAACCATCTGTCAAGATGTCACAAAACCCTTAAAATGTATTAATTTTGCATCCCGAATTAATGAAAATGAAGGAGCTGATTGGCGATATTGGCATATTGGAACATCAGGGCGAAGGCAATCTGATGAAAGTCTCTCAGGAAACCACCACCGGTAAAACCCGGAAGCTCTATATCGAGAGTTACGGCTGCCAGATGAACTTTTCGGATAGCGAAATTGTGGCCTCCATCCTGCAAAAAGAAGGCTTTGACACTACCTCTGATCCTGCCCAAGCCGATTTAGTATTTCTCAACACGTGTTCTATTCGTGAAAAGGCTGAACAAACCGTTCGCAATCGCCTGCACCACATGCAATCCTTGAAAAAGAAAAAGCCGGAGCTGATGGTGGGGATTTTGGGCTGTATGGCCGAGCGGTTAAAAACCAAATTACTGGAAGAAGAAAAGATTGTTGACCTGGTGGCTGGGCCCGATGCCTATCGCGATTTACCCAAGCTCATTAGCCAGGTTGATGAAGGTGACAAAGCGGTTAATACCTTCCTATCCCGCGAAGAAACCTATGCCGATATCACTCCGGTTCGGTTGGACTCCAATGGAGTTACGGCCTTTATTTCCATTATGCGCGGCTGTGACAATATGTGCTCCTTTTGCGTGGTTCCCTTTACCCGTGGTCGGGAGCGCAGTCGCGATCCTCATTCCATTGTAGCGGAAGCGAAAGATCTGTTTGACAAAGGCTATCGTGAAGTAACCCTGTTGGGCCAAAATGTTGATTCTTATAAATGGAGTGAAGTAGAAAACAACAAAGCCTGGTTGGAAAAGCATAAGGTCGATCAGATTGTCAACTTTGCCAACCTGTTGGAGCGGGTAGCCCAGGTTCATCCGGATTTGCGAATTCGCTTTTCAACATCGCACCCGAAAGACATCACCGATGAAGTTTTGGAAGTCATGTCACGGTATGACAATATCTGCAAGTACATCCACCTACCGGTCCAAAGCGGAAACTCCCGCATACTTGAGCTCATGAATCGCGGCTACACGCGCGAATGGTATCTTCAAAAAGTAGAACGCATCCGGGCAATTCTAGGTCCGGCCTGCGGAATTTCATCGGATATGATTACGGGCTTCTGCAGTGAAACGGAAGCTGAACATCAGGACACGCTGTCCTTAATGGATCTCGTTCAATATGATTACGCCTACATGTTCGCCTACTCCGAGCGACCGGGCACGTTAGCAGCAAAAAAATACCCGGACGATATTCCGGCTGAAATTAAGAACCGGAGACTGGAAGAAATCATTAACAAACAACGCGAGCACTCCCTTCTTAAACATCAGCAGGATGTGGGTACGGTGCAGCGGGTTTTAATTGAAGGAAATTCCAGACGTAGCGAGGCCCATTGGCAAGGCCGAACCACAGCTAACCGGGTTACCGTATTCCCAAAGGAAAATAAAAAGCCGGGGGATTACGTCCATGTATTGATAGAAAGTTGTACCAGTGGAACACTGATTGGAAAGATTGTTGATTGATCACGGTATGGCCATTACAGAAGTTGAAATTCAAAGTGTAAAGCAACGATATGGGATTATCGGCAACTCACCGCTATTGAATAATGCGGTGCGGGTTGCCATGCAGGTTGCCCCGACCGACATGTCGGTATTGATTACCGGTGAAAGTGGAAGTGGAAAGGAATCATTTTCCAAAATCATTCATTACCTGAGCCCGCGCAAGCACGGCCAGTTTATTGCCATTAACTGTGGTTCGATTCCGGAAGGAACAATTGATTCCGAATTGTTTGGGCATGAAAAAGGCTCCTTTACGGGTGCCCATGAAGCGCGTAAAGGATATTTTGAAGTAACGAATGGGGGTACTATTTTTTTGGATGAGATTGGTGAAATGCCACTCGGTACCCAGGCACGCTTACTTCGGGTGTTGGAAAATGGCGAATTCATTAAGGTCGGGTCGTCCAAGGTCTTGAAAACCGATGTGCGTGTAGTGGCGGCAACAAATGTCAATCTCCTGGTAAAAGTGGAACAAGGTAAATTTCGAGAAGACTTGTATTACCGGTTAAGTACGGTACCCATTTATGTTCCGCCCTTGCGGGAGCGCGGTAAAGATGTGGAATTGTTGTTCCGGAAATTTGCCACTGACTTTGCTGAAAAGTATAAGGTGAAACCCGTTACCCTGACGGAAGAAGCCAAGAATATGCTCTTGAAGTATCGGTTTCCGGGAAACATCCGGCAGTTGAAAAATCTGGTGGAGCAGATTTCTGTGCTGTCATCCGACACGACCGAAATAACACCTGAAGTTTTAAGTCATTACATCCCAAAAGAAACCAACTTGCCGGCTTTGTATAAAGACCACAATGGCCATGATAGCATTTCGGAGCGCGAGATTTTGTACAAGATCTTATTTGACTTGCGCAAAGATATGAACGATCTCAAAAAGATAGTATTGGAAGGTGCCGCCACTCCGGGTCAGGCAGCCCAGTTGGTAAAAGATCATGCCGGACTGTTTGAAGGAATTAATCAGGAAGTGAATCCGGTTCATGAACCAGTAACCCTGAATCTTAACCCGCCAGCCACCGAATCCCAAACCGGTGAAGAAGAAGTTCAGGATATTGCGCACGAAGCGGAAGATGATTCGCTATCGCTGGTCAAGAAAGAGAAGGAACTGATCATGCGGGCCCTCCGCAAGAATAACAACAAGCGTAAATATGCGGCACGCGATTTGGGAATATCGGAGCGTACGTTGTATCGCAAAATAAAAGAATACGAACTTGAAGAATAGCCTTCTCGCGCTTTGCCTAGGAATTGGCTTACTGAGCCTATCCGGTTGTATCAGTTATTCCTTCACGGGTGCGGCTACCTCCGCCACTACCATTCAGGTGGATGATTTCTTTAACAATACCGATCTGGGTCCGGCTAACCTCGGGCAGGTATTCACCAACCGGCTGAAAGATTATTTTCAACAAAACTCCAGCTTAAAAGTAGTGGGTGAAAATGGTGAACTTCAGATTGAAGGTACTATTGTCCAGTATCTTCTTACTCCGGTGGCCCCTGTTGCCGGAAGTTCGAATACAGGCGATCCTGCTGCCCTTACCCGGCTCACCATTGGCGTGCGGGTAAACTACGTTGACACGATTGAACCCAAGAATAACTTTAAGGATCGGACGTTCTCGTTTTATGCCGACTTCCCGAACTCTCAGGATTTCAATTCCGTTCAGGAAAGTTTGCAACGTAGAATTCTGGATCAAATTTATATCGACATCTTCAACGCCACCCTCGCCAACTGGTGATGAGTTGCACACAGTCGGAATTTGCATTACATTTATATTCCCACGAGAAACTAAATGGACCCGAATCAATTCCATCGGCTGCTCACCAACTTCACAGCGCTAACCCCGGATGAAACACAACAACTGGTAGCCTTGCAACACCAGTTTCCGTTTTGTCAGGTACTGCATGGAATGTTGGCCCGTGGATCGCAGGATCAGGAATGGGTAAATAAAAGCCAGTACTTGCAGGCGAGTGCGGTTTATTGTACGGATCGTGCCGTATTAAAATCCTTGATGACGGTACCCCATAAACCTCGTCAGGATGCAGAAGCATTTGCCAAAAAAAATACCGCACCCACTACAAAGAAACAAGAACTGGCACCTGCAGTTGAAGTAAAAGCAAGCCAACCGGATAAATCTGTGTATGCTTTATCGGGAGATTCACTCTACAACGAAGTCATGCA
>ERZ1066115.216-NODE-216-length-18615-cov-18.252047_pt1 | contig 18615 bp, 20 predicted proteins | sample MGYA00382762_ERZ1066115 | MGnify/ENA primary metagenome ERZ1066115 (study PRJEB33369, sample SAMEA5778345) | biofilm metagenome | biome: Industrial cooling water; feature: Water cooling tower basin; material: Biofilm | place: United Arab Emirates | collected... | reverse complement strand
AACGGGCAATTTCTCGACCTCCCCGGTTACCGCAACGCGCCCGATGGCACCCCGCCAATCGACGACTTCGCCGCCGCCGTCGCCCATTACGCCGAGCGCCTGCCGCCCGGTGCAACCCTGGCCGGCTGGTCGATTGGTGCGCAACTGGCGCTCGCGGTAGCGGCACAAGCCCCGGCCAAGGTCGGCAAGCTGCTGCTGATCGCCGGCACCACCTCCTTCGTCCAGCGTGACGGCTGGCCGCACGCAATGCCGCCGGCGGCGCTCGCCGAATTCACCGCCGCCATGGCCGCCGATGCCGAAGCCATGCTGCCGCGCTTTGTCGGCGGCTTCAACCGTGGCGATGCGCGTGCCAAGGAAGTCACCCGCATCCTGCTCGACCAGGCCGATCCGCGCCCGGCCGGCGAAGTGCTGCAAAGCGGCCTGCGCTGGCTGGCCGAGGCCGATTTGCGCCCGCTCGCGCCGCAGGTGCAAGCGCCGACCCTGCTGCTGCACGGCGACGCCGACCCGCTGATGCCGCAAGGCGCTGCCGAAGCGCTGGCCGCGCTGATCCCCGGCGCCCGTCTTGAATTGTTCGCCGAATGCGCGCACGCGCCGTTCATCTCGCGCCCGGACGACTTCCTCGCCCGCGCCCGTGCCTTCATCGATGCCTGAACAAGCAACCAAGGCCCGCGTCCGCGCGGCTTTCGAGCGCGCGGCAGGCAGTTACGACAGCGCCGCCGAAGTCCAGCGGCGGATTTGCCAGCATCTGCTGAGCCGCCTGCCGGCAACGCTGCAGCCGCAGCGGCTGCTCGATGCCGGCTGCGGCACCGGCTATGCACTGGAATTGCTGCACGCCCGCTTCCCGGACGCCCAGGCGCTGGCCCTCGATTTTTCGCCGGCCATGCTGCAGCGCTGCCTGGCCGCCACCCCGGCCACCCCGCTGGCGCTGGCGGGCGATATCGAGCAATTACCGCTGGCCAGCGCCAGCCTCGACCTCTACTGGTCGAGTCTGGCCGTCCAGTGGTGCGATCTCGCTCATGCCCTCGGCGAAGCCCGCCGCGTGCTCAGGCCCGCTGGCCAATTACTGCTGGCAACCCTGGGGCCGGCCACCTTCCATGAATTACGCAGCGCCTTTGCCGGCATCGACCGGCATGCGCACACCCTGAGCTTCGTCAGCGCGGCAGACGTCGGAGAACTCGCCCGCAACAGCGGCTTTTCCACGGTCGACGTCGACATTCGGCAAGAAACCGCCTATTACCCCGATTTCCGCAGCCTGCTCAAGGCGGTCAAGGCGGTCGGCGCCAACCAGGTCGGCGCCGGGCGCCGCACCAGCCTGCTCGGGCGCAGCGCCTTTGCCCGTGCCGCTGCCGCCGCTGAAAGCGGCCGCTGCGCCGCCGGCCTGCCGCTCAGCTATGAAGTGATCGTCCTCAGCGCCCGCAACTAAGCGGTCAGCAACCCGATTTCCTGTTTTTTTCCCCCGAGCCTTGCCATGTCAGCCTCCGCCTATTTCATTACCGGAACCGATACCGAAATCGGCAAAACCTTCGTCAGTTGCGCGCTGCTGCAGCGTGCCCGCGCCCAGGGCTTGCGCGCAGCCGGGCTCAAGCCGGTCGCGGCCGGCACCGAAACCGACGGCGAGAACGAAGATGTCCGCCAGATCCTTGCCGCCAGCAACCTCCAGTTGCCTCGGGAACAGGTCAACCGCTACTGCTTCCAGGCCGCCATCGCACCGCACCTGGCCGCCCGCGAGGAAGGCCGGGCGATCGACTTTGCAGCCATTGCCGGCGACCTGGCCAGCGCCCGGCAGCAAGCTGATTTCCTGATCGTCGAGGGCGCAGGCGGTTTTCGCGTGCCGCTCGGGGTGGACCGTAACGGACGCCCGCAGGACAGTGCCGACCTGGCCGTCGCCCTGGGGTTGCCGGTGATTTTCGTGGTCGGCATGCGCCTGGGCTGCATCAACCACAGTCTGCTCAGCATCGAAGCCATCGCCGCACGGGGTCTGCACCTCGCCGGCTGGGTCGCCAACCGGATCGACCCGGCAATGTCACGTTTCGAGGAAAACCTGCAGACTTTGCAAGAACTGTTTCCGGCCCCGCTACTGGGAACCATTCCGCATGCACCGGCAGGCGGTGCTGCCGGTGCCGCCGATTGGCTGCAACTGCCAGCCGCTCAGCGCTGAACCCTGGCGCACCGGAGTAACCCAGCCGCGCTCAAACACGACCCGCTCAGGCGGCGGTTTCCTGCTGCAGCACCGAGGCCACCAGGCGCACCCGCGCCAACAGGCCGGCTACCGCCGCATCGAGTCCGGCAATTTCGCCGACCTTGGCCTTTTGCTCGATGAACAGCGCCTCGGCGGCACCGGCTTCATCCGACATGGTCGACAGCAAACCTTTGAGTGTATGCGCTTCGCGCCGCAGTGCCGCTGCATCGGCGGCGGCATGGGCCGCAGTCAGCGCAGCGCAGTTGGCATCAACGTCCTGCAGGAACATGTCGATCATCATCGCGAGGATTTCCTCGTCGCCCCCGAGGCGGTCGAGAATCAGGCCGCGATCGAGAACAAAAGGCTGGCTCATCTGTGTCTCCTGGTCCGGGTCCGATCAGTACCGGCCGGTGATGGTTGAAGGCATTCCGACAGTCTAACAGGCGGCCAGCCGCTCTGCCAAAGGGCGCCAGTGATAGATACTTACATCCGCGCCGGGTGCTCGTCCTGGAAACGAGCCCGGATTTCGAGCATCCGCTCCCACGATTGCAGCAGGGCATCGACGCAAGCCGGATCAAAATGCGCCCCCCGCCCTTCCTTGAGCAAGTTTGCCGCATCGTCCAGCGACCAGGCCGGTTTGTACGGGCGCTCCGAAGTCAGCGCATCGAAGACGTCAGCCACCGCGACAATCCGCCCGAAGATCGGGATCGCCTCGCCGGCCAAGCCGGCAGGGTAACCGCTGCCATCGAACTTCTCGTGATGCGACAACGCGATCTCGGCCCCGGCGCGAAGGATTTCGGAGCCGCTGTCCTTGAGCAATTCATAGCCCATCCGGGCATGCTGCTTCATGATGTCGAATTCTTCCGGCGTCAACCGCGCCGGCTTCAGGAGGATGGCATCGGGAATGCCGATCTTGCCGACATCGTGCAGCGGCGCCGATTCGAGCAGAAGTTTTTGCTGATCCGGATCGAGCCCCAGCGCCTGTGCGATCAACGCCGAATAATGCGCCATCCGCTGAATGTGCGCGCCGGTTTCCGGGTCGCGGAATTCCGCCGCCCGCGACATCCGGTAAATCAGCTCCTGTTCGCGCGCGAGAATCGCCTGGGTCCGCTCATCGACCATGGTCGCCAGATGCCGCGTCCAGTCGATTTGAAATTTCTGGCCGTCGCGCAGGCTCAGCATGTTGCGCACCCGTGCCGAAAATTCGACCCGGTCAATCGGCTTGGTCAGGAAATCGTTGGCGCCACCCTGCAGGGCCTGGTAACGCACTTCCTTCTGGTCGTTGGCGGTGACCATCAAAACCGGAATATCCGTTGCCCCGGCCAGGCTGCGAAAGGCCTCGATGAATTGCAGGCCGTTCATGTCGGGCATCATGTAATCGACAATCACCAGATCAGGCGTGGTTTGCCGGCACCAGTCGAGCGCAGCCTGCGGATGTTCGAACAACACCGGCTCACATTCTCCCAGCTTCTGGACCAGTGCCTTGATCAGCGTCAGGTTGATCGGACTGTCGTCGACGATGAGAACGGTATTCATGGGCCGCCTTGCCTGCAGATGGAGGAATGGACTGCAAGTATATAATGTCCGGCATGAAACTACTTTTCGATCTCTTTCCTGTCATTCTTTTCTTTGCCAGCTTCAAGTACTCCGAGAAGCACCCCGAGCAGGCGATTGACTGGCTGACAGCACTCCTCGGCCAGGCACCCGGCGACGAAAAGCAGGCACCGATCCTGCTCGCAACGCTGGTGGTGATCGCGGCCACGATAGGCCAGATCCTCTGGGTTCGTTTCCGCCACGGCCGGGTGGACAAGATGCTGTGGATCAGTCTCGCCCTGGTCGTGGTCTTTGGTGGCCTGACCCTGATTTTTCAGGACGAGACCTTCATCAAGTGGAAACCGACCATCCTTTACTGGGTGTTTGCAATCAGCCTGGCCTTCAGTTCGCTGGTTCTGAAGAAAAACGCCATCCGCAGCATGCTCGGTGAGCAGCTGACGCTACCGGATAGCGTGTGGAATACGCTCAACCGCTCCTGGATCAGCTTTTTTGCTGTCATGGGGGTGATCAATCTGGTCGTTGCCTACAATTTCACTACCGACACCTGGGTCAATTTCAAACTTTTTGGCGGCATGGGCCTGATGCTGGTTTTCGTCCTCGGCCAGGGCATGCTGCTGTCGAAATATCTTGAGGAAGACAAGTAATGTTTTACGCCATCATCGCCGAAGACCAGCCGGGCACCCTTGAGCAACGCCTCGCCACCCGCCCGGCCCATCTCGCTCGGCTGCAGGCACTGCAGGCCGAAGGCCGCCTGTTCGTTGCCGGCCCCTGCCCGGCCATCGACTCGCCGGATCCTGGCCCGGCTGGTTTCTCGGGCAGCCTGATCATCGCCGAATTTGCCTCGCTGAGCGAAGCCCAGGCCTGGGCCGAAGCCGATCCCTATATCGCGGCCGGGGTCTATCAGCGCGTCGTCGTCAAGCCATTCAAGAAGGCCCTGCCGGCATGAGCGAGGTCCTGGCGACCCTGCAGGCCAGGCTGGCAACCCTGGCGCCGCAAACGCTGGAGATCACCGACGACTCGCACCGCCACGCCGGCCATGCCGGTGCCCGCGAAGGCGGGCATTACCGCCTGCTGATCGTTTCCCGGCAATTTTGCGGCCGATCAACTCTGGCCCGCCATCGCCTGGTTTATGATGCGGTCGGCGACCTGATGCGCAATGGCATTCATGCCCTGGTCATCGACGCCAAAACCCCCGACGAACTATAATCCTGTCCCAAACCACACTCCCACCGAGGTAGTTTCCCATGCGTAACATCTCCCGTCTGGCCGCCCTGCTTGTCGCTGGCGCCATTGTTTCCCTGCCGGCCCTTGCCGACAAAGGGAAGGCCTTTGCCACGGTCAACGGCCAAGCGATCTCGAATTCGGTCTACGAGGCTTTCAGCAGCGAGCAAAAGGCCCAGGGCGCGCCGGATTCGCCGGAACTGCAGGCTGCCATCCGCGAAGAACTGATCCGTCGCGAGATTCTGGCCCAGGAAGCCAAGAAGAAAGGCTTCGACAAGAACCCGAATATCCAGGGGCAGATCGAACTCGCCCGTCAGGCCGTGCTGATCCGCGCCCTGCTCTCCGAGCACGTCCGCGCCAACCCGATCAGCGACGCCCAGCTGCGCGCCGAATACGACGCGATCAAGGCCAGCCTCGGCAATACCGAGTACAAGGCACGCCATGTGCTGGTCGAGAGCGAGGAGCAGGCCAAGGCGATCATTGACAAGCTGGCCAAAGGCGAAAAATTCGCCGACCTCGCCAAGCAATCGAAGGACCCAGGTTCCCGCGATAACGGCGGCGACCTCGGCTGGAGCAGCCCGAGCGCCTACGTCAAGCCGTTTGCCGATGCCCTCGGTCAGCTGAAGAAGGGCGATTACACCAAAGCCCCGGTCAAGACTGACTTCGGTTACCACGTCATTCAGCTCGAAGATACCCGTGCCCTGACCCCGCCGCCGTTCGACCAGCTCAAGCCGCAGCTGCAACAGCGTGCCAGCCAGCAGCAGGTTGAAAAGCTGGTCAAGGAACTGCGCGCCAAGGCCAAGGTGAACTAAGCGCGACCCACGCCAGTTTGCTTGCCCGCCACCGGCGGGCATTTCTTTTTCAGCGGAGGCCAGGAGAGCGCCCGTGTTCGGATTGAAAAACAGCTTGCCGGCCAGCCCCCCGGAGGGGCCGACGACCGCACCGGCAGATGCCCTGCTCTGCAGCGAAGTCGTTTTCGACCGCCGCAACCGGATTGCTGGCCACCTGCTGCGCATGCGCAGCGCAGACTTCGCCGCGCAGGCCCCGGCCCCCTTGCAGGTCGGCCATGACCAGCAACTGCTGGCCTTGCTCAGCGGTGAAGAACAGCCCGAGCATGGGGGCTTTTTCTTCCTGCCGCTTTCGTCGGCCAGCCTGGCGCTGCCCACGGTCGACCGGTTGGCCGGGCGAAAAATCATGCTGCTGGTCCAGCTGGCGGATTCAGCCAGCAGCCCTGAATTACTCCCCCGGATCGAACAGCTACAAGCCCTTGGGCTGCAGATCGGGCTCTACCGGCAACCGCGCCACGCCGCATTCGGCGAACTGGTGGCCGCCAGCGATTGCGGTGCACTCGACATCGCCGGCCACCCGCCGGAAACCATCCGCGATTTTTCCGCAGCCTACCGCGCCATCGAGAAATCGCGGCCAAATGCACTGTTTGCCGCCAACATCGACCACCTCGACGAACTGCAACTCTGCCGGCAGTGGCATTTCGACTATTTTCACGGCCGCTTTGCCGAGCTACCACCGCCCCCGGAACGTGAGCACAGCGGTGCCGACCCGCACAAGATGCAGTTGCTGCATCTGTTGCGCCTGGTGCAAAGCGATGCCGCCAACAGCGAAATCGCGATTGCGCTCAAGCATGATCCACTGCTCGCCTTCCGCATCCTGCGCTACCTCAACTCACCGGCACTCGGCCTGTCCGGGCGTATCGACAACATGGAACAGGCTCTGCTGCTACTTGGCCGACAACGCCTGTTCCGCTGGCTCTCGGTACTCCTGTTTTCGGTCCGCGAACCGCAATTCGGCGACTGGCTGCTGGTTGAAAGCGCCCTCACCCGGGGTCGGCTGATGGAATTGCTGGGTCGGGACAGCCACCCCGGGATTGCCGGCGACACCTTGTTTCTGGCCGGAATTTTTTCCTGTCTGGACCGCCTGCTGCGCCGCCCGCTGCCCGAGATCCTGGCCGACATGCCGCTCCCCGAAGCCGTCGCCGAGGCCTTGCTGCATGGCCGGGGAGTACTCGCGGCACTGCTCCGCACGGCGATTGCCGGCGACAGCTTCGACCTGCAGCGACTGGAGTCGGCCGCGCATGCCGCAGGTCTGGCGCCGCATAGTGTCAACCGTGCCTTCCTCGCCGCCACCGCCTGGGCCAGCGAAGTGACCGAACACTGGGAATAAGCGCCGGCGCGGCGGATCGCGCCGGGCCGAATTGATCCATGTCGATGTCTTCGCCCGGCAAACATGGCCAAATACCCGGCCATGCGCTCCCGTCTGCTGCCCCTTTTGCTTTTGGCCTGGCTTGCCAGCGCTGCCGCCCACGCCGCCCAAGCCCTGCAACCCTGGCTGGATGCCGCCCCCGCCGGTGCCGTCCTGCGCCTGCCCCCCGGCGAGTATCACGGCCCGGCGACCATCAGCAAGCCGCTGACGCTGGATGGCAACCATCAGGTCATCCTCGATGGCGGTGGCCGGGGCACGGTCCTGACCATCCGCAGCGACGATGTCAGCGTCCGAGGATTCCACCTGCGTGCCAGCGGCGACTCCCATGACGCCATCGACGGCGGCATCATGGCCGAAGGCAACCGCCTGCGCATCGAGGACAACCGGATCGACGACGTGTTGTTCGGAATCTCGCTGCACCGCAGCCGCGACAGCGTGATTCGCAACAACCGTATCCGTTCGCGCCCGGTGGATTCGGCAGAACGCGGCGACGGACTGCGGCTGTGGTACAGCAGCGGCAACCGGATCGAAAACAACGATATTGCGCAGATCCGCGACATCACGGTGAGCAACGCAACCCACAACCGCTTTGTCGGCAACCGCGTGCGCAACAGCCGGCGCGGGCTCAATTTCCTGTTCGCCCACCGGACCCTGGTCGAGGGCAACCTGTTCGAACACAACTCGACTGGAATCATTGCCCTCAACTCGGATGGCCTGACCATCCGCCGCAACCGCATCCTGCATGCGATGGACCCGTCAGGCGCCGGCGTCGCGCTCAAGGAAACCGACGCCGCACTGATCGAAGGCAACGAAATCGTCCATTGCGCACACGGCATCATGGCCGACTCGCCGATGCACCCGATCAACCGCATCGTCTTCATCGACAACCTGATCGCCCACAACATCACCGGCATTTACTTTTACGGTGCCAAGGGCGGGCACATCGCGATCAACAACCGCTTTCGCAGCAATCTGTGGCCGGTGACCATCATCGGCGACGGCGATCCGATGAACGACGTCTGGCTGAACAATCTCTGGGACGACTACGAAGGCTTTGATCGCGACGGTGACGGCATCGGCGATACCCCGCACGAAGTCTATGCCTGGTCCGACCGAATCTGGATGGAGACCCCGGCGGCACGCTTTTTCCGCAATTCGCCGGTCCTTGAACTGCTCGATTTCCTCGAGCGCCTGGCACCCTTTGCCGCGCCCAGCCTGATCCTGCGCGACCCGGCACCACGCATGAGTGAAAAAAAAGCGGCGCCAGAGCGCCGCCGCTGAGCATTGAACCCGGGTTTGCTTCAGGGCAGCAACGCAGCCCCGATGCCGCTGGAGTGGCTGACAAAATTGCTCAGTGAGCGACGCAAGTTCTCACGATCCCCGGACTGCATCGCAGCATGGCATTCACCGAGGTCGCGCCGGCACTGGTGGGCGGCGCGGGTGTATGCGGCAAGACATTCGGGTGTCAGATCCAAACCTTGCGTCGCCTGCAATTCATCGACCAGGCAGTCGCAACGAATCTCGCCGGTGCGCATGAATTGCGCCGCCATGCGGAATTTGCGGGCATTGCACAAGTGAATCACGGTAGTACCCGCCAGTTTTTCAAAGGCCTTCGACATGCTTGACTCCCAACTCTGCAATATATCCTTTGGATAATACACAGGAATCAATCAATTGCATATTTAACAAAAGTCATAACTGATAGGCATCACCACCACCCTGCATCGCCATTTCGACCACCCGGCGAATCAGGTGTGGCGCAAACAGCGCAATCAGGTCGTAGTCATAACGGCGCAAATAGGCGCCTCGGCGCAAGGCCAGGCGAGTGGTGTTGGACTCGAACAGATGCGCGGCATCCAGCGCAACCAGACCGGCATCGCGCTGCGCGTCGTAGGCCAGTGCCGAAATGATCCCCAGCCCCAGGCCGAGGCTGACATAAGTCTTGATCACATCGGCATCGAGCGCGGTCAAGGCAATATTGGGGGCAGCACCGATCCGCTCGAAGGCACGGTTGATCCGCGAGCGGCCGGCAAAGGCGGTGTCGTAAGTGATCAGCGGCCAGCGTACCAGTTCCTGCAAACTCAGAACCGCACTAGCGGTGATTGGATGCCCTTCCGGCGCGATCACGCAGTGACTCCACTGCCTGACCGGCAGGGTGACCAGTTGCGGGTACTGATCGAGCGCCTCGGTCGCAATCCCGATATCGACATCACCGGCCGCCACCCATTCGGCAATCTGGGTCGGGCTGCCCTGGTGCATCTCCAGCTTGACCTGCGGGTGCTGTGCGACAAAGTCGCGCACCACCAGCGGCAAGGCATAGCGCGCCTGGGTGTGGGTTGCCGCCAGCACCAGCCGGCCACTGTCGCCGGCAGCAAACTCGTCGCTCGCCCGCTTGAGGTTCTCGGCCTCACGCAGGATACGTTCGGCAATCGCCAGCACCACCTTGCCCGGCTCGGTGATACCGGTGAAGCGCTTGCCGCTGCGCTCGAAGATCGCCACCCCGAGTTCATCCTCAAGCAGCTTGACCTGCTTGGAGATTCCCGGCTGCGAGGTATACAGGGATTCCGCCGCCTCCGAAACATTGAGGCCCTGGCGCTGGATTTCGACGATGTAGCGTAATTGCTGGAGTTTCATGGGGTGGAGTGAGGATCGAGGATCGAGGATCGAGGATCGAGGAGCAAGGAGCAAGGAGCAAGGAGCAAGGAGCAAGGAGCAAGGAAGTTACTTGCAGCTTGATCCCCGATCCTAATAACTGAACGATATAACAATCTAACTCAATATTCTTTTTGTTTCAAATAAAGCCCGGTACGATGCGCGCCCATGGACTATCTCTATACCCTTTCCGGCTTTGCCGTCGGCGCGATTGTCGGTTTGACCGGCGTCGGTGGCGGTTCGCTGATGACCCCCTTGCTGGTGCTGGTCTTTGGCGTCCATCCCGCCACTGCCGTCGGCACCGATCTGCTTTACGCTGCCTTGACCAAGGCTGGCGGCACGGTGGCGCACGGCCGTAAAGGGCATATCGACTGGAACATCACCCTGCGCCTGGCGGCCGGCAGCATCCCGGCCGCCGCGATCACGATCTGGGTGCTGTCGCAACTGCCCAAGGGCAGCAACGCGATTGGCGCGATCATTTCGCACGGCCTCGGCTTTGCGCTCTTCCTCACCGCGATCGCCATCCTGTTTGGCAAAAAAATCCGCGACTACGCCAATCGCCATGAAGAATCCGAACTGCGCCGCTGCTGCCTGCCTACGATTACCGTAGTCGTCGGCGCCATTCTCGGCGTACTGGTCACGATTTCGTCGGTCGGCGCCGGTGCCCTCGGCGTGGCCGCTCTGTTTTTCCTCTATCCCAAGCTGTCGACCGTGAAAATCGTCGGCTCCGACGTCGCCCACGCCGTGCCGCTGACGCTGGTTGCCGGTCTCGGCCACTGGCTGCTCGGCGGCGTCGACTGGGTGCTGCTCGGTTCGCTGCTGCTCGGCTCGTTGCCCGGCATCTGGCTCGGCAGCCATCTTTCCGCCAAGGTGCCGGAGCACATCCTGCGCCGCATCCTGGCCTCCATGCTGGTGCTGATCGGCACCAAGCTGGTCCTTGCCTGAGATTTCCCCAAGGAATCGCCATGTATCAATACACTGCCCTCGACCGCCAGTTGATCAACGAGCGCGTCGCCCAATTCCGCGATCAGGTCCGCCGCTGGAAAGCCGGCGAACTTTCTGACGAGGAGTTCCGCCCGCTGCGCCTGCAAAACGGCCTCTACATCCAGCGTCATGCGCCGATGTTCCGCATCGCCGTGCCCTACGGCATGCTCAACGCCGCGCAGCTGCGCAAGATGGCCCACCTCGCCCGCACCTATGACCGGGGTTACGGCCATTTCACCACCCGCCACAATCTGCAGCTGAACTGGCCGAAGATCGAGGATGTGCCGGAAATGCTCGCCGAACTGGCGACCGTCGACCTGCACGCGATCCAGACTTCCGGCAACTGCCTGCGCAACATCACCACCGACCAGTTCGCCGGCGTCGCCGCCGACGAGATCATCGACCCGCGCCCGCTGGCCGAGATCATGCGCCAGTGGACCACCTTCCACCCCGAATTCGCCTTCCTGCCGCGCAAGTTCAAGATCGCGATTTCCGGCACCGAAGAAGACCGCGCCGTCACCTGGTTCCACGACATCGGCCTGCATCTCAAGCAAGTCGACGGTCAGGTCGGCTTCACCGTCATCGTCGGCGGCGGCCTCGGCCGTACCCCGATCCGTGGCGAAGTGATCCGCGACTTCCTGCCCTGGCAAGACATTCTTTCCTATTGCGAAGCAGTGCTCCGCGTCTATAACCGCTATGGCCGCCGCGACAACGCCTACAAGGCGCGGATCAAGATTCTGGTCCAGGCACTCGGCATTGACGCCTTCCGCGAGCAGGTCGAGGCTGAATGGGCGCACGGCAAGAACGGCCCGATGACCATCACCCAGGCCGAATACGACCGTGTCGCCGCGCACTTCGCACCGCCGGCCTATGCAAGCGTGGGCGCCGCCGAATTGCCGCAGGAAAAAGCCTTCCTGCGCTGGGTTGACCGTAACACCCATGCCCACAAGGTGCCGGGCTACGCCGCCGTCACCCTGTCGCTGAAGAAGCACGGCATCGCGCCGGGCGACATCACCGCCGAACAGATGGAGATTGTCGCCGACCTCGCCGACCGCTACAGCTTTGGCGAACTGCGTATCAGCCACGAGCAGAACATCATCCTCGCCGACGTCAAGCAAGCCGACCTCTACGCCGTCTGGCAACAAGCCAGCGCCGCCGGCCTGGCAACGCCGAACACCGGCCTGCTGACCGGCATGATCTGCTGCCCGGGCGGCGATTTCTGCGATCTGGCCAACGCCAAGTCGATCCCGATTGCCAACGCCATCCAGGCCCGTTTCGACGACCTCGATTACCTGTTCGACATCGGCGAGATCGACCTCAACATTTCCGGTTGCATGAATGCCTGCGGCCACCACCACGTCGGCCACATCGGCGTCCTCGGTGTCGACAAGAACGACGCCGAGTTCTACCAGGTCACCCTCGGCGGTCGCCAGGGCAACAACGCCAAGCTCGGCAAGGTGATCGGCCCGTCGTTCTCGGCCGAAGAAATGCCCGACGTAGTCGAGAAGATCATCAAGGTCTATCTTGCCAACCGCCACGAAGACGAGCATTTCATCGACACCTTCGACCGGATCGGCCTCGACCCCTTCAAGAACCTCGTCTACGAAGGCCGCGCCCACGGCAAGGCCAAGTCCGCCGCCCAGGAGAATGCATGATGGCGCAACTGATCAAGAACGGCTCGCTCACGGTCGACACCTGGAACAGCCTGGAAATCGGCGAGGGCGAGAGCCCCGAGACCCTGGCCCTGCCGGAAGGCGACCTGCTCTTCCCGCTCGCCGTCTGGCTGGCGCGCAAGAATGAAATCATCGCCCGCTACCCGCGCATCGGCCTGCTGCTGCAGCCGGCCGACCGGGTTGAAGACGTCGCTGCCGACCTGCACTACTTCCAGGTGATCGCGGTCAATTTCCCCAAATTCGTCGATGGCCGGGGCTACTCGACCGCCGCCCTGCTCCGCCAGCGCTACCAGTTCGCCGGCGAACTGCGGGCCGTCGGCGACGTGCTGCACGACCAGCTGTTCTTCATGCGCCGGGTCGGCTTCGACGCCTACGCGCTCAAGGACGGCAAGAGCGTCGAAGCGGCGCTGGCCAGTGCCTTCGGCACCTTCAGCCAGCCCTACCAGGGCGCCACCGACCAACCGCTGCCGGCTTTCCGCCGCAACGCCTGAGGCCAGCCGATGACCCCGAACCTGCTCCGCATCACGCCCGAACTCTCGGCCAGCGTCGCGACCAAAACAGCTGAAGTCCAGCAGTTGCTGGCGCGCATCGCCCACGAGTTCGCCCCGGCAACCTTCGCCAACAGCCTCGGCGCCGAGGACATGGTGCTGACCGACCTGATCCTGAAGAGCAAACTGCCGATCCAGATCTTCAGCCTCGACACCGGCCGCCTGCCGCCCGAGACCTACGACCTGATGGGCGCGGTGGAAAAACACTATAAAACCCAGTTGACCGTGTTTTTCCCACGCGCCGACGACGTCGAGCTGTATGTCCGCAACCAGGGCATCAACGGTTTCTACGACTCGGTCACCTTGCGCAAGGCTTGCTGCGCGATCCGCAAGGTCGAGCCGCTGAAGCGGGCGCTGGCCGGCAAGCGCGCCTGGATCACCGGCATGCGTGCCGAACAGGCAGCAACCCGGGGCAACCTGGCGGTGCAGGAATACGACGAAGGCAACGGCCTGGAGAAATTCAACCCACTCGCCAGCTGGAGCGAAAAGGAAGTGTGGACCTATATCAAGGAGAACGCCGTGCCGTACAACGCGCTGCACGACAAGTTCTACCCGAGTATCGGCTGCGCCCCCTGCACCCGCGCCATTTCACCCGGCGAAGACGTGCGCGCCGGCCGCTGGTGGTGGGAAAACCCGGAATCCAAGGAGTGCGGCCTGCACGTCAAGGGCTGAACCCCAAAAGCCAAAGCGGACGCCTGTCCGCTTTTTTATTTGAATAAATAGCACGACCGTTCTATTATTACCCCATGTCGAAATCCTCCACCACCGTCAGCAAGGGCGAACTGACCCGCGCCTGCATTCTCGATGCCGCCGTCCAGCAAGCAGCGCTGGCCGGTTTCGAGGCGCTGACCATCGGTGGCCTGGCGAGCCAGACCGGGCTCTCGAAGAGCGGCCTGTTCGCGCATTTCGGCTCCAAGGAAGAATTGCAACTGGCGGCGCTCGACGAAGTCGTCCGCCGCTTCATTGAAACCGCCTACCAGCCGGCGCTAGCGGCACCGGCCGGGCGTGCCCGACTGCTCGCCCTGTTCGCCCACTGGCTGCAATGGACCCGGCGCAGCGGCCTGCCCGCCTGCCCGATGATGTCGGCGCTGGGCGAGTACGACAGCCAGCCCGGCCCGATGCGCAACGCCCTCGAACGCGAGATGCGCCGCCTCGATGCGGCGATTGCCGACAACGTCGCCACCGCAATTGCCCTGGGCGAATTTTCCGGCGCCGTCACGCCGCAGCAATTCGCCTTCGAAACCTTCGGCATCATTGCCAGCTGTTACCGCAGCCGCATCCTGTACCAGGATCCCGAATCCGGCACCCAGGCGCAACTCGCCTTCACCCGCCTGCTCGCTGCAGCCGCCGGCGAAGCGCCGGCGGGTACCGTGGCGCCCGCCACCGTCCGTCCCTAAGTTCCTTTTCCAGGAGTCATGCCATGAGCCTGCCAGCCCTTAGCGCCAAGAATAGCACGACCGTTCGATCTTTTATAATTCGCCACGGCGGCGCCCTGCTCAGTCGCCTGGCCATCCGCCTCGCGCCACGCTGGACGGCCCGCCAGGCAGTGCGGCGCTTTCTGACGCCGCCGCAGCGCACGGTCGCCCCGCCGCATGACTTTCCCGCACCATGCCGGCAGCAGTTGCTGAACGCCGCAGCCCAGCAGATAACCTGCCGCGTCATCGGCCCCGCCAGCGCACCGGCATTGATTCTCAGCCACGGCTGGGGCGGCCACGGCGGCCAGTGGCAACCCTTCGTCGCCCCGCTGCTGGCCGCTGGCTACCAACTGTGGATTCCCGAGCACCCGGCGCACGGCGACAGTCCCGGTGAACAATCCAGTCTGCCGGCTTTCATCGCCAGCCTTGAGGCTGCCGCCACGGCGATTGCTGCCAGCGGCGTTCGCCTGGCCGGCCTGATCGGCCACTCACTCGGTGCCAGCGCCGCTGCCCTGGCGCTGTACGGCCGGCGACTGCCCGGCGCCGATGCGGACACGCGCCTGCTGCTGCTCGCGCCGGCGGCGTCGCTGCAGGCCCTGTCGCGGCAATACGCGGCGCTGTACGGGCTGCCGGAAACCTTGCGTGCGGCGGTGCAATTCCGGCTGGAGCAGCAATTCGCCACCCCCTGGCGCCGTTTCGAATTGGCCGAACTGCCCGCCGGAGCCCATCCTGCCCTATTGATCCACGACCGCAGCGACCGCGCGCTGGCCGTAGGGCATACGCTGCACATCGGCCAGCATTGGCCGCAGGCGCGCATCCTGCTCACCGAAGGACTCGGCCACCAACGCCTGCTGCAAGCCGCGCCGGTGATCGCGGCAACGCTGGCTTACCTGCGCGGAGAAAAAATCGGGACGCCGGCAACGCCGGCCTCGGTCAGCCGCTGCTATTGAGCACGGCACCCTGGCGGCCGGTGACTGCCGCAATGCCGGGAACGCCCGAAGGCGCCCCGGCGGAATGCTTACAGTCCGCGAATCACCGCGCAGGCGATGCGCTTGCCGCTGTTGCCGGCCGGTTGCGAAATGTAGTCGTCGGGATCGGCGTGGATGATCAGGCTGAGACCAGTGACATCCTTGAGCGAGAGGCCCTTGAGGTCGGCGCTGTATTTGACCGTGCCCGCCGCATCGGCCACCAGGTTGGGCAAGTCACCGGCATGCCGCTCGGCCTTGTCGTGGTGGCCGTGGCGCTTGCCGGTCGGGTTGTAATGTCCCTTGGCGCTGCTGGCATCGGCGGCGCTGCAATCGCCGACTTCATGGATATGAAAGCCATGCTCGCCGGGCGGCACGTCGCGGGCATCGACCTCGACCCGCAGCTTGTCGCTACCGAGATCGCTCAACATCGCCTTGCCGCTGACGCGGCTCCCCGAACGGGCCTGGAATTCGGCGCTGGCACCGGGCTTGGCCGGTTGCGAAACGCAACCGGAAAGTGCCAGCACCAGGCCGGCGAGCAATAGCGAACAACGAACTGGGTGCATGATTTTCTCCTTATGGTTGGCGATCGAACAGGGTCTCAGAGCGACGGCAAGGGCAGATGTTCCCCACCTGAATGCTGGCCGCGCTCCAGCAGCATACGTCAGCCAAGCACCGGCGAGTTCGGGAAAACCCTGATCCGGGCCGGGATTTTTGCTCCAGGCTATTTGCTGCACCGCAACATTACGGTAGTCTTGCGCCCGTAAACTTGCTCAAACCCGAGGAACATCATGAGCGAAATCGATCTCAAACGTTTTTTTCTCGAACAGGTCAAGCTGTTCGAACCCTTCAGCGCCGACAAGATTGACGAAATCATCGGCCTTTCCCGCCTGTCCACCTTCGAAGGCAACGAGGCGATGCTGGAAACCGGCGACGACAGCCAGCATCTCGGCATCCTGATCGACGGCCACGCCGAAATTTCGGTCAGCGACAACACCGGCGCCCGTAGCGTCGTCGCCCAGCTCGGCGTCGGCGACGTCTTTGGCGTGATGTCACTGCTCACCGGCGAACGGATCGCCGCCGACGTGATCGCCGGCAACCGCTGCTTCGTGTTGCTGATCCCGCAGGACGTCTTCAATACCCACATCCTGACCAACCCCAAGGCCGTTGCCTATCTGTCGCGCCTGCTCACCGAGCGGATTCGCGCGATGAGCGCCAGCGAAGCGGAAGCCACGGTCAACCACGGCCACCCGGCAAAATCGAGCGACCCCTACGCGCTGTCGCTGATCAACAACCGGCCAGGCAAGGTGGTCGCACTCAACGTCGGCATCAGCCAGATTCACTTCGGCATCTACAACACCGCCGAAAGCGGCGCCGACGTCCATGGCATCATCGACCAGGCCGACCGCGACCTGGCCTTGATCACGGTCCACGTCGGGCCCCAGCAAAAAACCCTGGAATGGCCGCAGTTCAAGCTCTCCGACCTGTTCAAGGTGATGGTCGAGGCGAGCCGCCTGCTCGGCCCGGCCTTCACCTTCCACCCGGAAGATGTGACCGCCATCGGTCATCGCGTCGTCCATGGCGGCAACAAGTTCGCCAGCTCGGTCGTCGTCACCCCGGCGGTAATGGCCGACATCGAGGAGTTGTCGGTCTTTGCGCCGCTGCACAACCCGGCCAACCTCGCCGGCATCCGCGTCGCGCTCAAGGCCTTCCCCAGCGTTCCGCAAGTTGCCGTCTTCGACACCGCCTTCCACCAGACGCTGGCACCCTACGCCTACCTCTACGGCCTGCCCTACGAGCTGTACAAGCAGCACGGGATCCGCCGCTACGGCTTCCACGGCACCTCGCACCGCTATGTCTCGCTGAAATCGGCAGAAGTGCTGCAGCGCCCGCTCGGCGAACTGGAAATCGTCTCCTGCCACCTCGGCATCGGTGCCTCGCTGTGCGCCATCGACCACGGTCGCTCGGTCGACACCACGATGGGGATGACCCCGACCGATGGCCTGATCATGCCCAGCCGCTCGGGCAGCATCGATCCGGCGGTGATGATCCACCTGATGGAAGAACACAAGATGTCGCCGGCCGATCTGTCGGCGCTGATCAACAGCGAAAGCGGCCTCAAGGGAATTTCCGGCATTTCCAGCCACATCGCCGAAATCGAAGCCGCCGCCGCCGAAGGTCACCACCGCGCCTTGCTCGCGCACAAGGCCTTCTGCTACCAGGTGCGCAAGAACATTGGCGCGTACGTCGCGGCGATGGGCGGCATCGACGTCCTCGCCTTCACCGGCGACATCGGCGAAGGCAGCGCCACGGTGCGCAGCCTGGCCTGCCAGGGCCTCGGCTACATGGGGATCAAGCTCGACGAGGAAAAGAACCGCAACCTCGGACCGGTCGACGGCTACGCGGTGATCTCGACCGACGATTCGCCGGTCAAGATCCTGGTCATCGCCAACGACGACGAGCGTCTGGTCGCCTGGGAAACCCTGCGCGCCATCGAACGCAACCAGCTGCTGCTCGAAGCCAAGGCCGAAGAAACGCCGGCGATCCCGGTTGAAATCTCGGCCCACCACGTGCATCTGGCGCAAGCCGACGTCGAAGCCCTGTTCGGCCCCGGCCACCAGCTGACGCCAATGCACGAACTGTCGCAGCCCGGCCAATACGCCTGCGAGGAAAAGGTGCACCTGGTCGGCCCCAAGGGACGCATCGCCAATGTCCGCGTGCTCGGCCCGACGCGCAAGGAAACCCAGGTCGAAATCGCGATGACCGAGCAATTCAAGCTCGGCGTGCAGCCGCCGATCCGTCAGTCCGGCGACTTGGCCGGCACCCCGGGGATCACCCTCGAAGGCCCCTACGGCAGCACCACCATCGAGCGTGGCGTGATCTGCGCCCAGCGCCACATCCACATGTCGCCGGAAGACGCGATGCGTTTCCGCGTGCGCGACAACTACGTCGTCCGCGTCCGCGTCGAAGGCGAGCGCGAGCTGATCTTCGGCGACGTGGTGGTCCGGGTGAACCCGGCTTTCCGCCTGGCCATGCACATCGACACCGACGAAGGCAACGCCGGCAACCTGAAAACCGGGATGCTCGGCTACATCGAGGAAATCCAGAGCCGCGCCTGATCCCGGCCCGGCATCGACAAAACGGCGCCTGGTGCGCCGTTTTTTTCTTTGGAAAATCGACGACTATCACGGTCGACCGTCAAAATCG
>ERZ1066115.215-NODE-215-length-18653-cov-16.051296_pt1 | contig 18653 bp, 15 predicted proteins | sample MGYA00382762_ERZ1066115 | MGnify/ENA primary metagenome ERZ1066115 (study PRJEB33369, sample SAMEA5778345) | biofilm metagenome | biome: Industrial cooling water; feature: Water cooling tower basin; material: Biofilm | place: United Arab Emirates | collected... | reverse complement strand
TGGCACCAGAAACATCTCGCCACACGCAAGCTTGTTTGCAGTCAGTCAAGCCCGTATTTTTGATGCAGCAACCAGCAGTTCATCGAGCTTGCTGTTGCTCCAACGCTAACCTCCGAGAAATTGGCACCGGGCTTGGGTGTTTTAATGGCCTGGTCGGTGAGGTGTTTGGTAGATGCTGGTTTGCTTCTGCTGCCGAACTGGGGAGTGCGCTTGGGAACTACGTCGAGACTCCCGGCCAGCAAATTCAATTACTCGCCCTCAAGCGTCTTTCTCTGGTGCGGGTATTGAAAAACAGCCAGGCAAAGAAGCCTGGGTTATTCAAAAAGACAGCGTATTGCCAGGCAAAATTTGAATTCAAGCGCTTGATTTGAGATGGGTGCGGAGAACCGATTCCAGATCACTCAGTTTGAGTGGCTTGGTCAGAAAATCATCCATGCCCGCCTCCAAGCAGTGCTCGCGATCCTCTGCATAGGCGCCGGCAGTCAGGGCAACAATCGGGGTGGGTGACCGTCGGTGGCTGCGTTCGTATTCACGGATATGGTGTGTGGCTTCAATCCCATCCATGACGGGCATTTGCACATCCATCAGGATCAGGGCTGGTGCGGGGTTGGTTTTGCATGCCAAATCAATGGCCTGTTCTCCATTTTCGGCGCAGCTCACATCCATGCCTAGCGAGTGGAGAAGGGCGCTGGCTACTTTGCGGTTAATGGCGTTGTCGTCGACCAGGAGAATCCGCGCTTGCGGCAGTTTGTCGGCAGTTGGCGAGGCCGGGCTGCGGGCCTGCCGGCGGCGTTCGCTTCCCGCTGGCAAAATTTCTGCCTGGACCCGGAACCAGCAGCGGGTGCCGTGGCCGAGGCGACTTTCGATCCCCGCCTCTCCTGACATGGCTCGGGCCAGATTGCGAACAATCGACAGTCCCAGTCCGGTCCCGCCATATTGCCGGGTAATCGAACTGTCGGCTTGGGTAAAGGGAGAGAAGAGTTGGGCAAGTTTTTCCTCGGGAATGCCGACCCCGGTGTCGCTGACGGAAAACTCCAGGCAGGCCGTTGTCTCCTGGCGTGTCAGTAAGCGGCCCGTGATGCGAACTTCGCCTTGCTGCGTGAATTTGATCGCGTTGCTGGTCAGATTGCTCAGCATTTGGCGCAGGCGGACCGGATCGGCCACCAGTATCAGGTCCGCAGTATCCTGCCAGTCAAGGATGAGCTGGAGTTGCTTTTCGTGCGCCGGGCTGGCAAACAGCTGTGCAATTTCGTCGAGCAGTTGCGGCGGGGAGAAAGCGGCTGGGGCCAGCTCCAGTTTTCCCGCTTCGATTTTTGACAGGTCGAGAATGTCGTTCAGTAGTGCCAGCAGGGTTTGTCCGGAGGTCAGGATGGTGCGGGCGTAGTCGCGTTGTTCTTCGGGGGAGGTTCCCGGTGACAAAAGCATTTGCGCCATGCCCAGGATGCCGTTCATCGGCGTGCGGATTTCGTGTGACATGGTGGCCAGGAAGCGACTCTTTGCCAGGTTTGCCGCTTCGGCCTGCTCGACGGCAAGGCGCAGTCGAGATTCGATTTCCTTGTGCTGAGTGATGTCCTGAATGGTTCCGACCATGCGGATGGCCTGGCCCTCGGGGTTGCGCTCAACACGTCCGGTCCCTTGTACCCAGCTGACTTGTCGATCATCTTGACGGATGATCCGATATTCATGGCTGAAGTACTCGCCTGTGCCGTCCAGGGCATGCCGGACGGCAGCAGCAGTCGCTTCCCGCTCCTCGGGGTGAATCAAGGCTTGCCAGCCAGAAAAGTTGCGCGGGTACGCGGCGTCAATCCCGAAAATTTCGTCAAATGCGCTCGAGTTAGTCCAGTAGTCACGAGTAATGTCATAGTCGTAACTTCCCATGCGGCCAATCCGCTGTGCCTCATTGAGCAACTGCTCGTTGTTGCGCAGGATCGCTTCGCTCTGCTGGCGCTGGCTGAACAGGTGATTGAAGGCGTTGAGCAATTCCCCGATTTCATCCTGGCGGGCAATCTGCAGGGGGCTGACCGGCAGTTCTCCTTGCGTCATCTGGCGAATCGTTTGGCTGGCCTGGCCCAGGGGCGACAGCAAGTGGCGGATGACCAGCCAGGCCAGCAACGCGGCGACCGCTGAAAGCAGCGCGGCAATCCGGTAGTTTTGGCTAGCCATCTGATGAACCGGGGCAAAGGCCTCTTCGGTCGGTAGAACTGCCTGAACCATCCAGCCGGTATCGCCGACGTGCTTGGCTGATGAAAGAACTTCCCGCCCCTGTGAGTTGAGCGAAATCCCCGAGCCTTCGTAACCGGCGACAAAACGGTCAAGCATCTGGTTTACGCCGGGCTGAGGGAAGGGTTGCAGCAGACGCTTCGGATCGTTGATTGCGATGATCATCCGGTGACGTACATCGCTGATCGCAATCCAGCCGCTTTGGCCGATGCCTCGGACGAGAAAGCTGCCAAACAGCGTCTGGTCATCCAGGCGACTGTGGCCAGTCAGGATGGCTGAAATTTCTCCTTGTATCCGGATCGGAACGGCAAATGTGACGAACTGGGCACCAGTGAATCGCCCGGAGCGAGCTTTGCCGATGGTGGCTTTCCCGGTTTGCATGGTCTCGATGAAAAAATCGAGGTCCTGAAAAGAGGCGTGTTCACGCCCTGGAATGACCGGGTAATCCGTGATGCCGATGCCATCGTGGCCGACGACAACGGTGCCTGCGCCAAAGTAAGAGGTCAGCAGAGGGCGGTTGGCAAGATGGGCGCGCAGTTGTTCGGGGGCTGCCAGCAGGGCAGGGGTGATTTCGTTGGCGATGGTTTGCAGCGCGTTGAAGCGCGCCTGTACCTTGCCCTCGATTTCGCTGCTGGCTTGGGTGACGTAGGAAAATTGCTGGTTGGCCAGGACTTGCTCCAGGCCTTGCTCAAGGCGGCTGGTGGCAATGTAGGTGAGAAGCCAGATGCTGCAGACGAAGAGCAGCAGGGCCGCGAGTGCTACCCGCAGGCGCAGGCTAAGCCGAGGCAGAAACACCAGTGCTTCAGACTGCAGCGAGAAGCTGCCGCAAACTATCGAGTTGGGACACGAGCTGGTGCGAAGCGTCGGTCAACTCAGGGAGCAGCAGATCGGCATCACTGGATTCACCATTGCTGCTCAAGTCGATGATTTCGTTGGCCAATTGATGAAAGCGGCGATCTGCCTGCAGCAGCCTGGTCACGATCTCGGTGTCGCTAGCGGTACCTGGTGGGATGGCCGCCAAGGTGCGCTCAAGCAGGCAGCTGCGATGTTCCGATAGCGGCATGTCGGCATAGGCGCCACCTGCAAAGGCATTGAGGAACTGGCGTCGCCATTGGGTGTGCTGGCGTATGGCCGCATCAATGTCGATACGCTTCATGGTGCAGGGTCTCCGTGGACTCGGTGGCAGGCTGAGAAGGCGCAATTATGCCTTAGCACCTGTTGTGGGCAAGCCGGTATTTTCCGACTGGTACGTGCTTGACCTATCATACGCCCCTCTTTGCTGATCGTTGTTGGAGTTGCCGCATGCTGCCTGCCGAGTTTCTGTCACGTTTTGAGATGACTTGTCCGTCCGATCTGCTGGCGGATGCATTGGCATCCTTTGCGGCCAAGGAAGCAGTGGCTTTCAGGATCAATCGCCTGAAGGTTTCGGCGCCGGAGCCGGTGCTGGCCGAGCTGGCCGGGTTGGGGATTGAGTGTGCGCCGGTGGCCTGGGCGCAGGCGGCCGGCGTCTGGGCATATACCTGCCCTCAGGAGCAGCGCGAAACCCTCACCTATTCATTGGCAGCTAGTGTCGGCACGATTTACATCCAGAGCCTTTCGAGCATGCTGGCGCCTATTCTGCTCGCCCCTCGGCCGGAGGAATGGGTTCTTGACCTGGCCGCAGCGCCTGGCGGAAAAACCATTTTGCTGGCAGAAATGATGGGTAATCAAGGCAAGATCAGTGCGGTCGAGCCGGTCAGCGCCCGCTACCATCGCTTGAAGGCGAATCTGGCTCGGATGGGGGTCAGTAATACCCAGACTTATCTGAAGGATGGGCGCGTGGTCGGCAGTCTGAAGCCGGACAGCTTCGACCGGGTCATGCTCGATGCCCCGTGTTCTTCGGAAAGCCGGTTCAAGACCTGGGATCCGGCATCTTGCGAGCATTGGTCTCCGGCCAAGGTCAGTGAATGTGCAAAAAAACAGAAACGCCTGATTTTGAGTGCATTTGATGCATTGAAACCGGGCGGTGTCCTGATGTACTGCACCTGCTCTTTTGCCCCGGAGGAGAACGAACTGATCGTCGATCACCTGCTGAAAAAACGGGAGGGCGTCCATTTGCTGCCGCTGGCGCTGGACTTGCCCAATCTCCGCCCCGGTTTGGGCGAGTGGAAGGGCAAGCCGCTGGCTGCGGCTTGCCTGGAAACCCGCCGGGTTTGGCCTACCGGCGAAATGGATGGCTTTTATCTGGCCCTGATCGGCAAGGCTTAGGCGCTGGCAGATGGCGGGGGGCTGCCTTCGCTGGCATCCTCGTCCTTTTTCTCTTCCTCGATCGACAGCGAGAAGCCGCTGCTGTTGGCCGGCTCGCCGCGCTTGCTCTTGAGCTTGATTGCCAGGCGCAGTTCGTTGGCCGAGTCGGCATTGCGGATGGCTTCGTCGTAGGCGATGTAGCCTGCGTCGTAGAGGTCGAACAGGGCCTGGTCGAAGGTCTGCATGCCGAGTTCGCGGCTTTTATCCATGACCGGCTTGATTGCCGCCGACTGTCCTTTGGATAGCAGCTCGGCCACGGTCGGGGTGTTGAGCAGGATTTCGATGGCAGGTTTGCGCTTGCCGTCGATGGTGCGGATCAGTCGCTGCGAAACCACTGCCTTCAAATTCGAGGCGATATCCATCAGCACCTGCGGTTTGCGTTCATCGGGGAAGAAATTGACAACCCGGTCGAGTGTCTGGTTGGCGTTGTTGGCGTGCAGTGTTCCCATGCACAGGTGCCCGGTTTCGGCAAAGGCCAGGGCATGTTCCATGGTTTCAAGATCGCGGATTTCGCCGATCAAAATGACATCCGGAGCCTGACGCAAGGTGTTTTTCAGGGCGTTGTGCCAGGAGTGGGTGTCGACGCCGACTTCACGATGCGTCACCAGGCATTGTTTCGAGGTGTGCACGTATTCGACCGGGTCTTCGACGGTGATGATGTGACCCGGAGCGGTCGCGTTGCGATGATCCAGCATCGCCGCCATGGTGGTTGATTTGCCGGAGCCGGTGCCGCCGACGACCAGGATCAGGCCGCGCTTGGTCGTGATGATCTCCTTGAGGACTTCGGGCAGGCCCAGTTTTTCAAGGTTGGGAATTTCGCTGGTGATCGTCCGGATGACCATGGCCACCGTCTGCTGTTGCAGAAAGACGTTCACCCGGAAGCGAGAAATGCCAGGCAGCGAAATCGCAAAATTGCATTCGTGTTCCCGTTCGAACTCCTCGCGCTGGGTCGGATTCATCAGGGCTTGTGCCAGCTTGCGGGCGATGTCGGGAGTCAGTTTTTGCGAGGAAAGCGCCTTCATCGTCCCGTGGACTTTCATCGTCGGCGCAAAATCCTTGGCAATGAACAGGTCAGACCCGCCATGCTGAACCATTGCTTTCAGTAGTGCGTGGATATAGTTCTTGAGTTCGTCGCCTGGGGTGTCTTCCGCGCTCATGGGGGCTCCGCTGCCTGGGTTGAAAAATCCGGACCAGCCGGATCGGGGTGGCGGAAATTATGACTCAGGCAGGAGCAAAGAGGGGGACGGCAGGCTGGTGCCGGGGCGGCAATAACTGCCGCCCGGGTTTGCCGTTTTTCTTCGGCTGTGCAGCACCGGCGAAGACAATGGTGCGCAGTGATCGTACGCCAGGCGGCTCAATTGGCCCCCGGGCGGTGGATACGGTTCAGGCTTCCGCGCCGCTGATGCGTGAGCGGCGCCGCCAGCAGGCGGGCAGGCGCAAAGGCCGGTCATCGAAATTTTCGCGGGAAAAAACTTGTTTGGCCTGGCGATAGCGTTCGTATTCGAGCGGATCGAAGCCGGTGATTCGCTCAAACCACCTTTGCAGGTTTTTCATGGTACAGCGCTCCGTTAATTGACAGGATTGAATCCGTGTTCTCTGGCGGGGTAGCCGTGTGACTGGTCAGGATTATACCGACTACTGTTTTTTTGTACAGTATGTGGTGCGGGGTGTTTGTCCCGGTCGGTCGCCTGATGTTTGTTTTTTTTGATAAAAGCAGTATTCGTGCCCGCTGGCCTGGGGAGACAATTTTGCCGGGCTTCCAGATGCCTCCTTGCGGTTCGGAGGGGGGCGAATCTGCGGTATGATGCAGACCTTTGGCCGCAGGGCCGGATGGGTCGCTGGCAGCCTGGCTGTCGCCTCTTTCGTATCATGCAGTTCTTCCGGGTTATTTCTTTTTCCTATGTTCGACCTCGTTCGCGATAACAAGAAAATCGTCCAGATTTTCCTGGCGCTGATTGCGCTGCCCTTTGCCTTCTTTGGTGTTGATTCTTATGTCCGCAATGCGGGCGGCGACGATGTCGCCAAAATTGGCGATGCCCGTATCACCCAGCAGCAGTTTCAGCAGGCGCTGCGCGAGCAACAGGAGCGCTTGCGGGCGCAACTGGGGCAGGTGGATCCGAAAATGCTGGATAACCCCGAAGCGCGCAAAGCGATTCTCGATGACCTGGTCGACCAGCGCCTGCTGATGCTCGAAGCGAGCAAGCGGCGGCTGTTTGCCTCCGATGACGCCGTGCGTCGGGCCATCGCCGGAATCGAGGTATTCAAGGTTGACGGCAAGTTTTCCAGCGAACGCTATGAGGCGGCCTTGCGTGCCCAGGGAATGACGCCGGCGATGTTCGAGGCGCAGCTGCGTCAGGACCTGACCTTGCAGCAGTTGGCCGGGGCGGTTGGTCAGTCCGGCTTTGTGGCAAAGGCAGTGGGCGAACGCCTGATCGCGTTGCAGACTGAAAAGCGCGAGGTGGTTGAGTACCGCCTGGGGTTGGATGCCTATCTCGGCAAGGTCAAGCTGGCCGAAAACGCAGCGAAAAAGTTTTATGAAGAAAACGGCAAGCAGTTCGAGACGCCCGAGCAGGCCCGGGTCGAGTATGTGGTGCTGTCGATGGATGCCGTGGCAAGCCAGCTCAAGGTGAGCGAGGAGGAGGTCAAGGCCTGGTACGAACGCAACAAGGATCGCTACCGCCAGCCGGAAGAACGGCGCGCCAGCCATATTTTGTTGGCCAGCGACAAGCACGGCAAGGAAAAGGCCAGGGCGCAGGCGGAGGAGTTGTTGAAGCAGGTGCGCGCCAATCCGGCAGCATTTGCCGAACTGGCGAAAAAGCACTCGGATGACCCGGGTTCGGCCGGCAAGGGCGGTGACCTTGGCTTCTTCGGTCGCGGCATGATGGTCAAGCCTTTTGAGGATGCAAGCTTTGCCCTGAAAGAGGGTGAAACATCCGGTGTGGTTGAGTCGGATTTCGGTTTTCATGTCATCCGCCTGACCGGCATCCATGCTGCCAAGGAGCGTCCGCTGGCCGAAGTGCGCGGAGAAATCGAGGAAGAACTCAAGAAAACGGCTGCCGGTCGCAAGTTCGCCGAAGCGGCCGAGGCTTTCAGCAATACGGTGTATGAGCAGCCCGACAGTCTCAAGCCGGTGGCCGAGAAGTTTCATTTGACGGTCAAGCAGTCCGACTGGATCGGACGTGCGGCCAATCCGGCGGCCGGCCCGTTGGGCAACGAAAAGGTGTTGGCCGCAGTATTTGCCGAGGATTCGGTCAAGAACCGGCGCAATACCGAAGCCATCGAGATCGGACAGAACACCTTGCTGGCTGCCCGCATTGCCGATTACCGTCCGGTTGCCCGGCAGCCCTTTGATAGCGTCGCCGGCAGTATCGAAACCCTGCTCAAGCGCCAGGAGGCGCAGGCACTTGCCCGTCAGGAAGGCGAGGCGCTGCTCGCCAAGCTCCGCCAGGGCGAAGACAAGCTTGCCTGGGGGGCGCCAAAACTGGTGTCGCGCATGGATGCTCGCCAACTCCCGCCGCAGGCTGCGAGTGCCGTGCAGCGAATGGATGCCGGCAAACTGCCGGCGTACACCGGGGTCGAGTTGCCGGGGAATGCCTATGCGTTGATTCGCCTGAATCGCGTCGAAGCCGGCCAGAAGCTCGACGACGCTCAGCAGAAGGCGATGCTGGGCCAGTTGGGGCGGATTGCGATGCAGGAAGACACGCAGGCCTACCTGGCCGCACTGCGCGCCCGCTACAAGGTTGAAATCAATCAGGCCTTGCTCGAAGCCAAGTAATTCCTGCGCTCAGCCGCTGAAAACAAAAACGGACCTGCGGGTCCGTTTTTGTTTGTCCTTTGTCACCTGGCTGCCTCCATGGATTGCCGATTGCAGCTTGGCAGGTGAGGGGGGTGAAGATTTCGCTATAAAAAATGCCGACGGCGCGGCGTCGGCATTTCTTGATTTTTCCGGCGTTGACCGTGTGTGATCACGGTCTTGCGGGAAGTGGTCGTGCCGGTCAGGCCGGCAGCGGCTCCGCATTGCCCAGGGCGACGGTATTCATGCCGCCATCGACGTACATGATTTCACCGGTGATGCCCGAGGCCAGGTCGGAGAGCATGAAGGCGGCGGCATTGCCGACCTCCTCGATGGTCACGTTGCGGCGCAGCGGGGCGTGGTGGGAGTTGTACGACAGCAGCTTGCCGAAGTTGCCGATCCCGGAAGCGGCCAGGGTCTTGATCGGGCCAGCGGAAATCGCATTGGCGCGAATCCCTTCGGGGCCGAGGCAGAAGGCCAGGTAACGGGTGGCGGCTTCGAGGCTGGCCTTGGCCAGACCCATGGTGTTGTAGTTCGGCATGGTCCGCTCGGCGCCGAGGTAGGACAGCGCCAGCAGGGCCGACTTGCGACCTTGCATCAGCGGGCGGGCCGCCTTGGCCAGGGCCGGGTAGCTGTACGACGAAATGTCGTGGGCGATACGGAAGGACTCACGCGAGATGCCTTCAAGGAAATCGCCTTCGATGGCTTCGGTCGGCGCGTAGGCGATCGAATGCACCAGGCCGTCGAGGCCGTCCCAGTGCTTGCCGAGATCGACGAAGAGCTGGTTGATCTGTTCGTCGTTGCTCACGTCGAGGGGGAAGATCAGTTCGCTGTCGAACTCGTTGGCAAACTTCTTGATGCGATCTTCAAAGCGCTCGTTCTGGTAGCTGAAGGCGAGTTGCGCGCCTTCGCGGTGACAGGCCTTGGCGATGCCGTAGGCGATGGAATGCTTGGACAGCAGACCGGTAATCAGAATTTTCTTGTCGGCGAGAAAGCCCATTTGTATGTACTCCCTTGGGGGTCAAGCCCGCGATTATACGCGATCACATGTTGGGATAGGTGGGTCCTTCGCCGCCTTGCGGGACTACCCAGTTGATGTTCTGCGTCGGGTCCTTGATGTCGCAGGTCTTGCAGTGCACGCAGTTCTGCGCATTGATCTGCAAACGCGGCTGGCCTTCTTCCTGGCCGAGGATTTCATAGACGCCAGCAGGGCAGAAGCGCTGCTCGGGCGCGTCGTATTGCGCCAGGTTGACGCTGATTGGCACCGTCGCATCCTTCAACTGCAGATGGCAGGGCTGGTCTTCCTCGTGGTTGGTCGAGGACAGGAAAACCGACGACAGGCGGTCGAAGGTCAATACGCCATCCGGTTTCGGATAGTCGATTTTCGGGCATTCGCTGGCCGGCTTGAGCTTGGCGTGGTCGGGCGTGGTGTTGTGCAGGGTCCACGGTGCCTTGCCGCCAAAAACGATCTGGTCGATGCCGAACATCAGCGAGCCGAGCTTCAGGCCCTTGCTCATCCACGGCTTGAAATTGCGCGCCTGATGGAGCTCGTCGTAGAGCCAGCTGTTCTTGAAGGCTTCCGGGTAGGCGGTCAGTTCGTCGCGCTGGCGTTCGCCCGCAATGGCCGCGAAGCAGGCTTCGGCGGCCAGCGCACCGGTCTTGATCGCGCAATGCGAACCCTTGATCCGGGCCGCGTTGAGGAAGCCGGCATCGTCACCGATCAGGGCGCCGCCGGGGAAGGTCAGCTGGGGCAGCGATTGCAGGCCGCCGGCAGTCAGGGCGCGGGCGCCGTAGGAAATGCGCTTGCCGCCTTCGAGGAACTTGCGGATTTCGGGATGCGTCTTGTAACGCTGGAATTCTTCGTAGGGCGACAGGTGCGGGTTGCTGTAGCCGAGGCCGACGACGAAGCCGACGGCGACCTGGTTGTTCTCCAGGTGGTAAAGGAAGCCGCCGCCGTAGGTGTCCGGCTGCATCGGCCAGCCGCCGCTATGGACGACCAGGCCGAGCTGGTGCTTCTCGGGCTGGATTTCCCAGAGTTCCTTGATCCCGATGCCGTAGGTTTGCGGGTCGGCATCGCGGTTGAGGTCGAATTTTTCGATCAGCTGCTTGCCGAGGTGACCACGGCAGCCTTCGGCAAAGAAGGTGTACTTGCCATGCAGTTCCATGCCCGGCTGGAAATTGGGCCCCTCGGCGCCGTCGCGCAGGCGGCCCATGTCGCCGGTGGCAACGCCCTTGACCGCGCCGTTTTCGTCGAACAAGACTTCGGCGCCGGCAAAGCCGGGGTAGATCTCGACGCCGAGCGCTTCGGCCTGTTCGCCCAGCCAGCGGCAGACGTTGCCGAGCGAGATCACGTAATTGCCTTCGTTGTGGAAGCAGCCGGGGAGCAGGGCGTTCGGCACCTTGGTGGCACCGGTTTCCGAGAGAATGTAGAAACGGTCTTCCGACACCGGGGCGTTGAGCGGCGCGCCGTCGGCCTGCCAGTTGGGCAGGAGTTCGCTTAGCGCGCGCGGGTCCATCACCGCGCCGGAAAGGATGTGGGCGCCGATTTCGGCACCTTTTTCGATCAGGCAGACGCCCAGTTCGCTGCCTTTTTCGTTGGCCAGTTGCTTGAGCCGGATCGCCGCTGCCAGCCCGGCCGGGCCGCCACCAACGATCACGACGTCGAATTCCATGGCTTCGCGTTCCATTTTGCTGTCTCCTGTTGTGTTTTTCCCGGATGCATCCGGGTTGGGAATATTTCGTTTTATTGTCGCACAGATTTCAATACGGTACAGTATGGAAGGCGGCAAACAACATGGAAAAATAGCAAATATGGAACATCGGAGAAAGCTGGTTCATGTCACTTCCATCCCGATTCGCTGGGGCGACATGGATGCCTATGGTCATGTTAACAATACGGTGTACTTCCGCTTCATGGAGCAGGCCCGGGTCGAATGGATCGAGGCGATGCAGGTTCTGGTCCGCCCCGGCGGCGACGGGCCGGTGATCATCAATGCCAGCTGCACCTTCCTCAAGCCGATGACCTATCCGGGTACGGTCGAGGTGCGGACTTATGTCGGCCATGCCGGCCGCTCCAGCGTGCCGACCCACGTCGAGATGCTGATCGACGGCGAGCTGTACGCCGAAGGCGCAGCCAAGGTGGTGTGGATGAACACCCAGAGCGGCAAGTCGGTGCCGATTCCCGAGCATGTGCGGGCCAGCTTCGAAGAGGATGCCGCTGCCCCGACCTGAGCCGGGCAGGGTATCCTTGGCGTCTTTCAGCCTTGCGCACTGCGCACCGCCGCATGGATCACCGTCAGATTTGGCAACAACTGCTTTCCGCCGAGCGCCTCGGCGCCGGCAAGGCGCCGCGTAGCCGCGAACGCACCGCGTTCCAGCAGGATTACGATCGCATCGTATTTACTTCAGCCTTCCGCCGGCTGAAGGACAAGACCCAGGTCTTTCCCTTGTCGAAGAGCGATTACGTTCGCACGCGCCTGACCCACAGCCTCGAAGCCAGTTGTGTCGGGCGTTCGCTGGGTGCGGTGGTCGGTCGCGAGATCATCGCCCGGCACCAGTTGCCCGAGGTCGAGTCGGGCGATTTCGGGGCGATTGTCGCCGCCGCCTGCCTGGCCCACGACATCGGCAATCCGCCTTTCGGCCACGCCGGCGAGGATGCAATCCGCGAATGGTTCCGCAATTCCGGCCTGCTCGACCGGCATCCGCTGACCCCGGCGCAGCGGGCCGATTTCGAACGTTACGAAGGCAATGCCCAGGGCTTCCGCATCGTCAGCCGGCTGCAAAGTCCGGCCAACCCCGGCGGTTTGCAGCTGACCAGTGCGGTGCTGGCGACCTTTACCAAATATCCCCGGCCTTCTGCGGTCGACCGTGAATTACCGGGAAAAAGCGGCAAAAAATTCGGTTTCTTCCAGCAGGATGCCGCGCATTTTGCCCGCGTCGCCGAGGCTACTGGGCTGATCGAACGGATTCCCGGCACCGCCTGGCGTCGCCACCCGCTGGCCTTTCTGGTCGAAGTCGCCGACGACACCTGTTACCTGATTGTCGACATGGAGGACGCTGCCCGGCTCGGCTTCCTGTCCTACAAGGATGCCGAGTGCCTGCTCGGCGACCTGGCCGGCACCTCGGTCAGCGGCGGCCGGCTGGAGCGCCTGCACGACCCCAAGGAGCGTCTCGAATACCTGCGCGCCAAGGCGATCGGGCGGCTGCTCGAAAGCGCGGCGGCGGTTTTTCTGGAAAACGAGGATGCGATCCTCGCCGGCGATTTTGACGACGAGTTGCTGGCGCAGTCGCCGGTGGCGATTCCTTTGCAGGCAGTGCTGCAGGTTGCCAAGGAAACAATCTATACCGCGCGCCCGGCGCTGGAAATCGAAACCGCCGGTTTCGAAGTCCTCGGCGCCTTGCTCGAATTGTTCACCCAGGCGGTGGAGGCACGTGCCGGCGTGCCTGGCGCGCGTTTCACCACCCGCGAACGGATGCTGCTGCAACTCCTGCCATCGCAATTCCTTGGCCATGGCGGCGAGCCGGACCCCGACCCGTATATCCGCCTGCTGCAGGTCGCCGATTTTGTTGCCGGGATGACCGACTCGTACGCGGTGGACATGTACCGCAAGCTCAAGGGTTTCGACCTGCCAACCTGAAAACGCGGGATAAAACCGAGGATTTGGCCTCGCCGGCCTTGCCAAAAACCGATGGCTGTATAAAAATACAGTCATCGGTTCCGCCGGAGTATGGCCATGAAACTCACCCCCCGTCAGCAGGAAATCCTCGATTTCATCAAGAACACCGTCGAAGTGCTCGGCGCGCCGCCGACCCGCGCGGAAATCGCCACCGCCTTCGGCTTCGCCTCGCCCAATGCGGCCGAGGATCACCTCAAGGCCCTGGCCAAGAAGGGGGCGATCAACCTCGAACCCGGTTCGGCACGCGGCATCCGCCTGGTCGAACAGCTTGGCCTGCCGTTGATCGGCAGCGTCGCTGCCGGTTCGCCCATCCTGGCGGTCGAGAACGTGCAGGGCCGCTATGCGCTGGACGCCGGCCTGTTCAACCCGCGCGCCGACTTTCTGCTCAAGGTGCGCGGCCTGTCGATGATCGACGCCGGGATTTTCGACGGCGACCTTCTTGCCGTGCACAAAACCAACCAGGCCCGCGAAGGCCAGGTGGTGGTCGCCCGCATCGACGACGACGTGACCGTCAAGCGCTTCGAGCGCAAAGGCCAGCAGATCCGCCTGATCGCCGAAAACCCGGATTTCGAGCCGATCGTGATCAATCCCGGTGAGGTCGAGTTTGCAATCGAGGGGGTTGCAGTCGGGCTGATCCGAGGGACCGCCGGGCAGTTGTAAACCGGCCGGCGAGGGCGCCGGCCTCGGGAAAAAGCTCGATGTACACGGTCGACCGTCAATGACCGCGAAAAATACCCGTCGTGTCGGCTACACCAGAACGGAGTTTTTCGTTTTTTCGACGACGGCTTGGCGGCGCACGGCCTGCTGCCGGTCAGGGTGGAAGAGGGGGCTCTACGGTACGGATTTGCTATCGAGCCCGGCACCACTTACGCCTTGGCAAGGGCGACTGCGATGGCGTCTGGTGGGCAAGCATCGACGCTGCAGGTATCTTCTTCGTCAATCGCCAAAAGAAGAACGCCGCTTACACCGTCGTCGAGACCCGGCCAGTCACTGCCGAGCACATTCTGAGCGATGAGGTGATGCTATTGCGACATATCGCCGGAGCAGCCAGCTGTAGCTTTCTGGATCAGTTTGGCCAGCGTCAGCAGCAAGCTCTTTCTGCGCCGGCTGATCGACGCTGCCCGCCACAAACGTCGGCAGGCCGCACGCTCCGCCGCCCAACTCGGTCAAGCTAGGGGGTTTTGACACGGGGGCGCACGTTGGATTTTTCCGGGCCGCAACGCGGTCGACCGTGAAAAACGGCCAAAAAATCGGAATTTCTCATTTTCGGCTCAGTCCAGCCCGCCATTTCGCAGCCACACCGCCGTGTCGTGGTAAGCCGAGCCGGCGCCGGGAAAGCCCGGTTCGGCGCCCACCAAAGTGTTGATCCCCTGACCCTCGATGAAGGCACTGGCTGGCCACTGGCTTTCGACCACCAGCGTTTCCGGCAGCATCCCGGCGATGCTGCGCGCATGCAGCAGCAGGCTGCCGCGCCGGTTGCCGATGCGCACCCGGTCGCCGTCGGCAATGCCGTACTCGGCCGCCACGGCAGGGTGGAGCAGCAGTGTCGGCCGTTCTTCGGCGGCTTGCGAACTCGGGGTTTCGCTGAAGCTGGTGTTGAGAAAATGCCGGGCCGGCGCGGCGACCAGCCGGAACGGGTGCTCGGCGCTGCGCTCCTCGATCACTGCGAGATGGTCGGGAAAGCGCGGCATCGCCGCATGCCGTTTGCCATATTCCGACCAGTCCGGGGCAAAGCGGAAACGCCCATCGGCATGGCCGAAGCCGTCGAGAAAATGCGCCCGCGCAAATTCCGGCGCGCAGTCGTGGCCGCCGGCGGCGTAAATCTGCTCGCCGTCGGGGCGGCCCGAGGCGGCCAGAATTTGCTCCAGCAAGGCCCAGTCGCTGAGCGCCATCGCCGGGTGCGCAATCCCCAGCCGCGCCGCCAGTTGGCCGATGAAAACGTGGTTGGCGCGGCATTCGCCGGGCGGCGGCAAGAGCGGCTTGGCCACCTGCAGGCTGGTATGCGCCGAGGCCTGGTAGAGGTCGGCGTGTTCGAGAAAGGTGGTCGCCGGCAGCACCAGGTCGGCGAGGCGGGCGGTGTCGGTCATGAACTGCTCATGGACGCAGACGAACAGATCCGGCCGCAGCAGCCCCTGGCGCACCGCCGCGCTGTCGGGCGCGACCACCGCCGGGTTGGTGTTCTGGATCAGCAGTGCGCCGACCGGCGGCCCGCCGTGCAGATCGGCGGCTTCGCCGGCAAGGATGGCACCGATCCGGCCCATGTCGAGCTGGCGGGTGGTGGGCGTCACCGCGTCGAGGCCGTGCGCCAAGCGCAGGTCCAGCCCGTACAGCCCGGACTGGCTGTACAGCGCGCCGCCGCCGCGCACCTGCCAGGCCCCGGTCAGCGCTGGCAGGCAGGACACCGCATGCATCGCCGCCGCGCCGTTGCGCTGGCGGGTGAAGCCGTAGCCGAGGCGGAGAAAGCTGTTTTTCTGGCGCCCGTACAGGCGGGCGAAGGTCACGATCTGCTCGACCGACAAGCCGGTGATCTCCGCCGCCCAGGCCGGCGTGCGGCTGCTGAGATGGGCTTCAACGGCTGGCGAAAAATCGCTGTAGCGGGCCAGGTAATCGCGGTCGACCTGGCCCTCGGCGAGCAGCACCTGCATCACCGCGCAGGCCAGCGCCGCATCGCTGCCGGGGCGCAGCGCCAGATGCAGGTCGGCCTTGGCGGCGGTCGGCGTGCGGTAGGGATCGACCACCACCAGCTGGCTGCCGCGCGCCTTGCGCGCCTTTTGCACCCAGTTCATGAAATTGACCTGGGTATGCACCGGGTTGCCGCCCCAGATCACGATCAGGTCGGCGTCGAGCACTTCTTCGGCGGCGATCCCGCGCTTGGCGCCGGTCCCGGCCAGCCAGCCGGCGTCGGACAGCGCCACGCAAAAACTCTCGCGCTGGCGCGACCAGCCGGCCAGGTGGCCGAGCCGGCGGATCGCCGCGCGCTGGACCAGGCCCATGGTCCCGGCGTAGTGGTAAGGCCAGACGCTCTCGGCGCCGTGCTGCTGCATGCTGGCGCTGAAGGCGGTGGCGGCGAGGTCGAGGGCATCGTCCCAGCTGATCGGGGCAAACTCGCCCGCGCCCTTCGGCCCCACCCGGCGCAGCGGCTGCTGCAGGCGCTGCGGATGGTGCACGCGCTCGGCATAGCGCGCCACCTTGGCGCAGATCACGCCGTCGGTATAGGGCAGGGCGCCGCCGCGCACCCGGCCGATGCGTTCGGGCGACAGCAGCTCGACCTGCAAGGCGCAGGTACTCGGGCAATCGTGCGGACAAACCGAGGGCAACAGGGGCGGGCGCGACATCGGCAAACTCCAGGCAGGGCGGGAGGCAGGATTCTGCCATGCGGGCGCCGGCTTGTCGGGCTTTGCCGGCGGGTTGCCGGGATGCGTTGCCGGTAAACAGATCGGCGGTGCCTTGCCAATACCTCCGATGACCGATGCGCCCCCGGCCAACGGCCGATGGTCGCAAGCCGCCGCCTTCTCTAGGCTGTGCGGTCCACTCAGGAGGACCGATGACCCCGCTTCCCGCCCCCGCCGCAGCGGATGCCGCCCGCACCGACCCGGCCGAACTGGAACTGACCGACGCGGACATCCTCGACGCGCTGACCCAGATTCCCGGCTACATCGACATTTCGACCGAGGATTTTCGCACCGTCTACCACCTGGCCTGGCGCCACGCCGTCGCCCGGCTGCGCGCCGAACAGGAACGCAGCGACGACGGAGACGCCTGATGCTGGAGCGCCACTGGTCGGATTACTGGAAAAAGATGCGCGGCACCACGCGCGGCAGCCCGCCGCGCGTCAGCAACGAGGAGGTCTTTCTCTCCTGGCTCGGCGCCCTGGTCGGCGTCGGCCTGCTCGGCTGGCTGATCGAGGCCTGCTTCGGCGAGGCCGACCGGGTGCTGCTGCTCGGCTCCTTCGGCGCCTCGGCCGTGCTGCTGTTCGGCGCCGTGCGCAGCCCGCTGGCGCAGCCGCGCAACCTGGTCGGCGGCCACATGCTGTCGGCGCTGGTCGGCGTCGTCTGCTGGCAACTGCTCGCCGCCGTGCCCTGGCTGGCCGCCGCCCTGGCGGTCGCCAGCGCCATCGCGCTGATGCACCTGACGCGCACCCTGCACCCGCCGGGCGGCGCCACCGCACTGATCGCCGTCACCGGCTCCGCCGAAATCCACCGCCTCGGCTTCTGGTACGTCCTCCTGCCCGCCACCGCCGGCCCCCTGCTGATGCTGCTGGTCGCGCTGCTGTTCAACAACCTGGCCCGCTCGCGGCGGTATCCGGAGATTTGGTTTTGAAGGGGTGAAAAAGGGTGGTGGGTACGGTCGACCGTAGAAAACGAGGTTTTTCTCGGACTGGCGGCTGGTTTTTCGCGGCGGGGGATACAGGCTGTCACGGTCGACCGCCGATGAGGCATGAATTTGCTGCCGGAGCAGGGGGGGAAGCAGCGCACTCAAGAAACCACTGCACCTTGCCGCGCCACGGCCGCGCGCGCCTTGAAAATGGCTCGAATGCTGAGGTTGACCGTGGAAAGGGCCTGAGCGACGGCCCTTGGCTAGCGTTCAAGCCATCCAGAAAAATGCCGGGACAGTTGCCCGGTATGCATTACATATAAAAAACCAAAAGGCTATTTACAGGGAACCGGGCTTGTTCAACAACCGGTTCAGATCGCGGCTCGCTTCGCGATTACAGCCTAGCTTTAATCGTTAGTGTTTTTCAATCCCCCTCCTTATTATCTCAATCAATGTGGATGGAGTATTGCTGTGCGAGACATTTGATTCGTAATCTCTTTCGCGGTTGAAATAGTGTTTTGAAATAATATTCATTAATTTTTCAAAGCCTTGGATGGATAAATATAAGTCATTTTCTGTAACTCTTGGCAATTGACCTGCTTGCAACTTTGTATCAAGGTCATTGTGTGCAATTCGTTTGTTTCTATGCTGCTTAATGGCGTTTCCGAGAGCTTGTTCTATTTGATTCATCAGTGCATCAACGTCTGAAGAAATAGAAGAGGGCAATGGTTGAAGTTTTTTTATTAGGTTTTTAATGCTCAAGTTTTCACTGCCTCTCTGCTCTGGAGGATCAATTAGTTTAGATAAACTCAGTAAGATATGGTTATAAAATAAGTGAAATGTCAGATGGAAGAATATGGGCGACGCCATGTCTAGCACCGCTCGCTTGCGTTCTCCTGGATGGTCAATAAATATCCCATTTAGGTATTTCATGTGCAATTTAATATCCACAAGTTCTTGCGCAATGTGATTAAAAATCTTTTCTTGGCTTTGATTCATGAGGTGCACCCATTGCTCTCTAGTTTGAAATTAGCATCAATTTTTAATGGCTTGTCGCCTGCGTGAGATATATATTTCTGCGGTCCATGCCTGTAGCCTCCCCCTCGTTATCTAATTTTTCGTGACAGAGCTGTACTTGTGAGTAGTTTTAGATATCCGGCCAAACCCTGAAAGCGCCGAAATGTGTCAATGGGATTATACGGCTGCTTTTTTTTGGGAGGCCTCGACCAGTAGCCGCTTTTGGTCGATTTCTGCCCGATGCTGTGCTCGTTTCAGACCCGGCGCACCCTCAGGCGGCGAGAGACAGCTCGGTTAAACCCATCAAAACCTCCCAATTTCACGGTCAACCCGCAATTAAGGCGATT
>ERZ1066115.214-NODE-214-length-18695-cov-71.565236_pt1 | contig 18695 bp, 10 predicted proteins | sample MGYA00382762_ERZ1066115 | MGnify/ENA primary metagenome ERZ1066115 (study PRJEB33369, sample SAMEA5778345) | biofilm metagenome | biome: Industrial cooling water; feature: Water cooling tower basin; material: Biofilm | place: United Arab Emirates | collected... | reverse complement strand
GTTCGCACCAGGATCAGCCATACCGCCGCCTGTAGGTGATTGCCAGCTTACATCACCGTCTGTATTACTATTTTTAGTTAAAACCTGCCCTGTTGTGCCGCCGTTTGGAACGCTTCCTGAATTATCTGTACCTGCTGCCCATGCACTACCATTCCACTTTAATACCTGACCGCTACTTGCACCACCTTGTGCTATCTGTGAAGCATTGAGACTGCCCCCGATGGATGATAGAGAAAAATTACCTTGATTAACAGTAAGGCCATAGGATAATTTATTGGCATCATGCGAAGGTGTTATGCTTAATAAGCTGTTTGAACTTGTAAATTCTATTCTTCGTGCTATCAATACGCTATCATTCAAGCGAATCATTAAACTGTCACCTGCACCTGTGCCGTTGTTTATGTAACTACTTTTGGTTGATGCCTCATAGGCCGCATCCCATTGCGCTTGCTTAGTGTTTAACGGGATAGAGTAACCACTTGTAAGACTAAATACACCCGTTGTATTTGTATATGTTAAACCTGTTGCTGTACTGGATAATGCTGTTAATGGAATATAGTTGTTTGGATTCGTTGCATTGTACGGGGTGAAACCCAAAATAGGCTGATACGTTGCTGCTGCTGTTGAAGGCGTAAGAAGGTCGGGCAATGGTATCGTTCCCTTGCTGTTTGGGTTGTACCTCGTTCCGTTTAAATAAACCGCAACGGGAATAGTCCCTGAACTGTCAGGTATATTTAATATACGCTCTCCCGTAATGCTTTCATTGTTAAATAATGAGTAGCTTGTAGGACTTCTAAATGTGCCAAAACCTGATGCAGAAATTTCAAATATCGAATCTCTGTTTGAAGTAGAACCTACAGTATTTCTCGTAAATAAAACGTTCCCATTAAACCCCCCCTTCATTAAATAAGACCACCCGTTTGTACCATCAAAAATATAGCCATTAGTCTTAATATTAAGATTTGTTGTATTCCCATTTGTTGTTACCTGCTGCAAGTTGAGCGCACCGCCGCCGCTCGGCCAGCCGCCTGTGTATCTTGCTAAACTACCCGTTGTTTTATTAATGCCTAATATTTGAAACTTAGACGTGTCGGTAAAAGTTGGGTTGTATTTTAAAAAATTGCTTATTTGAAAAGTTGATGAACCTAAAAAAATCGAATCCCCTAAAAGAGTAGTATTTGGGCCGTTTATGTAAACACCGCCTGTATCTACGGGGTCTCGCATCATATATTCCGAAATACCAGAAGCGGGGGATAATCGCATTTGACTTCTGCCAAAATTGCTAAAATTTAAAATCGCATCATAAAGATTTATCTCTGTACTGTCGCTTAACTCGCCCCCCAATCTAAAGTCATTCCCTACAAGTGAGAGGCCGCCAGAGGCAGTGTAGGTAGTGCCGCCGCCGCCTGTAGGTGATTGCCAGCTTACATCATTATCAGCATTGCTGTTTTTGGTGAGTACTTGCCCTGTGGTACCACCAGTGGGTACACCAGCCCCTGTGTTATCTGTGGCCCATGTTAATGCACCGCCTACACGTTTTAAAACCTGGTTATCTGCACTTCCAGTAAGGTTTATTTGTGAAAGGTTTAAACTTCCACCTATAGATGGCAAACTGAAATTCCCCTGGTTGATGGTTAAGTTGTACGATAGCTTATTAGCATCGTGTGCTGTTCCAATACTCAACAAATTGTTTGCACTGGCAAATTCAAGTCTTGCAATAACTCCAGTTGAATCATTTATACGCCTAAACAAAGTATCGCCGCTGCCAGTACCATTATTAATGTAACTACTCTTGGTAGATGCTTCATAAGCTGCGTTCCATTTAGCCGCACTTGCTATCCTTCCATCGGCAAGTGTTCCACTCCATGTTAAAGTGTGAGTAGTACCTGTACTGCTGATGCCTATGTTTGTTTCGTTTACAAAAGTTTGAGTTGCACCTGTAAGGCCGTTTAAAGAACCTATACCACCGCTACCAGCAAACGTACCTACACTTTTGTTAGTACCTGCTATCCGATATTTCAACGTATCACCTGCTTTGAATATACTATCAACCGCCGCTTTTGAACGTATAGTAATACGCTGCTGCGCTGTTGCTGTAAGTGAAACGAAAAAGAATAATATTATTAAATACTTCATGAACTTATTTTTTTTTGCATCTATAAATATTTCATCAACCTGATTGTCTGTTAATCCTAAAACAGACTTTATAAACAATGTTATGGGATGGCTTCTTTCAATAGTATTCCCATACTCGATACCTTCCTCTGCCTGAATTTTTATTTTGTTGTCCTGTATTTGTGAAATAGAAGTTTTTACCTGTTGTAATAATTCTTTTTCTCGCAACACAGACCTTAAAGACCATAATGGAACTGATTCAGGAACTATTTTAGTTTCTGATGGTACATACTCAAATGTTGTATGTTGTACATCTTTCCATTCAGGATTTTTTGCTTTGAAACTGTTAACCAATTCCAAACTTTCAAAAACATGATCAACACCTTTGTATGATAGTTTATAGTAAGTCATTAGTATTCCCTCCTTATTAAATAATACAAAACTTCATCAACCTGTAATACTCTTGCGTTAGTACCTGCACTTTTGGCTATTCCAAAATTGTATTGAGAATTTACACCGCTTGCATTGGGCATGGGTATATTGTCACCGTTAGCCGTAGAGTGTGTTGTAACTAATACATCGTTTATATAGAAGTAAATTGTTTCGGTATATCCGTTCACTTCAATAGCAAGTTTTGTCCATGTATTTGCAACAGCAGCAACACCGCTATTTTTCGTAGTTACGCTTGCGCTGTTATCAAACTTTCTTGTTCTTGTGCTCCAATTGCCACCATTCAATGAATGAGTATAAATAAAACAAAGGGTTCCGAAATTCCATTGGCTTTGATGACCGAGCCAACCAACAGCAGCTTCGTATGTATCAGTTCCATTGCTCAATTGAGGAAGCCTTACTAACCACTCTCTGTATTGAATCATAGAATCAAGTACAATAGGCGAAACCGTTTCTTCCTCTGTAACACCACCTGATGAATAGCCCGTTGTAGTCGTTCCCGTTGTTAATTGTAAATAAGATGAAAATTTTCTCTCTCTTATAATCGTTTGGCCAGAACCTGTGCCACTTGCTAAATAAGCTATTTTAGGAACTAATGGACTTGGTGATGTAAAAGTTTCAGCCCACTCTACCTTATTCCATTCAGGGCTGAAATTCCATCTTCTCCCGTCATACGTCCACTCACCTGAAAGCCTATCCGTTTGCCAGTATATCTGCCCAGTATCGGGGCTTAAAGGTCTTTGAGCGTACGTGCCTCTCTTTATTTTTGCGGCTGTGCTGTCTGCGTTTGCTCCTGTTGCATTTATCACATAAGGGCTACCACTTGTACCACTACCCGTAATACTAATACCTGTGCCTTGTGTTACAAGCCCTGTGATATTCTGTAAATACTTTGTGTTGTAATAGTTTTCACTTCGCCACCTGCCAGCGGTTGTATCAAGATTAAATAATCCGTTGTTGTATTGAATAGGGTATGTACCTCCGAATAAACTCCTTGCTTTAGCTGCAAAATTTGCAATAGCACCCGTATCTATTGATAGAGATAAAGTAGGTGTTGTTGTTGCGTTGGTTACTGTGCCTGTTATTCCTGTTGAGTTAGTGAAATTAAACTGCGTTACTGTACCTGAACCGCCGCCGCCTGAACCACCGTTCACCTCAATTACCAATGTATCTATAATACCATTTGCCCTATTGAATGTTATAATACTATCGTTTACCTGCGTTAGTGTTCTGTATGCCCCACTGTCTATTCCAGAGAATGAACCGCCGCCGGCAATGCTGTCTTTAAACAAATAACGCTCTACACTGTTTTTTGTACCAAACACACTGTCCGATCTCCTGTATATCGTATCAAGGAAAAAAGAAGAATAGTCAGTCTTTAATGGCTGTATATTACCCACACGCTCATTAAAACTTTGTACGCCCGTTTGCGTCGTTAAAGCAACGCCCTGCTGCAGGTTAATGAAATCTAAAAACATGCCCCCTCCTGCATTGTTAAACGTAATCCTTAGTCCGCTTACATCTGTCGCAGCGTTGCCAAAATCAAGCCCCTGAGAAAATGTAAACGCAGATACGGGCACTTGCACAATTTGATACACTCCGGTAACGGTCCTTACAAAATTATAACTACCACTTGCAACCGTTACAACACTACTTTTTATAAGGCTGCCATTATACCACCTTAAAGAAATTGTAGCATTGTTAGCATAGGTTGACTTTAATCGTATGGCAATCGTAAGTAACTGATAGTTTGCTATATTAAAAACACTACCGTTATTAAACTGCAGAACCCTGCCCGTTGCAGCCGTATAAGAACTAACATCAACTGATTTTGTTCCTGTAAACGGATTTACTGTGTTGTTAAAATTTGCTGTAATATTATTTGTTACCGTACTCCACTCAATGTTTTCATCATAAATCATTATTCTTGAAACATTGCCAGGGGTTGTTGCGCCTGCATTCACAAGTACAGATGTAAGTTCTAATTGTACAGAAGGCTCTACCTGCGGCTTTTGTGGATCAGGAGCAGGCGTACCCGTAATTTTAATAGCACCCGTAGAATCAAGGGCAATAAGGTCTATGCGTGGACTGGTTGGGTCAGCAGCATTCAGTGTAATATTCCCACCTGCTGAGTTGTATAAAACACCATTAATAACATAAGAGGCGGGGCTCACATAAAATGTCAAGCCGCTAATCCACGTTACTTGTCCGCCGGTTATAACACCATTCTGATTAGCAAAACTCAATAACGGGTACCACTTCGCCTCAGCACTGTCATAAACTTCCAGCGTTTTTAATGGCCCGTTATAAACTATTACCCCATCTCTTTTGCCTCTAACGGCTTTTACTTTAGGGGCTCCTAAAATACTATCGTGTACTACACGGTCAATCTTATCGCTCCTTCTCAGGTTTTGATAGTATTGACTATCAATCACGCTTTGTCCCTGTACAGCCATGCTGCACATCAAAATCAATATTGTTGCTAATTGTTTCATCAGTTTTCTTTTAATAAAAACAAATACCATGTGCCCGCTACAAACTCATCTCCTGCATTCGTCTTGCTTACGGTGCTTCCGCTTAAACTTATATCCGTATCTCTTAATACCATGCCTTCGGTTGCTGTCATTAAAATAGTCTTGCCGCTAAACGTAGCATTGGTATAACTTGCTGCCGTTGCGCTCATCGTTACATAAAACTTAGTTATATCGCCTGCAGCCACAGCATAGCAAAAAACATAAGGGTTAATTGCCGTGTTTGTATTAATGTAAGTAGGCGCAGCATTGTAATAGATGGTTAAAAACTCGTTTACATAATCAATTACACCCGTTGTACTCCCGGCTTTTAACCGCTCTAAAATGTGGAAATACAAATTAGCGGCATATTCATACGCTTTTTTTGCTGCTTCGTAAGGTTGGCAGGATGCCGCTAAATCATCTGCACGCTGTTTAATTGTTGTCAGGTAGGCAAGCAAGCTGCATGTATCAGGGGGCGTATTGGCTTGTGTGGTCAACGTGCTTGCTATTGCGTCTTTAATGCTCACCCACGTATCTCCGCTGTTGTTGTAAACAACTGTTGTGCTTAATGCAATGGTATAAGCAGCGTCATAGTAAACTGAAGAAATAGCAAGGTCAAGTGTTGATGTACTACCTGTTACTGTCCCCACTGTTCCTACTGTAGCTACCCAACTTCTTGCCGTACTTCCAATAGTATATCCCCCGATATTGTAATTAACATTATCAATCGCCCTCAACTGCGGGGTAAATACATCAAAACTTTTAGTGATAGCACCCGTAACGGGTATGTATTGAAAATTAACCGTCTTTGTAAGAACAGTAGGTGTATAACCCGGATGGTCAATCGTGTATTTGAATGTGTAAGTACCGCACTGTGGTTTGTTCTGTGCATTACGGCGCAATTCTCTTAAACCTGTTGTCAGCACACTCCCTGTCCAAGATATGTCAGGCGAAGTCCATGCGCCATCTTCGGTAATCCTGTCTGGATGCGTAATATCAAAAATGCCAATCAAATCATTTGCTACACCGCCGGGGTACGTGCCTGTATCTGTCAAAACAAATTTGTTCTGCGTGTAGTCAAACTGTACAGTAAAATTGATATAAGCGCTTAAATCCGGCATGGTTCTGTTTTTTAAAAAGACCCTCCCTAAACAAAGAGGGTCAGCCGTTGCCGGCTATTCAAACACAAAACACACCTTTATGCAACCGCTTTAGCAGTCACAAGTTTTTTGATGGTTTCGTATTCACGTTCACCCTTTGTAGTTGTTTTGAAATACTCGTCAAGCTGCTCTTGAATGCTCTTGCCCTCCACACGCTTCAGCGTTGCCACCACGTTGTTTGTAGCCGTATTGGTTACAGTCATCTGTGTTGGGTCATACACCAAAACACCCGATTCAAGCGCCTGCTTTATAATTGAAAGGCTTTCAATCTTTTTGTTGTCTTTACGCAACAGGTCAAAGCCATCGGGGTTCGCTTCTGCAAATGCCCACAGATCATCCTTAATCATGTCTTCATCACGCCCTTCTACTTCTCTGCCCGCTGCTTTGGCTGTCATTACAAGATTCTTACCGGTTAAAGAACTGATGAAGTTTTGTATCTCCAACAATTGAGAGCGTCTTGTAAGGCTTTTCTTAGCCTCCCCTGCTTCATCCACTTCATAAAAAAGCGCTCTCTTTGAAGTGTCTCTTCCCGCACGTTTTGCGTTGTAGTTACAAATCTGCATGTACCAATACACATACCTGTCTTCTTCATTATTCCCAAACAGGTAAATATTACCGGTGCCAGGCTCAGGTCTTAAAAACCTGCGAATAATTTGATGAGGCAATGCGGCCCCGTTATTATCCACTCCGTTTACAAGGCCAATGTCAACAATAGCTCCCATCCACCCTTTTGTTTCAGGGTCTTGCTGTGCATATGGGTCCCAAATCGTATCCGTTGGTGGCAGCTTCTCCGTTTCAGGAAAAGCAAATTCTTTTTTACCGTCTTCGCCTATCACAATACGATCTGATTGATAGCGAAACTTTTTGCGTTCACCCGGTTTTAATTGTTTAATACCAAGCTCCTGCTGAAATTTTGATGATACTTTATTGTACCGTCCAATTTGTTTCATGTCTATGTGTTTGATGAATAAATAAAAGGGAGGGGGTTACCCTCCCTTTCTTTTAGATAAACTGAAGTTTTGAGAAATGCTGAGGTCCGAGAATTTCAAGACCCTGCGCTGTGTAAAAACGCTTTTCCATGTTTGCTTTCAGGCTGTTTCCACCTTTACCAAACATACCGTTGTGTGCTTCTGAGATAAGGCCGTTGCCAAATTCAGAAGGCGTGTTTTTGTAACGCAAGCGGATGCGTCCGGCATAACCACCACCTACAAGTTTTACCTTGTCAAGAGGAATGTGGTAAAGCGTGTTATGGAAAATGTTGTTGGCAATGTTAAACAAACGGGGGTTGTTTAAAATTGGCAATACAGCATACTGGAACGTCAAACCGCCAGAAGTTACTTTTTCAACGTCAAAGTTGATTTCCTTGCCGTCCACTCTCAAGCGAGCGCTTGTCATGCCGGTATTGCTGGTACCCTTAAAGTAGGTATCCATAATGTTGGCAATCTTTGTAGAACGCACACCAAGGAATGATGTAGCGGTTGTTCTGTTGGCTACAATCTGGTTTACGTGGTCGTCTAAATCAGCCTTTGTAAATGTACCGGCAGATGCAACGGTATCAGATACGCCACCACCAAAAGCAATGTAGTCATGCAAACCACGTGTACTTTGATAAGTGTAGCCATCTGCATCCACATCACTGGGAGCACTGTCAGAAAAACTGGTAGCACTCATCTGTCCGGCAATCATTTGGTAGTTTACCTGGCTCACCAACTTTTGCAAAGTCTTCAATGCGCCGTAATCCACAATCATTTTGCTGCCCTGTACGCTCACTTCTTTGGTATCAAACTTCTCCACGTCAGTGATGCGGTAGGTTTCAGAAAATGCCTGAATTTTATTCATGGCTTTGGTAGGCGTAAAGTTCAAGCTCTCAGGAGCGTTACTGTTTTCACGCTCAGCACGGCTACCCACTACCAAAATGTCACCTGCTGTTACGGTAAGGTTGCCGCCGTCCACAGATTTAATTACCATGCTGTCAGGAGTACCCCTTGTAACAGAACTCACACGTGCCTGTTTACCGGAAACAGTTGTAATCAAATCGCCTTCACGCACATAGTTCTGTACGTTGATAGGTACAGTTACAGTAGGCGTACCGCTTGTTAATACGGTGGCTTGCGCTGTTACTGTGCGGTTCACATCTTCATCGGTAAAATTGTGAAACACCCAGTTTGGTGACGTATGCTTTTCCATACGTCCGCTGAATTTTAAAATATCCATCAACCCTTCTTGGTCGTAGATATCTAAGATACCGTCACGGAATATGTCTCTTGCATCGTACATATCTACCGCACTCACGGTCTTTTTATCTTGTGTGCCTAATCCCTGTGGCATAATGATAAGGTTTAATAGTTAATGATGAATTACTGTGCGCTTCTTAAAGCATCAGCCAGCGCTCGCATCATATCTACAGGGGCACTATCAGGCACTATTCCTTGTCCGCCCGGTGCATCAGGATTCAGTTGCTCTGCAATCTGCTTTGTCCCTAATGACTTACCGTGCTTCATTAATAGCGCATTGTAGTTTTGCCGGTCTGTAATATGTGCTGCCAGTTCCAGCAAAAACGAATAATCAGGTACCGGGTTTCCTGTTGCATCCGTCAGCACCCTTCCCATTTCATCTTTCTTTGATGTATAGAAGGTCATCTGAGCCGGATCAACAAGCACTCCAAGTGCTGCATTAACGTTCTTTGTTTCGTAATTAAACGAGAGGTCTCCGTCGCCAATCTTCAGCACAGGTTTCTTCATAAACTCCTGTACCATCGGTTCGGCCAAAACACGTTGTTTGGCGGCTTCCACTACTTCCTCACGGGTTGGTTCCGGTGTTTCTTCCTGTTGCTGACGGGCTGGTGGTGCAAACTTTTGCTGCCGCTCCACAAATTCCCTGCGGTATTGAGCGGCATCCGCCTCCATACGTAACCTGCCTATCTCCACTTCTGTCTCAGAAAATGCAGATTCATCGGTTTTGTATGTCTGCAGAATATCATTCTGCACCAGTTTGTTTACCTTATCGTCTGTCAATCCTAATGAGGCGTACTTCTCTCTGAGTTTACGCTCCACTATTTGTTGCTCAGGCATGGTGGTAAAGTCAACCGTTTTTGCTTCCAGGTAAGGAACCAGCGTACCTTCTGCTTTGTAATAATCCAAAGCACCAATGAGAAAGTCGTCTAATCCTAACTGCTTTAAAAGAGCTTTTTTATCTTCAAACCGTTGAACAAGTTCTTCGGCTGTAAGTTGTGGTTGCGGAGCGTACTCAATCTTAGGCGGTACAATCTCCGGTATCGGTGTTGGTTCGGGCTCAGCGGCAGGCGGCGTTTGTTCTACTACTTGTGCCGGTGGCGCTTCCGGTTCGGGAGTTTCTTCCGTTTGTGGTTTTAGTAATTCACTCAACGGCACTACTTCTAATTCGTCAACCCCAAAACCCTGTTCCTGTGTTTCTTGTGTTTGATTATCTTCCATGTTTGTGTTTTATTTTTTATCCTTCACGGGCACGGCCTTGTGCTCTGCTTCAAAGGCATCCTTTTTTTGAACGCCAATCACTTCGCCATGCTTTCCTAAAAGAATATAATCCGTTTCGTGGGCAATTACAGAAGTGCTGTTAATGGTCAAATCAACAAACACATCGCCAAGGTTTTTCTTCACCGGGCAATTTGCCACAAACTCAATCGGCTCTTTAGAAGCTAAAATTTTCTCTTTTGTTTTTGCGTCAAACACCAATTGAATTGCCTCTACCTCTTTAATAAATTTTGCCATATAGATACATTTTGTATCTCAAAGATATTTTGTTGTTTTCATTCTTCAAAATAAATATTTTATTCTTCTTCTTCAATTTCAATAGGCTCAATTTGTATCTGTGGCGCAGGCGGTAATCCCATCTCTTTGTCTTTAATCCGCTCTCTGGATGTGGTTTCTTTATCCGCTACATCTACTTTGCCACCCACTTCAATTTGTTTCAGCATCAACTTACCCTGTATCTCTAATTCAAGCAGTTCTTTTTTAAGCTGATATTCTAATTGAAGTGTACCCTGTTTTGCCTGTTCAGCTACTATGGCAGATTGCTGTTGATACTGTGCATTGCGTTGTTCACGCTCAATGGCTTCCTTCTGCATCAACTCCCGCTTTTTCTTAATCTTATACGCCAGCATCTGTGATGCTCTTTTTAAATTGGATTCGCTTTCTACAAGAATAGCATCGGTAGGGTCTAATAGCCCTTCGCTCTTATATTTAAATACTTCCTGTACAAAAAACTGCCGCTTTTCATCGCTCGGTTTGTCTTCCAGTATAATCCCAAACTCATGCAGTTCTAAGTCAGGGCTCAGGCGTATAAACTTCATGGTACCTTCTCCCAATGCAGGCAGGTAACCTTCCACATCGCCTTTCTTTACGGCCTGCTGCATACGGCGCACCATGGCATTTGCTATTTTTAACAGCAGCCTTTTTTCTGCAGCCACAATATTGTACAGTGCATTCTTTGTTCCTTCCACAGCCATCATAGCTGGGTTGGTCAGTATCTTCGGGTTAGGTGTGCTGCTGTCAGTTAATTCATTAAGTCCGATAATCTCATTCACCATGCCTATCACACGTACAAGGTTGTTCCATGCTTCGGCCACGGCTTCACCGTAGTTTGTTTGTATGAAGTTTACGGCTTGGTAGTTGATGTTTCTTTCGCTAATCCCCTGCCTTCTCGTTACCAATATCCCGTTTTGGAAAGCCATGTCCAACACTTCTTTTGCGGTTAACTTTTCGCCGCCTGCTCCCAATGCCACGTTTTCCAATGAATCCAAATCAATCTCAATCATGTACGGTATTAATTGGTTCTGTATATTCTGCCACTTCAACCACGCAAGGTGTATCTGGTCGGCAATAGTTAACAGGTCTTCACCTATTCCCTTGCTTTGCATCCGGTCAAAGTTGATGGCCTCAATATGATAATCCAGTTGAGCTACTCCTGTTTTGTTCGGACTTCTTTTCGGATTCGATACTTTGCTGAAGTCGTAAATGAAATCAGTACCTACAATCCACTTGCCCTTGTACAGCATCGTTACCGGGCGGTAATCATACTTACGGCTATCGTATTTTCTATCGCTGTATTTTACGGGTACGTAAATCTCGTTACCCGCATCCGTTACCCTGCTTTCAAAAAACATGTCATCCAAACTAAACCACTCCAGTTCCAATACCTGCACCTTGCATTTGTCATATCCGTTCTGTTGGTAAGCGGGCATATTCACATTGCCAAATGTGGCCCGTGCACTGTTGTAAATCTGTTCGTATTCCGCCTCGGTAAACGCATTACCTGCATCTTCCGCAAAAGAGTAAAACGGCATATCTACTACTTCACCAATGTAGAGCAGGTCTTTAAAATCCGCATAGTTGCAGTAATTGCACACAATGTTTCTGTTGTCGCATACCCTAAACTTGGGCTTGCCGTTCTTATCAATCCAGTCTTTATACACGGCCACCCCTTCGTCAAAGAGTTTTTCAAATACCATGTCCCGGCATCTGCCTATGTCGTTCCATGCAAAGGAAAGGTTCACGGCATCTTCGGCTTCAATCGCCATTTGATGTTTAAACCCATACTCCGCCTGCATTTCCAGTTCCTCTAAGTCCTGTGGGTCTTTTGCATCAAGCATCAATGATGGATGGTTAGCAAGGTCAGGTGCCTGTTGTTCCAGTGCACGTTTCAGTAACAGCTTTGCTTTCACATCAGCATAGTACGCATCCACTTCGTTCCTTGCTTGTGTATCTATCGTGGTGGCTACTACGTTGTACAAACTTTTCTGCAGCAGGCCCAGCGCTGTTCTTCGCTGCTTGGATACAATGGCAAGCACACGGTTGTCAATATTGGCATAGGTAGTATTGGTTTCTTCATCTACCCCCACTGCCTTGTGATACCGGCGTGTATCCTGCCGCCCGTACATGTATTCTTTTATTTCGTCATACACACGGGCCTTGCCCATAAACATCTTTTTGCCCACGGATGTTTCATAGCTGTGGTACGCCGCTTTAATAAACTGTAACCCCCAATTTTTATCTTTTAATTTAGGGTCAATGTTGTGCTTCGGAAATGATGAGGTTGTCATGGTTTATTGTTTATGCGGCATACCGCCTGAATAATTTTGATATGTCTTTTAATCCGGTGCTTCCCTTAGCTGCTACATTGTAATGATCGGCAAACAGCGTCCACCCTGCAGCCATACTTAAATCGTATTTCTGTGTGTTCGCTATCTCAAACTTTAACAGGTCTTGTATCAGGTCAGGGAAAAACTGCTTATCTATGTATGTCTTGAAGTAATCCTGCATTATTTCCAGCATCATCACTTTGTTTTCTGTGCTTGCCGGTATGCCTGGTTCTTTGCGGTCGCTGTAGTGAATCAAAAAATCTTTATACCCTCTCAGTTCAAAGTAGCGTGCAATACCACCTTTGTTGTTTTCAAATAACAGCGGACTTCCAAAATAGAAGCACTGCATAATCATGTCTTCGTAAAAGCTGTAAGCCAATTCGTGCCGGTGCAGGTACTTACAGATAAAGGCTTTGTTGTAAGCATCATTTTCAGATGTGGGGTCGTTTCGTTTTAATGTAAAGGCGCACCCCTTGCTTCGCTGGTTAGTATCTTCTACTTGGTCATGGTCAAACGGGTCGCATCCGGTAATAAATCGCAATCCATTCATAGGTATAAACCTGCTACCCCTGCGCTCTACTTTATTACTCTGCCCGGGTCGGTCAAAAATCCAGCATATCTCCCACCGCCCGGTAGGGTCAGGTGTCCAAATGACTTTTGTATCTCGCTCACCATTTGCCCATGAAAAATTGCCACGCTCTTTGTAGTTTTTAAGCAGGCTTAAATCGCTCAATCTAAAATTTAGTGTATTGGGATTAAAATGGCATTGCTTGGCATCCACAAAAAACGCCTCTTCCTCGGTCATAGGTTCTTTACGAATCACATCGTTCAGTTCTTCCACACTCTCTTTAAACTTATCCCGTTCAGCATTGATTGCATCAATCCCTTCCTGCTCTTTTGGATAGCCATATACATCGTAGTCCATGCTACGGTGTGCGGGTGTAAACAGTTTATACAAACCGCTCTTTGTAGTGCCGTCTTTCTCCCGCTCAAATTGATTACTTTGTGCCCACAGCTTGTCAAACTTGTACTTAAAGCCCACTTCCTCCACCGTGGTAGTAATAATCATCTTCCCTACAATCTGTCCTCTTTGATTTACACAGCAGCGCTGAACCACCTTGTGTCTGTCAAGTATATCCACCTTTGTTTTTCCACTTTCATCTCCTATGTAAATCTTAGCTCTTAATCCATCAATAGCTTTTGCTCCGCTTTCTTTTGTGTTAATGCTGGATTGTAATTCAGGCACCTTCTGCAGCTTAGGATCAATCTTACCTTTTTTGCTGGTTTTGAAAAATCTAATGCTTTCTTTTGGCACGTCTCCTTTTGCTCGGTCGTATTCCGGTTTAAAATAAGAAGGCAAAGCCCTGAATGCAGGAATCAATTTTAAGTCAAACAAAGCATTCGCATCAGCTTCCGTTTTGCTTTGTATATATCCGTGAGATTTTGCAGTACGTGTAATTACTTCAACTACTATACATGCAGCCTTGTCAGTTTTCCCGTTTCTTCTTTTTTGAATATCATTGATACCGTAACAACGTGGGTCTTCATAAGAGTAAGCCCAGAAATAAAAATAATCTTGGTCAATCTTCCGAAAGTCAGGATAACCACTATCGCTATTGATTGACCAATATGTTAAGTAATAATAATGTGCCCCTGTTATATACTCAGGCACACCATTGTTATAAAACCACACACCGTATCTTCTCCTGTGCCATTCCCGTTGAGAAATCTTTGCCAGTTCCGGATGCTGCCATTCGGGTTCTGTTAATTGCCGCTCCCGCTCTTCTTCAAACCACTCGTTTACCTCAGCAGGTATATCAGGGCGCTCCCAATACTGTTCTTCTTTTTTGCTGCTTCTTTTAATCACATCCACCCGTTCCAGTAGTGGTTGCGCCAGCCCTGTCTTTGCTTCAATCATTCGTGCCTGTTCAGGATCAGAATGATAGCCAAACCCAACAGGAGGTATCCAGCATTTTAAGCCGTACACCATTACACTCTTGCCATTATGGATGGGTTCAAACATTCTGTTTCTTATTTCGCTCGTCTCTGTATTTTTTATCTCTGCACATACCGCAACTGCAAGGCTTACCGTGTGATCGATAAGAATAAAAATTGCCCTCACCCTCTTTCAACCCCAAATTCTTCATCCTTCTTTTGTAGTGCAGCATCTTTAATTCGTGCCTTCGTGCTTTGTTCATACAATTCCCGCTTGATGTTCCGGCCTGAAAACATTGCGCTTCACCACTTCCTTTACCGCATCTTCATCTCCTGCAAAAAGTTTCTTCCAGTTTTCTGTCAGCCGTTTGTTAATCACTTCTTTTGCTTCGCTCAGTTTGGTTTTAATATCCAGCGCACTCATCATGTCCTTATCCTTCTCGCTCTTTGTAATAGGCTCCATCAGTCTTTTTACAAACTCCCAATAGGTCTGCTCGTCTGCATTGATAGAAGCCATCAACCGGTTATTACTCAGGCGTTGGTAGTTCACTAAAACCGTAAGCACGTATTCATTGCTGCAGCTATACACATGCTCTTCCAAAAACTTGGCATCCTTTTCTAAGTCATACCCGGCTATCAGTGCCGCATCCGCTTTTCGCTGTGCAAATACGCTTTCCTTCAACAACGGGCTTTCTGGGTCATACATACACACTATGTATCTGCATATTTTTTCACGTGCAACCTTTTCAATAAACAGTCCTTCCTCATCTTCTGCTCCGCTCCAAATGCTTTGCAGCTTTGCATCTTCATGCAACTGTGCTTTACGCATCGGGTTTAGTAAACAACGGTTAAACTCTCGTTCATTATAATTCATAACAGATACAAAATGTATCTCAAAAATAGCAAAAAAAATGCACCACTAAATTTTATAATGGCGCATTCATTACCGCATAGGACAAATAACTTCCCTGAAGCACGGTTAAATCACCGGCATCACTTGTATCCTGTGCCCATTGAAACGATAGTGTACCCGTAGCCGTTACGTTTACAAGGCAGTCCAGTTCCACATATGCAATGCCGCTCGTAGCTGCTGTTACAGATGTGCTGCCAATAATTGTGTTTTGTGCTTGAATAGTCTCGGAAGATCCTCCGGCTGCTATGTATTTTACTTTTGTGTAGAATAAAGAAGATGTGCCTGTAAAGTTTAGGGCAAACTTATAATCCATCGTAGCGTTTGCCGTTTCAAGCAGCACATAAAAACGTACCCGGTAGTAATTACCCGTCTCCAATGTCACCGTAAGCATGGAATCATTAGCAAGGGTAGTGGTGCTTGTTCTTACTTGATTACTGTCTTTGTACTTGTACTTCCATAGCATAGCATCCGCCGCATCACTTAATATTTCTGATACATCCTTGCCTTCTAACGTTGCTGCATTAATGGTGCCGTCCTTCTCAGGGTCGTAAATACTTTTCTGCATACTCTCCTGTACACGCACATCGCTGCCCGTGGTAATCTCCCCTTCCAATGCTATCTGTCCAGCCTGTGGCACATTTTTAAATGCAGCCGTACCTAAAACGCTTTGGCTTTCTTTTATCTTTTGGTTGATATAGTCTTGTACTTTACCGGGCATGGTTAATTATTAAACTGTTCATTAAACGCTTCTTCGTTGGCTTGCTTCTTTGCTTTACTCACAATCTTCAGCATCTCTTCTCTGTCACCGTCCACCGCACTCAAATCGTCTTTAAGGCTGTACAATTTCTCTTTCAATAATTGACCGGCACGGTTGTAGTATTTGTAATACTCATCCTTTGTCATCAACCTCGAATTATCTGTTTCTGTATCGTACAGTTCTTTGTTGGCTCTTGGTCTGCCTATCCAAATATTGTTTTTTACAAGCAGGTCAATCACTTCGTCTTTTACAAATCCATCCGGTTTCATTCTGAAAGGACTAAGCCCCATCCAGCTTTCGTTAATCACAGGGTCGCCCCATACATCCGTAATCTGCTTGTCTATAAACTGGTCCCGCACCCATGGTACATCTCTGATGATTCGCTCAAAGTCATTATCGGGTTTGGTCAAAGGCTTATTGCTGAATGCATCTGCATAGCGCACCATGCTTTTGCTAAAGTTGCTCAGCATAAACGCACTCGTTACATCTGCACCCTTGCGTAATGCCTTATCTGTAAATCCTCCCATTCCCTGCTTCACACGGCCCATATCATCGGTAATGTTAGCCGTGTTAATCAAATCGTTTACGCCCGTCAACCACGAGTTATCAAAAATTGAAAATGCAAACATTCCTGCCGCCGCTTTCATTTCTTCGCCGGTGCTTGGCTGTTCGTTTTCTTTTTTCTTATACTTATCCCAATCTCTTGCACCGCCAATAGCTGCAAACACCGGAAACAGTGGTGTGTTTTTATAAGAAACACTGGTGCCGTTTTTCAAGGTAATCGTGTACGGTCTCCATCCGGTCTTCTGCAGTTCGTAGTTTTTCAGCATATCACCGGTACCATTGGCCGTTACTTCAAACCAATCGTCTTCATCATCTCCCGCCACGGCCGCCAATGCTAAAAGAGTAGAGGTGCCAATCAATCCCTTAATAAATATTTCAGCACGTTCATCATTGGTCATTTTACGCACACCCTTGCTGTCCTTGGTCATGCCAATACCAGCGCTCACAAATCCAACGGGCGAGTAGTTCATCATGTTATCAACCAGGTTGGTTACAATCCGCACAAACGGTACATAGAAAGGAAGTATCTTAATTTCCTTCTGCCCAAACGTAATCACATTATAAACACTCCTTGCTACAATACCCTTGGGTTCAAAGTTGAATGTAATCTTTGCAGCCTCTTTTTTACTTCGGTCAAATACATCAAAGATTCTTTTGCTGTTGATGATCTCAGTTACCCGGCGGTTATACTGCATCCTGTTTTTAAACGTATCTCTTTTAAAACCTTCCTTCTCCGCCTGCATCTTTGCAGCTTCAATATCTGCTTTGTTATTAAACAGGTAGTCACTTGCTTTTCTTAAATCACCCTTCTTTGCTCCGTCTTTTGCATACACTTCTCCCAGCGCAGCAGCCACGGCTTCCTGTCCTGCACTCTGCAGCATAGCATCACTACCGGCAAGCAGCCTGCCCACATAACGCAATATTTTAGGATTGAAAGAAAATAGAACAGGGCTTTTAAGTATTTTTCTCATCGCCTTGTTATCTACTTGGTCCCAATCCAATGTTTCCATCAGCGGACTTTGGAAAAACTTCTGACTTTCCTGTGTGGTAATACCGGTTGCCATAATACCGCCAAACTCACTAAACCCACGGTACAGCCCACGTAAAAACCCGCCCATCATGGGGGCAAAATGTTTGAGTGTTTTGTGTTTTACAGCCGCACGTATGGCAAAGTTTCCTAATTCAAAAGGAGCATTAAATACGTTGGCACTTATGTTCGTCACATGCGTACTTGGCCCGCTCAGTATCTTTGCATACCATATACTTGTAAGGATATCTGCTACATTCAAATTCACCTTCTCCGCTGCAAACTGATTAATCTTTGCCATTATCTCTGCCTGCTTCAAGCCTTCCGGCGCTTTTGCATACTCTTCAATAAGTCCGGTTAGCTCAGCCTCTTCTTCTTTGGTAAGTGGCGTATCCGCATCTTCATTAATCTTTTTAATCACATCCTTGGCCGTCTGGTCGGCAAACAATCCTTTGTTCTTTGGGTCTTTGTACAGCAGCCGTATAATCTGTATGGCACGGCCCCATCCCGTTGTCTGCGGCATGTACTCGTTCAGCAGTTGGCTTTGGTTTAAAGCAAGAGATTCGGCCAGCGTATTGTCGCCCTGCTGCCTTGCCTCCGCTATCTGTGCTGTGAGTTTGTTAATAGCCGCTACAAATAAGGTGCTGCGCTTATCATCCGTTAATCCATCTTTCTTTACGTTCAGCAGGTAGTTTACTACATCGGTTATTGACTTATTATCAATAAACCGGTTAGCTTCATCAAGACTCACCGCATTGCTCTTTTGAAAATACTTTACCGCTTCTTCGCTAATATTCTGCACGGTGGCAATATCCAGTTCCGGTAGTTTACGGGTGGTATTACGGGCTCGTTCACCTTCCTGCAGGTCGCCCACATTTTCAGCCACCACTTCTTCGTTAAGGTCTTGCTGTTCCTGTTCATTGAGTGTGTATCGTTTGGCAATGTCCAGCATCCCACGGGCATAGGTTTCATCCTGGCCTGTTGCTTTCATCACTGCCTGTATAATGCTTTCATCGCTGTACTTACCTAAGTTGCGGCGTATAAAGTTTTCTACGGTTGCGTTGTTTTCAAACTTGGATTGAAAACCACCCGTACCCACTTCCACATTTCCGGCACCACCCACATCATTAATCTGCCTTCCACTCT
>ERZ1066115.213-NODE-213-length-18731-cov-20.258299_pt1 | contig 18731 bp, 19 predicted proteins | sample MGYA00382762_ERZ1066115 | MGnify/ENA primary metagenome ERZ1066115 (study PRJEB33369, sample SAMEA5778345) | biofilm metagenome | biome: Industrial cooling water; feature: Water cooling tower basin; material: Biofilm | place: United Arab Emirates | collected... | reverse complement strand
CGCGGCCCGGCCGCCGCCAAGGTCTACAGCTGCGACTTCTCCTACGATTACGTCAAGATCAACGCCGACTACCGGAGCTGATCCATTCACCCGCAACCGCCCGGCGCGTCCGGGCGGTTTGCTTTTGTAGTTTTCGCCACCGTCTCGCCGGCGATTCCCGACGGCGATTCACGGTAAAATCCGCGCTTTGCTTCTCCGGCGCCCGCCGCCTGCCCCTGCCGACCATGACCACCCTCCCCGACTGCCCCGCCATGCCCGCCCACCGCCTGTCCGTGGTGGTCCCCGTCTATAACGAGGAGGACAACGTTCTCCCGCTGGTCAAGCGTGTGCACGAGGCACTGGCGGCCTATGCCCATCCCTGGGAACTGGTCCTGGTCGACGACGGCAGCAGCGACGCCACCGTCGAGCGCGGCCTGGCCGCTGCCGGGGAGTACGGCGCGCATGTGCGGATTGTCGAACTGACGCGCAACTACAAGCAGACCGCCGCGATGCAGGCCGGCGTCGACGCGGCACGCGGCGACGTGATCGTGACCATGGACGGCGACCTGCAGAACGACCCGATCGACATCCCGCGCATGGTCGCCCGCCTGCTCAACGAAAACCTCGACCTGGTCGCCGGCTGGCGCAAGAACCGCCAGGACGGCCTGTTCCTGCGCAAGATTCCGTCGAAGATCGCCAACAAGCTGATCGCCCACCTGACCGGCGTCAAGCTGCGCGACTACGGCTGCAGCCTCAAGGCCTACCGCGCCGACGTGATCAAGCGGGTGCGCCTGTACGGCGAAATGCACCGTTTCATCCCGGCCTGGATGGCGACGGTGACCACCCCGCGCCGCATCGCCGAAGAGCCGACGACGCACCATGCGCGCACCGCCGGCGTCTCCAAATACGGTATTTCGCGCACCTTCCGCGTCATCCTCGACCTGATCGCGGTCTATTTCTTCATGCGCTTCCGCGCCCGTCCCGGCCATTTCTTCGGCGGCATCGGCCTCGGCCTGACCGCCCTTTCCGGGCTGATCCTGACCTGGCTGGCCTGGGTCAAGTTCGGGCTCGGCGAATCGATTGGCGGCCGTCCGCTACTGATCGTCGGTATCGGCGGCCTGATCGCCGGCCTCCACTTCATCACCACCGGCGTGCTCGCCGAACTGCTGGCACGTACCTATTTCGAATCCGGTACCGTGCGCTCTTACACCGCCCGCCCGGAAGCCGAACTGGCTGACGACGCCGGCTGGCTGAAAAAAGAGTGATTTTCACGGTCGACCGTAAAAACGGGGAAAAAACCTTCCCCACGGCCGGCGCCCTGCTACTGGCCGCGCTGGTGTTGCTGGCCTGGCGCCTGGCGGTGATCCCGCAACTCGGGATTACCCTGTACGTCGACGAAGCGCAGTACTGGACCTGGGCGCAGGCGCTCGACTGGGGCTATTTTTCCAAGCCGCCGGGGATCGCCGCACTGATCGCCGCCTCGACCGCGCTGTTCGGCGACGGCATTCTCGGCGTCAAGGCGCTGGCCATGCTCTGCTACCCGCTGGCCGCCGCTGCCTGCTGGGCGATTGCCCGCCGCATCTACGATGCCCGCGTCGCCGCCTGGTCAGCGCTGGCGGTGCTGACCCTGCCGATGTTCTCCTGGCTCGGCCTGTTCGTCTCGACCGACGCGCTGCTGACACTGTTCTGGAGCCTCGGGCTGTGGGCCTACCTGCGCGCGCTCGACCGCGACGCCCTAGCCGACTGGCTGCTGCTCGGCTTGGTCGGCGGCCTCGGCCTGCTCTCCAAATACACGATGGCCGCCTTCCTCGGCGCCGCCTTCCTGCACCTGCTCTGCTTTCACCGGGCTCGGTTGAAAACCGCCGGCCCGTGGCTGGCGGCACTGTTCGCGTTCTTGCTGCTGGCACCCAACCTGTGGTGGAACGTCGCCCACGACTTCCCCACCCTCAAGCACACCGCCGACATCACCCTCAAACGCCAGGCGGCTGGCGGCCTCAAGTCGCTGGGCGAGTTCTGGGCGGCGCAATGGCTGTCCTTCGGCCCGATTTTCGGCACCGTCTTTTTCATCCTGCTCGCACAGGTACGAAAAACCTGGCGAGACGAACGCAGCCGGCTGCTGCTGTGGTTTGCGCTACCGCTGTGGGCGGTGGTCTCGCTGCAGGCGATGAAGAGCACCGCCAACGCCAACTGGGCGGCGCCGGCTTTCGCACCGGCGGCCATCGCCGTCGTTGCCTGGCTGCTGGCGCGCGAGCGGCAGCGACTGCTGGCGATTGCGCTGGCCCTCAATCTGGCGCTGGTCGGGCTGGTTTACCACTGGCCACTGGTGCTGGCCACGGTCAACGCCAAAAACCCGGCAAAATCCAGCCCCTACACCCGCGCCCAAGGCTGGGACGAACTCGGCCGCCAGTTGCAGCCGCTGCTGGTCGCGCATCCGCAAGCGGTGCTGGTGGCCGACAACCGTACCCTGCTGGCGCACATGCTCTACGAATTGCGCGCACAGAAGCCGCTGGCTGCCAGCTGGAACCCCAAGGGTGAGGCCAGCGACCATTACAAGCTGAGCACCGACCTGCGCCCGTATCGCGGTCGTGACCTGCTGCTGATCAGCGAGAACGAACCGGGCGAGCAATTCCTGCCCTACGTCGCCGGGCAACAGAAACTGGCGACGCTGCGCGCGCCGCTCGATGCCCACACCACGCGAGACCTGCATGTCTGGCTGCTCAGCGACTTCAAGGGCTACTGAACTGCGCCGGGCGCTCGCCGTCGCGGCGCTGCTGGCCATCGTCTTCATCGCCTTTCCGCAGCTCGACCTGTGGGCCAGCGGCCTCTTTTACCAGGGTGAGGGGCGGTGGCTGTTCGGCCGCGACGACCTGATCCTGGCGATCCCCTACCGGGGCCTGCCGCGCCTCGGCCAGGGCCTGCTGCTGGGGCTGTTGCTGGCGCTGCTGCTCGGGCTACTCCCGCGTTTTGCCGGCCTGCGCACACGCCGCACCGGGCTCGCCTTCCTCCTCGCCGGCGCCCTGCTCGGCCCGGTGCTGCTGGTCGATGCCACGCTCAAGGAACACTCGGGCCGCACCCGGCCGGTGAATATCGAACAATTCGGCGGCACGCTGCGCTTTACCCCGGCCTTCATCCCTGCCGACCAGTGCCAGCAAAACTGCTCCTTTGTCAGCGGCCATGTCGCCACTGCCGCCTTCATCATGGCCTTCGGCTGGCTCGGTGCGCCGGCCGTGCGCCGCCGCTGGCTGCTCGCCAGCATCGCCTTTGCCGGCTACATGGCACTGGTGCGGATGAGCCCCGGCGGCCATTTTTTATCCGACTGCCTGTTCGGCTGGTTTGCGACCTATTTCAGCCTCTGGCTGACCGAATGGATTTTCCGTCGCTGCCGCTGGCTGCCTCCGCTCAACCGAGCGGATCCTCGCTGAACAGCTTCTGGACTTTTTCGACCTCGCTGCGCTGCTCGACCAGGGCGGCGACGCAATGCGCATCGAGCTGGTCGCCGGCCAGTTTCTGCAACAAGGCAAAGGCCTCGTCATTGCTCCAGGCCCGCTTGTAGGGTCGGCTGCTGGTGAGGGCGTCGAAGATGTCGGCAACCGCTGCAATCCGTGCCTCGACCGGGATCGCCTCGCCGACCAGGCCGGCCGGATAGCCTTGACCATTGACCTGCTCATGATGATAGAGCGCGATATTGCGCAGCAGGTCGGCATGGGGCAGGTCCGACAGCCCGAAATGACCGATCAGGGTGTCGATCATTCCGGCGCCCAGTTCGGGGTGGCGCTGCATTTCGGCGCGCTCCTCGGGGTCGAGCGCGGCCGGCTTCTGCAAAATCCGGTCGGGAATGCTGATCTTGCCGATGTCGTGCAAGGGCGAGAACAGGAAAATGTGTTCGACCGTGGCATCGTCAAGGCCATAGATCGGCGCCACCTTGCGCGCGATCAGGCGGGCGTAATGCGCCATCCGCTCAAGATGCGCCCCGGTCTCGAAATCACGGTGGCTGGCCAGGGTCGAGGCGCTGCGCACGCTGGCGACCAGAGTCCGGCTGGTCGACAGGTGTTCGCTCAGGGTCAAGGCCAGCAGATGGCCAACCAGGTCGAGGTGATGCAGGCTCTTGTCATCGAAACAGTTTTTCTGCGTCGAATTGAAGAAGATGAATCCAAGCAGGCTTTCGGCACGAAACACCGGGAGGGTGTAGCTGGCGGCAAAACCGCCGCGAATGGTCCGGGCATGGCGTTTTTCGCCGCCCAGCAACTCCAGGTCGTTGACCACCCGTGGCCGCCGCCGGGCGACGATTTCCTGCAGCGTCCGGCTTTCGCCCAGCCGGGCCTGGTACAGCACCAGATCGGTCTGCTGCACGTCCGAACTGGCAAAGGTCTTGAGCAGATCGACGCCCGGATCATAGACCGCCACCGCGATCCGCTCGACGAAGGGCAGCGACTCGCGCAGCAAGGTGTGCATGTGCCGCAGGTTATCGGCAAAGGGGCGACTGCTGTCGAGCGCGCTCAGCCTGTCCTCATGCGCAAACCATCCTTGATCGACCGCTGCCTGCATGCTGTTTCCGTCCCCACAACCGTGGCGCAAAATATGGCATTTTATGCGTAAAAGGTTTTACGCAAATAAGCCAAACGGACCATCGCCGCCAATCTGCAGCGCGCACCACCGGCGGCGACAGCGGGCTGCGGGACGGCGCCCGGCAGTCCGACCGGAAACTCAGTCGAAACGGGTGTCCAGCCCCTGCTCGGCCAACTCGGCGGCACGCAATACGGCCCGCGCCTTGTTCTGGGTTTCCTGCCATTCGGATTCGGGATTCGAATCGGCAACGATGCCGGCACCAGCCTGGACATGCAGTTGTCCGTCCTTGACCACGGCGGTGCGAATCGCAATCGCCAGGTCCATGTCGCCATGGAAACCGACATAACCGACCGCACCGGCGTAGATGCCGCGTTTGACGGGCTCCAGTTCGTCGATGATTTCCATCGCCCGGACCTTGGGTGCCCCGGACACGGTCCCGGCCGGGAAGGTCGCCTTGAGCACGTCGAGTGCGTCCAGCCCCGGCTGCAGCCGGCCTTCGACGTTGGAAACGATGTGCATCACGTGCGAGTAGCGCTCGATGTTCATGTTCTCGGTGACCTTGACCGAACCGACCGTAGCCACCCGGCCGCAGTCGTTGCGCCCGAGGTCGAGCAACTGGGTATGCTCGGCCAGTTCTTTCTGGTCGGCGAGCAGGTCGTCGGCCAGCGCCTGATCTTCCTCGATCGACGCCCCGCGCTTGCGGGTACCGGCAATCGGCCGCACCGTCACCCGGTCGCCTTCGAGCCGCACCAGAATCTCCGGCGAGGCACCGACCACGTGGTAGTCCTCGAAGTCGAAATAGAACATGTAGGGCGACGGATTGAGGCTGCGCAGGGTCCGGTACAGCGCCAGCGGGCTGGCGTGGAAAGGCTTGGTCATGCGCTGCGACAGCACCACCTGCATGATGTCGCCTTCGGTGATGTACTCCTTGGCCTTGAGCACCGCGCGCTTGAACTGGGCCTCGCCGAAAACCGACACCGCCGGCTCGGAATGCGCCGGCTGCTCGACCGGAATCGACGCCGGCTGGCGCAGCTTGCTCAGCAGCTCCTTCAAGCGGGCGCGCGCCTTCTGGTAGGCACCGGGATACCCGGGTTCGGCGTAAACGATCAGGGTCAGCTTGCCGGACAGGTTATCGACGACGGCGATTTCCTCAGACAGCAAGAGGTGGATGTCAGGCGCACCGATTTCGTCCGGATGCTGGGTGCGGGTCAGCCGGGTTTCGACGTAGCGAACGGTGTCGTAGCCGAAACAGCCGACCAGCCCGCCGAGGAAGCGCGGCAGGCCGACGCTGGGCGGCGCCCGGAAGCGGCTCATGTACTTGCCGATGAACTCCAGCGGATTGGTATCGTCCTCGCGCTCGGCAATGCGGTTGCCGGTCAGGACCATGACCTGGTGGCCATTGACCACGATCCGGGTCGAAGCAGCGAGGCCAATGATCGAATAGCGGCCAAAGCGCTCGCCGCCCTGGACCGATTCGAGCAGGTAAGTGTATTGCCCGGCGTTCGGCCCGCTGGTCAGCTTGAGATAGATCGACAGCGGCGTATCGAGGTCGGCAAAGGTTTCCAGCGTGACGGGAATGCGGTTATAGCCTTGCGCCGCGAGCGCGTTGAATTCGGTTTCGGTCATGATGAGCCTCGAAAATGACTTGCTTGAACAACTTCTGGAACGGGGGCAGCAAACTGCTGCGCGAGCGCCTGCCGGCGCCGGGGGCATGAATTTACGGGCGCCAGCGACGCCAACCGAGCCAATCGTTCCAGAGCAGCGAAAAAGTCATTGTTACTTGCGGGCAGAAGAGGAAAGCGCATGCCGATAGGCAGCGACAAGGTCGGATACTAGCGCATCGCAATCGGCACTGTCCACGGGCCGCCCCTCGTTGTAACCGTAAGGCACGCAATAGGCCTGCGAGCCAGCCGCCCGCGCCGCCAGGATGTCGTTGAGCGAGTCGCCAACGTGCAGATTGTGCTGCGGCTCAACCCCCAGCAGCCGGCAGGCGTGCAGGATGGGTTCGGGGTGCGGCTTCTTTTCGGCCGTGGTGTCGCCCGAAACGACCACCGGAAAATACTCGGCCAGGCCGGTGCGGGCGAGCAGCGGCTCGGTGAATTGCGCCGGCTTGTTGGTCACGACGGCGAGCTTGAGGCCATGTGCGCGCCACAAGTCGAGTCCCTCACGGACACCGGCGTAAATTTGCGCCTGGGCGCCGTTGACCGTGGCGTAGTGCTTTTTGAAGGCGGCAATCCCCTGCGCCAGGTACTCGGGCGCTGGCGGCGCCTCCCGGGTCAGGCAGCGTTCGACCAGCACCACCATGCCCTTGCCGACAAAGCGGTGGATTTCATCGGATGAACGCGCCGGCGCCCCGATTTCCTGCAACATCCGCCGACAGGCTTCGGCCAGGTCGGCGATGGTATCGAGCAAGGTACCGTCGAGATCGAACGTGACGGACTGAAACTGCATGGGAGACTCCTGCCGGGAAAGCAGCCGGCTACCCCGCCTCGCCGTCCTTGCGGGTGGTGAAATAGCTGACCAGTTCGTTCATCTGATGCGCAGCCGCCTGCAGGTGCTCCGACATCGCGTAAGCCTCCTGCGTATCCTGGCGGTTTTCGACCACCAGATCGAGGATCTGGTCGATCTTGCCGACGAAGTCTTCCAGCGCAAAGGTCTGCAGGTGGCTGAGATTGACGATTTTATCAAGCTCTTCCTGCACTGCATCGAGTTCCGGCAACGGCCCGGCAGTGACTTGCAATAAGGCCAGCTGCTGCTGCAGGTTGGCGATTCCGCCCTTGAGATCGGCGGCAAAATCGAGCGACAGGAAATTGCGCGCCTCGCTCAGCTGGTCGTGCTGAATCTCCGAGTGATCGCTGATTTCAAACAAGGCGCCATTCAAGCGCATGCAGTGGTCGTGAATATTGCGGCCGTAAGTGGAGATTTCGTCGGTAATCACCTTCAGGTGCATCTGCATCACCGCGCTGGCACGAATCAGTTGCCCGGTCTCACCTTTGCCGAACACCTCGACCTCACCCGTCAGGTCGCCCTGGGCGATCCGGTCGAAGCTTTCGATCGCGCTTTCCAGCGGCTGCACGATGTCGCGCAGGAAGAAACGGCCGACTACGACCACCACCAGAATCCCGGCCACGATTCCGCACAGGGCAATCGTGCGGATCAGGTCATTGTGCGCCTGCAAGGCCTGCCACTCGCTGGCGGCCTGGGCATCCAGCCCCCGCTGGAACTCACCGACAGCGGCATGCAAAGCCTTGAAGTAGGGAAGGTAAAGCGGCACCTGGGTCTGCAGCGGCGGCACCGGATCACCCCGCTCGATCGCCTGGCGCAAAGGCAGGATGATTTTTTCCCGCAACTCGCCATAACGCCCCCCCACCGTTCCCAGCAGGGCAGCCACGCTGGTCGGCAAGGGCAGGGCCTGCAGTTGCTGCAGGGTTTTTTCAGCCTCGCCTTCGGCTCCCAGCAGGCGGGCGAGAAACGCCTGCTGTTGAACGGACTCAACCTCGGCCTCAGGTTCGCCATGCTCGTTAAGCATGTAATACGCAGCCAAGCTGCCGCGCAATTCGTGCACCGCAGTATCCAGTCGATTGGCCTGGGTCATCGGGCCGATCCGCTCATGATAAAGCCGGGCAGCCACCGCACTGGAGTCCTGCAGACCGGTAATCCCGAGCAGCCCCCCGGCCAGCATCAGGGCGATCACGAACAAGACCCCCAGGGTAAAGCCGGTCTTGATCGTCAACAAGCGCTGCAGCGGATTTTCCTTGAGCGGACTGCCGCTCGCCCGCATCCGCGCATAGCGGGCCTCGGCGGCGGCGATTTCCTGGCGGCTGGCCGCCTCGCGCACCGACATGTAGCCGACCGTCACATCGCCCTTGCGGATCGGCACCACCACCGCCTTGACCCAGTAATAGCCGCCGTCCTTGCGCCGATTCTTGACGATCCCCTTCCACGGATTGCCCTTCTTCAGGGTTGCCCAGAGATGGGCAAAGGCCTGCTCCGGCATGTCGGGATGGCGCACCAGATTGTGCGGCTGACCGATCAGTTCATTGCGCGCAAAACCACTGATGTCGACAAAGGCGTCGTTGGCATAGGTGATCATGCCGCTCAGGTCGGTTTTTGAAACAATCGAAATGCCTGCAGGAACGGCATGTTCGTTCGCATTGACGGGCAGGTTTTGTCGCATGTTCGGGTTCGCCGTGGTGAAAAGATCGCTTAATGGATTTAAAAAGCCTCGCTACTGCCACAAACGCCGGATCACCAGCGAAGCCGACTGACATTTTTCCGGGCTGACACAGCCGACAATCGCAAATTCCTTCTGCCCCGTATCACGCGGCACCGGCGCGCTGCGCGGCATGCTGCTGCGGTCATAGACGACGTGCGCCACCGGACTGCCGCTGGCCGGCGCCGGCGTCTTGATCACCCCGATTTCTCCGCTGGCCAGCGATACCAGCGTGCCCGGCGGAAAACGACCAAAGGTCTTGACCAGCATGGCGATGTGCTTCTCGACATAGCGGCTGCCCTTTTCAAGAAACAATTCCTTCAGCGAATTGGCCGGAAAAATGCCGCTCCGTCGCGGATTGGCCAGGACCATCGCCGCATAGGAATCGGCCAGGGCAAGGAGCAGAGAACCAGCCTGGATGTCCCCCTCCTTGCGTGCCAGCGGGTACCCCTGGCCATCGGGCCGCTCATGATGTTCGAGTACGTAGGTCAGCCACAGCCGGTCGGTAACCCGATGGCGCATCAGCATATCGACCGAGCGCTTCGGATGTTCACGCAGTTTCTGGCGCACTTCTTCGGGCAGGATTTTTGACGCGCCGAAATCCCGGTCAATTTCAAACAGGCCGGCATCGCGGGTCAGGGCTGCACAGACCAGGGCCACCCGCTCGTTTTCGGAAAAGTCGCAAAGCGGCGCGAGCAAGGCGACGACGATCGCCCCCATCAATTGCTGGCTCGGCCGAGGATCGCGCAAATCGACGGTCAGGTACGGCGCGGCGATCACCGCGTTGCTGTCTTCGCCCAGCATCGCGATCAATTGGTGCGCCCGGTCGCGAACAAAGGTCTCAAGCACCACGCGGTCGGTTGGCGGCTCGGACAAATGGCGGTGGATACGGCGTATGGTGGTGACCAGATCGCTGGCCCGCAGGAAAACCGGCGCCTTGGCCACCGGCTTGGGCGCCTCCGGGGCTGCGGCCGGCTCTTCCTCACGGGCCTCTTCCTGCGGATCCGGCTCGCCGATGTAACAGCCGCGCAGCAGCAAGCGTTCGGCAAAGCCCGGCATGGTGATGACGAAGCCCCGCTTCAGCAGCAAACGCTGATTTTCGTCGTACAGCGCGTATCTGAGCGGCTCCTGCAGCGGCAGGTCGGCGCCGACCGCCTTGCGGATCAGGCGCGGCATGGACAGTCCCAGCAGGGTAAGACGCCCGGAACTTCGGTCATCCTTGGCAATTCCTCGATCATGTGGCGCAACGGCCAGTTAGACAGGTAATTTTGCGTCCCCGCCTTTCGGACGGGTTTGCCCTTCACGATGTGCGCCCGCCTGTGACTGGGCGCAAAGGGTGGATGCTAGGATGCCAAAAGTATTAAGTCAATATAAATATGCCAGAAGCCGGACTCAGACCTTGGCCAACTCGCTGCGCAAGGCGCCGATAATCGTGTCGTAACGGTGCGGATCGCTGTCCCGGCCGGCGCCGTACACCGCTGAACCGGCAACAAAGGCATCGACCCCGGCAGTGGCGATTTCGGCGATATTGCCAACATTGACCCCGCCATCGATCTCCAGGCGGATCCGGCGACCGCTTGCCTGCGCGTAGGCATCGAGCTTGGCGCGTGCCAGGCGGGCCTTGGCCAGGGTCCCGGGAATGAATTTCTGGCCACCGAAACCGGGGTTCACACTCATCAGCAGCACGACATCGAGCTTGTCCAGCACATGGTCCATGAAGTCGAGCGGCGTCGCCGGGTTGAAGACCAGACCGGCCTGCGCCCCGCCATCACGGATCAGCGACAGGCTGCGGTCGATATGCTCGGAAGCCTCGGGATGAAAGGTGATGATGTTGGCGCCCGCCTTGATGAAATCGGGAATGATCCGGTCGACCGGCTTGACCATCAGGTGCACGTCGATCGGTGCCGTCGTGCACGGGCGAATCGCTTCGCAGACCAGCGGGCCGATGGTCAGGTTGGGAACATAATGGTTGTCCATCACGTCAAAGTGAATCCAGTCAGCGCCCGCAGCGATGACATTGGCCACTTCTTCGCCGAGCTTGGCGAAATTGGCGGAAAGAATGCTCGGGGCGATCACGAAATCACGTACAGACATAGCAGTCCTCAAATAAAACTGAAATCAGGCCCCATTATCCCATGTCCGACCAAGCCCCATACCAGATCGACGTTCTCCCCGTTCCCCACTACCTGGCCGAGCAATCCGACCCGGCGGCAGGCCGCTACGTTTTTGCCTACACCATCACCCTGCACAACCGGGGCCAGCGCGCGGCAACACTGATTTCGCGGCACTGGATCATCACCGACGGCAACCAGCAGGTGCAGGAAGTACGCGGTCTCGGCGTGGTCGGCGAGCAACCGCGCCTGGAACCCGGCGACAGTTACCGCTACACCAGCGGCAGCAGCTTTGAAACGCCACTCGGAACGATGCGCGGCAGCTACCAGATGCTGGGCGACGATGGCGAACGCTTCGAAATCGAAATCCCCGAGTTTGTCCTCGCGATCCCCGGCAAATTGCACTGAGCGCAAACGCCCTGCAGCCTGCCCACGGTCGACCGGCGAAAACCGGCAAAACCGCCGCGCCCGCCCCTGCTCCGCCCCCGTGCCGACGCGACCGGGAGCAGTTCGGCCGGGCCGCCCGACGTTTGCGGAATTCCCTCAGCGTTCGCGGAATTGCTTGTGGCAACCCTGGCAGGTTTCGTAAACCTTTTGGTAGGCGGCTTCGATGGCCGGCTGCTGACCACCGGCGACCGCCCCCGACAAGCCATCGACCGCCACAACGAAGGCTTCGCGGGCCAGGGCAAACTCGGCCGGCTTGTCCCACACGGCGTTTTTCGACTTGCTCGGCGGATATTGGGTATCCGGGCCGAAATGCGGCCACGGCGCATCGCGGAGCGCCGCCAGCTCCTTTACACCCTTGGCAAAGGACTCGGCGTTGTAGCGTTTGTCGCGCAGCATCGTTCCCAGCGGCTCGAACGCCCGCAGCATCGCCTTGAAGGCCTGCTGCCGCTGCTTGACCGGCTGCCCGGGACGGGTGTCCTCGACCTCACCACAGGCAAGCAACAGACAGGGCAGTGAAATCAGCAACAGGCGACGCAACAGGGCAGGGATCATGGCAGCAAACCGGAATGAAAAATGAAAGGGCAGGATGGGCCGGGATTATACGGCCGCACCGGCATCATCCAGCCAGGCCTGCAACAGCGTCCAGGTCACCGCCAGTACCACCGGCCCGACGAACAGGCCGATCAAACCGAAGGCCAGCATGCCGCCGAGCACCCCGGCAAAGATCAGCAGCAGCGGCAAATCGGCGCCCAGCCGGATCAGCGCCGGGCGCAGGAAATTATCCAGGGTCACCACCCCGACGCTCCACAGCAGCAATCCGCTCGCCCAGGTGCTGTCGCCCAGCCAGTAGAGCCAGGCCACCGCCGGAAACAGCACCAGGGCCGGGCCGAGCTGGGCAATGCAGAGCAAGAGCATCAATGCGCTGAGCAAACCGGCGAAGGGAATCCCGGCCAGCACCAGCCCGAGCCCGCCCAGCAGGCTCTGGACCAGGGCAGTGACCCCGACCCCGAGCGCCACCCCGCGCACCGCCTGCGCCGCCAGCACCACCGCCGCTTCGCCACGGGCTCCGCCGAGGCGCCGGCCGATCCGCCGCACCAGCTGCGCCGCCGCCTCGCCAAAGGCGTACATGGCCGCTGCCAGCGCGACCACCAGCAAGGCATGCAATGCCAGCCCGCCGAGCCCGCCGGCACCGGCGAGCAGCCAACGGCCAGCGGCGAGGAGATGCGGCGCCAGTTTTTGCGCCAGCCCCTGACCACCATCCGCCCGCAACTCGTTCCACCAGGCCGCCAGGCGCTCGCCGCCCCAAGGCAGCCCGACCAGCCAGTCGGGCAAGGCCGGGAGGCCGGCGGCACCGAATTGGGCATGCCATTCGCGGGCCAACACGGTCAACTCGCCGGAATGGTCAAAAACTGCAGCAACCACCAGCCACAGCGGCAGGATCAACAGCAGCAACAGCGCCAACGTCAGGATCACCACCGCCGCCGGCCGCCGCCCGCCCAAGCGCCGCTCCAGTCCGAGCAGCAGCGGCCAGGTGGCCACCACCAAGGTTGCCGCCCACACCGCCGCCGCCAGAAACGGCCGCAGAATCCACAAGGTCAGGCCGATCAGCCCAAGCACGCAGAGGATGGCCAGCGTATTGCGGGCCAGATCACGATGAATGCCGTCGCTCACAGATAGCGCTCCAGAAAAAGAATCGCACAAGGATAACCTGGCCTCCGCCTGCCCCCGGTCAACTGGCGTTTGCCGGCAGCACGACGTATCTTGCCACTATCGCCGTACCGCCAAGGAGAGGAACATGGACACCACCGACAGCCTCAGCCTGCATGCCGCCGCCGAACGGATCGCGACCGGCCTGATGTCGACCGAAGACGCCGAAATCCTGCTCGCCCGCGCCATCGAGCACGGCGAACTGGTGGCCAGCATCCAGCGCTGGGCCACCGAGCAATGGGAAGGCCGGCAATTACCGGGCAACCTCAACCGCCACACCACCCGCATCCGCCAGGCCGACCTGGCCGCCTGGCAAAGCCGGCACCAATGACTCAGGCGCGTGCCTGGACCTCATCGCGAATTTCCAGATAGTCGTCCTGGTGCAAGCCGAGGTAGTCGAGAATCCGCTCGCCGATACGCCGCCAGCGCGGGTCGTCACGCAGGCGGAAAACCGTGTCGTGCAGATGTTCGGCGAGGATGTTCATGGCCACCAGCGTCCGTGCCAGCGGCGGTGCATCGCCCTCGTTTTCGAGCACACTGGGCCGGTGGTGCCAGAGAATCGACTGACCGATGGTTTCCGACAGCCCCCACGAGCGGGCCACCAGATAGCCGACCGTGGCATGACTGGTGCCGTGCTGCTGCTCCTCGACATCGGTCATCGGTCCGTCGTAAGCCGCCGCCTTGACCAGCGTCTCCTTGTAGTCGGGAAAGCGCCGCATCATGATCGGAATCCCGCAATCGCGGAACAGGCCGAAGGTGTAGGCCTCGTCGCGCGGCGTGCGCGGCAGCACCGAGCAGAGGTAGGCATTGATCGACGCCACTTTCTCGGCGCTGTCCCAAAACCGCTCCAGACTGGCATTGCCCTGCGCCGTCTGCCGCAGCATCACACCGGTCACGATATTCTTGAGGTTGCTGGCGCCCAGCAGCATCGCCGCCTGACCGACATTGCCGACCTTCTGGCGCAGGCCGAAGAGCGGGGAATTCAAAGTCTTGAGCACGGCCGCCGAGACCCCGACATCGCGCGCAATCAGGTCGCCGAGCGCCTTCAGGCTGGGCTCGGGACGCTTCAGCTCCTTGTCGATCTCCAGCAACAAGGCCGGTCGCGCCGGAATGCTGAAGCCGTTGAGCATCTGGCTGATCGCCGCCTCGGATAGTTCGACCGTCATGACCACACCGCAAAAAAGGTTAAACGCGGAATTATGCGCCGTTTTTCCCACCCATCCAACTTGCATTTCAGGTCACCGCCATGACACGCAGCGTTTGGCAGTTCAGCGGCGCCGGGCCAGACAACGGTCGAGCTGGTTGGCAAAGGCCTGCCGGTCGGCCGCCGAAAATGCCGCCTGCCCCCCGATCTCGACCCCGCTGCTGCGCAGGCCCTCCATGAAATTGCGCATGCTCAGGCGCTCCTGGATATTCGCCCGGTCCAGCAAGTCGCCGCGCGGCTCGATCACCACCGCGCCCTTGGCCACCACCAGCGCTGCCAGCGGCACATCGGCCGTCACCACCAGATCGCCTGCGGCCACCGCATCGACAATCCGCTGATCCGCGACATCGAAGCCGGCCGCCACCTGCACCGCCGTAATCCACGGCGACGGCGGCACCCGCAGCATCTGATTGGCGACCAGGGTCAGCGGCACCTCGGCCCGGTTAGCCGCGCGGTACAGGATTTCCTTGACCGCCACCGGACAGGCATCGGCATCCACCCAGATTTTCATACGCTCCCCCGGCGCCCAGCGCCTCTGTGACTACCTTGCCCGGGCCACCAGGGCCGGAAAGCAAAAAGCCCAGCCGGTGAGGGCTGGGCTTTCGCTTGAAACTGTGGTGGTGATGGGCAGAATCGAACTGCCGACCTATGGGTTATGAATCCATCGCTCTAACCGTCTGAGCTACATCACCACGCGGTGTTGAGGGCGCGAATTATAGACAGCAGGTTTTCCACGGTCAACCCCTTTTTTGCTGGAGTATAATCGCGAACTTTCTTTGATCGTCGGTTGCCTCAGCCTGCACCTTTGATCACAAACCGTTTTTCGCGAAGTATCCCCATGCCCAAGAAACTATTCATCCGCACTTTCGGGTGCCAGATGAACGAGTACGATTCGGACAAGATGGCCGATGTGCTCAACGCCGCCGAAGGCGTCGTCAAGACCGACAATCCCGAAGAGGCCGACATCATCCTGTTCAACACCTGCTCGGTGCGCGAAAAGGCACAGGAAAAGGTGTTCCACGACCTCGGCCGGGTCAAGCACCTCAAGCAGCAGAACCCCAACCTGGTGATCGGCGTCGGCGGTTGCGTCGCCAGCCAGGAGGGCGATGCCATCGTTGCCCGCGCGCCTTACGTCGATATCGTCTTCGGCCCGCAGACCCTGCACCGCCTGCCGCAGCTGATCGCCGAGCGCAAGGAAAAGGGCAAGGCGGCGGTGGATGTTTCCTTCCCCGAGATTGAAAAGTTCGACGCAATGCCGCCGTCCGAGGTCAAAGGCGCATCGGCCTTTGTCTCGATCATGGAAGGCTGCTCCAAGTTCTGTACCTTCTGCATCGTGCCCTACACCCGGGGCGGCGAAGTTTCGCGCCCGTTCACCGACGTACTGACCGAGGTCGCCGATCTGGCCGCCAACGGGGTCAAGGAAGTGACGCTGCTCGGTCAGAATGTAAACGCCTACCGTGGTGACATGGAAGGGACTGACGAGAAGGCCGATCTGGCGCTGCTGATCGAATACATCGCCGAAGTCCCGGGCATCGAGCGCATCCGCTACACCACCTCGCACCCGCGCGAGATGACCCAGCGCCTGTTCGACACCTATGCCAAGGTGCCGAAGCTGGTCTCGCATCTGCACCTGCCGGTGCAGGCCGGCTCCGACCGCGTGCTGGCGGCGATGAAGCGCGGCTACACCGCGCTCGAATACAAGTCGATCATCCGCAAGCTGCGCGCAGCGCGCCCCGACATCTCGCTGTCGTCGGACTTCATCGTCGGCTTCCCCGGCGAGACCGACGAGGATTTTGAAAAGACGATGAAGCTGATCGACGAGGTCGGTTTCGACACCTCGTTCTCCTTCATCTACAGCCCGCGCCCCGGCACGCCGGCGCTGGAACTCGACGACAACACCCCGCCCGAGGTCAAGTCGGCGCGCCTGACCCGCCTGCAGAAGCGGATCGAGGAACAGGCGCAGGTGATCAGCCAGGCGATGGTCGGCAGCATCCAGCGCGTGCTGGTCGAAGGCCTGTCGAAAAAGGACGCCAACGAACTCGCCGGCCGCACCGACAACAATCGGGTGGTCAACTTTGTCGGCAATCAACGCCTGATCAACACCTTCGTCGATGTCCGCATCACGTCGGCACTGCCGCACAGTCTGCGAGGCGAAATTGTCATCCGCGAAGACTAACGCCGCCAAGCCGCAGGCCGGCACCCGCCCGGCCCCGAAATCGAAGCCGGTCGAGATCGCCCTCGCCCCGCTCGACAACGTGCTGCTCGCCAATTTGTGCGGGCCGCTCGACGAAAACATCCGGCAGGTCGAAACCGGCTTCGACGTGGTCATCCGCCGCCGCAACGAACGCTTTTCGGTTTTGGGCGAAAAAGCCCAGTTGACCGTGGATGCGCTGCGCCACTTCTACGCGCTGGCGCAAAACCCGCTCGACGTTGACCAGATCCAGCTCGGCATCATCGAACTGCTGAACGCACCGGTGCGCCGCATCTCGACCCCGGGCAGCGCCGCCGACGGGCCGCAACTGGTCACCCGCAAGGCCGAACTGCACGGGCGCACGCCGCGCCAGGTCGAGTACCTCAAGCACATCCAGGAACACGACATCACCTTCGGCATCGGCCCCGCCGGCACCGGCAAGACCTACCTGGCGGTGGCCAGTGCCGTCGATGCCTTCGAGCGCGACCTGGTCCAGCGCATCATCCTGACCCGGCCGGCGGTCGAGGCCGGCGAACGCCTCGGCTTCCTGCCCGGCGACCTGACGCAGAAGATCGACCCCTACCTGCGGCCGCTGTACGACGCACTCTACGACCTGATGGGCGCCGACCGCGTCGCCAAGCTCTACGAAAAACGCGCGATCGAGATCGCACCGCTCGCCTTCATGCGCGGCCGCACGCTCAACCACGCCTTCATCATCCTCGACGAAGCGCAGAACACCACGCCCGAGCAGATGAAGATGTTCCTGACCCGGATCGGCATCGGCGCCAAGGCCGTGGTCACCGGCGACATCACCCAGATCGACCTGCCGCGCGGCCAGAAGAGCGGCCTCAAGGAGGCCATCGAAGTGCTTTCCGAGGTGCGTGGCATCGCCTTTACCCAATTCAAGAAGGAAGATGTGGTCCGCCACCCTCTGGTTGCCCGCATCGTCGACGCCTATGAAAAACGCCAGCAAACGGCTTAACCTGTCCGTGCAATATGCCTGTAACCGCGAGGGCCTACCCTTGCGGACCGATTTCGTGCGCTGGGCGCGCGCGGCGCTGGAAGGCGGCGGCCAGGTGACGATCCGCCTGGTCGATGCCGACGAAGGCCAGGAACTCAACCGCGAGTACCGGAACAAGGATTACGCGACCAACGTGCTCTCCTTTCCCTACGAATACGAGCCGGTGATCATGGGCGACCTGGTCATCTGCCCGAGCGTTGTCGCCCGCGAAGCCACGGAGCAAAACAAGCCGCTGGAGGCGCATTACGCGCATCTGACGGTGCATGGTATGCTGCATTTGCAGGGCTGGGACCACGAGGAAGACGCCGAAGCGGAAGCGATGGAAGCGGAAGAAACCCGCATCCTGGCAACCCTGGGCTACCCCGACCCCTATGCCGGCGACAAGCAGGATGCCTGAGCCCCGCACCCGACCTTTCATTTTCTGCCCCCCCTCATGGACAGCGACAGTAAACCCGGATTCATCGAACGCCTGACCTCCCTGCTGCTGCGCGAACCCGAAGATCGCGAACAGCTTCTCGACATCCTGCACTCGGCCTACGAGCGCAACCTGATGGACGCCGACGCGCTGACCATCATCGAAGGCGCCCTCGCCGCCGCCGACACCCGCGTCACCGACGTGATGATCCCGCGAGCCCAGATGGACGTGATCGACGTCGACGACCCGCTCGACGAAATCGTCCCCACCGTGATCGAAGCCGCGCACTCGCGCTTCCCGGTGATCGACGGCGACCGCGACAAGATCCTCGGCATCCTGCTCGCCAAGGACCTGCTCCGCCTGCAAACCGAAAAGGACTTCGACCTCCGCGACTGGCTGCGCCCGGCGGTGTTCATCCCCGAATCCAAGCGCCTCAACGTGCTGCTGCGCGAATTCCGCGCCTCGCGCAACCACATGGCGATCGTGGTCAACGAATACGGCGGCGTCGCCGGCCTGGTCACCATCGAGGATGTGCTTGAACAGATCGTTGGCGACATCGAGGACGAATACGACTTCGACGAGGCCCACGACAACATCCGGCTCGACTCGACCGGCCGTTACCGGGTCAAGGCGCGGACCGAAATCGAGGATTTCAACGCCGCCTTCCACACCCGCTTCTCGGACGAGGAATTCGACACCGTCGGCGGCCTGATCCTGCGCCACCTCGGCCGCCTGCCCAAGCGCAACGAGGTGGTCGACATCGCCGGCCTGCGTTTCCAGGTGCTGCGTGCCGACAGCCGCCGGCTGTACACCCTGCTGGTCAATCCACCGCAGGAAAGCCGCAGCCCCCCCGCCGAAGACACCTGAGCCACCGCCA
>ERZ1066115.212-NODE-212-length-18758-cov-19.688392_pt1 | contig 18758 bp, 18 predicted proteins | sample MGYA00382762_ERZ1066115 | MGnify/ENA primary metagenome ERZ1066115 (study PRJEB33369, sample SAMEA5778345) | biofilm metagenome | biome: Industrial cooling water; feature: Water cooling tower basin; material: Biofilm | place: United Arab Emirates | collected... | reverse complement strand
TCAGACGTTGAACAGGAAGTTCATCACGTCGCCATCATGCACGACGTATTCCTTGCCTTCTGCGCGCATCTTGCCGGCTTCCTTGGCACCGGCTTCGCCCTTGTAGGCGATGAAATCGGCGAAGGCGATGGTCTGGGCGCGGATGAAGCCGCGTTCGAAGTCGGTGTGGATGACGCCGGCGGCTTGTGGCGCGGTGTCGCCCTTGTGGATGGTCCAGGCGCGGACTTCCTTGACCCCGGCGGTGAAGTAGGTCTGCAGGCCAAGCAGCTTGTAGCCAGCGCGGATCAGGCGGTCGAGACCGGCTTCGGAGAGGCCCATGGACTCAAGGAACTCGACCTTGTCGGCGTCTTCGAGGTCGGCGATTTCAGCCTCGATGTTGGCGCACAGCGCGACCACTTCAGCGCCTTCGGCGGCGGCATGCTCTTGCACGGCGGTGAGCAGCGGGTTGTCGACGAAGCCGGTATCGGCGACGTTGGCGGCGTAAAGCACCGGCTTGGCGGTGATCAGGCAGAAGGGCTTGAGGCTGGCCCATTCTTCCTTCGACAGGTCGAGGGCGCGCACCGGCTTGCCCTGGTCGAGCTGGGTCATGCACTTCTCGAGCACGGCGACCAGGATCTTGGCTTCCTTGTCGCCGGCGTTGGCCGGCTTCTTGTAGCGGTTGAGCGCCTTTTCCACGGTCGACATGTCAGCGAGGGCCAATTCGGTGTCGATGACTTCGATGTCGCGGATCGGATCGACGCTGCCGGATACGTGCACCACGTTCGGATCGTCGAAGCAGCGCACGACGTGCACGATGGCGTCGGTTTCGCGGATGTTGGCCAGGAACTGGTTGCCCAGGCCTTCGCCCTTGGAGGCGCCGGCGACCAGACCGGCGATGTCGACGAATTCGACGATGGCCGGCTGGATCTTCTGCGGCTTGACGATTTCCGAGAGTGCCTTGAGGCGCGGGTCCGGCACTTCAACGATGCCGACGTTCGGCTCGATGGTGCAGAAGGGGTAGTTGGCAGCTTCGATGCCGGCCTTGGTCAGGGCGTTGAACAGGGTGGACTTGCCGACGTTGGGCAGGCCGACGATACCGCATTTGAGAGACATGGTGATTCCTTGTGAGAAAGGTGGCGGGACGCGGGTTTTGGTCTAATCGCGACTCGCCGCTTTCGGCGGATGGCTCGCGCCGTGCAATTGTTGTTGGGCGCTGGCGTAGTCGCCGGCGAGAAAGCGGGGCAGGGCCAGCTGGCAGCGATGCAGGGCTTCGTCGATGGCCGGGACTTCTTCCTTGCGCGGCTGGTGCAGCACGAAATCGGCGACCTGCTGGGCCAGGCCAAGCGTACGCGGATGGCCGATACCCAGGCGCAGGCGCCAGAAATTCGGGGTGCCGAGCTTGGCCTGAATGTCCTTGAGCCCGTTGTGGCCGCCGGTGCCGCCGCCTTGTTTGACGCGAATCGCGCCAGGGGCGAGGTCGAGTTCGTCGTGGATGACCAGAATCTCGTCCGGGGTGATCTTGTAAAAATTGGCCAGCGCAGCCACCGCCTGGCCGGAGCGGTTCATGAAGGTGGTCGGCTGCAGTAGCCAGAGTTCGCCGCAGCGCCCGGCCTTGCCGTAAAACTTGCTCTGCACGGCGAGTTCGACGCGCAGTTCGGCCGCGATACGGTCGACCAGCCAGAAACCGACATTATGGCGAGTGGCTTCGTATTCCGGTCCGGGGTTGCCGAGGCCAACGATCAGGCGGGGTGCAAGCATGCGGGATTCTTTTCGTTCCGTGAGGAGGGGAACGCCTGGGGGGTGAAAACGATAAGGTCGCTAATATGCTAAATATCGGCTGCGAACGCAACCAATGGCATACGGCGCCATGGGGTGTGGCCGGTGTGCCGTGCGGCACCTTGGTTGCAGGCGCTACAGTTGGCAAAAAGCCGCCGGCGGCAAAAACCGGCGGCGGCCTTGTGGCGTGCGACGAGGATTACTCGGCGGCAGCTTCTTCAGCAGCGCCGCCCTTGCCGACGATACCGACGACCACTTCGTCACCGCTGACCAGGGCCTTGACGCCGGCCGGCAGCTTGACCTGGGAAACGTGGATGCTTTCGCCAGCCTTCAGGGCGCCGAGGTCGACTTCGATGAACTCGGGCAGGTCCTTGGCCAGGCACTGGATTTCCAGTTCGGTCATGACGTGGTTGACCAGGCCGCCGGCGAGCTTGACGCCCGGAGCGGTTTCTTCGTTGACGAAGTGCAGCGGCACCTTGATGTGCAGTTCGTGGGTGGCATCAACGCGCTGGAAATCGACGTGGTGCACGCGCAGCTTGTAGGCGTGGGCCTGATAGTCACGCAGGACGACTTGTTCCTTCTTGCCATCAACGGAGATGTTGATGATGGCGGAGTGGAAGGCTTCCTTGCGCAGCTGCAGGTAGATTTCGTTGTGGTCCATTTCAATCATCACCGGGGCGGCTTCGCCACCGTAGATGATGCCCGGAACCTTACCGCTGCGGCGCAGGCGGCGGCTCGCACTCGTTCCCTGCACTTGACGCGGTTGAGCATTCAGATCGAATTGCATTGCAATACTCCAGATTGGATTCCCGACCCGCGACCAGGTCAGGAGGGTTGAAAAACAGAGTTCAGGATCCAGTTGCCTGGGATTTTGAGCTACATGCTCAAGCCCCTGGGCAACTCGATCCTGGGGTTCAGTCGATGAACAGCGACGAGACGGAGTCGTCGTTGCTGATACGGCGTATGGTTTCGGCCATGAGTTCGGCGACCGACAGCTGGCGGATGCGCGGGCTGGCGGCGGCGTCGTCACGCAGGGTGATGGTGTCGGTAACAACCAGCGCGTCGAGGTCGGAGGTATTCACCCGCTCGACCGCCGGGCCCGACAGCACCGGGTGGGTGCAGTAGGCGACGACCTGCTTGGCGCCGTGCTGCTTGAGCGCGGTGGCGGCCTTGCACAGGGTGCCGGCGGTGTCGACCATGTCGTCCATGATGATGCAGGTGCGGCCTTCGACTTCGCCGATGATGTTCATCACTTCCGAGACGTTGGCCTTCGGGCGGCGCTTGTCGATGATCGCCAGATCGCATTCGAGGCGCTTGGCCAGCGAACGGGCGCGGACCACGCCGCCGTGATCGGGCGAGACCACCATCGGGTTTTCGTAATTCTGCTTCTTGATGTCTTCGAGCAGGATCGGCAGGGCGTAGATGTTATCGACCGGGATGTCGAAGAAGCCCTGGATTTGTTCGGCGTGCAGGTCCATGGTCAGCACGCGGTCGACGCCGGCGGCGACCAGCATGTTGGCGACCAGCTTGGCGGCAATCGGCACGCGCGACGAACGCGAACGGCGATCCTGGCGGGCGTAGCCGAAGTACGGGATCGAAGCGGTGATGCGACCGGCCGAGGCGCGCTTGAGCGCATCGACGACAACTAGCAATTCCATCAGGTTGTCGTTGGTCGGCGCAGAAGTCGACTGCAGCACGAAAATGTCGCGGCCGCGAACGTGCTCCTGAATTTCGACGCTGACTTCGCCGTCCGAAAAGCGGCCGACGTTGGCGCGCCCGAGGTCGACATTGAGGTGTTTGGCAACTGCTTCGCCCAGTTTCGGGTTGGCGTTGCCGGTGAAGACCATCAAGCTGTTGTAAGCCATGAGCAGATCCCTGGATTCATTCAGGACGTCGGCGTAAAACCGCGGACACAATGAAATTCGGGCAGGCTATGGGCCTGCCCGAAGGAAACTGGCTGGGGAAGAAGGATTCGAACCTTCGAATGCCGGAATCAAAATCCGGTGCCTTGACCAACTTGGCGACTCCCCAGTTGTTTCGTCAGCTGCGTTTGCTTGCTGACGAGGCGTGCATAATAGCTAGTACTCCTGGTCTTGTCTACTCTTTTTTGAAAAATTTTGCAGTGGCATCGAATTTTTTGATCGTGACCGGATTAGCCGAGGGCGGCCAGCGGATGTGTGTCGAGCCCGGCGGCGACCCAGCTGGCGTTGGTGTCGCCGAGAGCGGCCCGGGCTGCTTCGGCGGCGCTGCGGCTGGCAAAGGTGGCGAAGAGACAGGCGCCGGAGCCGGTCATCAGCGCATTCGGGGCGATCCTGCGGAGTTGCGCAAGGGCCGTGGCCACCGCCGGGAAGCGGGTGCAGGCGACGGCTTCGAGGTCATTGCCGCCGACGCCCGGTTGCCATTCATCTGGACGCAGCGGCGGCGTGTTGCGGCGTAGGTCGGGGGCGCCGAAGATGGCGGCGGTCGGGACCGTGGCCGGCGGCCGGACGATCAGGTAAGTCGCCGGTGGCAGGTCGAGGTCGGTGAATTGTTCGCCAACGCCTTCGGCGAAGGCGTTGCGACCGTGGACGAAGATCGGCACGTCGGCCCCGAGGGGGAGGCCGAGAGATTCCAGTTGCGCCCGGCTGAGGCCGGTTTGCCACAGATGGTTGAGCGCGAGCAGGACAGTGGCGGCATCCGAGCTGCCGCCGCCGAGGCCGCCGCCCATTGGCAGATGCTTGGCCAGTTCGATGGTGACGCCCTGGCGGCAGCCGGTGGCCTGCTGCAGGCTGCGGGCGGCGCGGACGCACAGGTCGTCGGCCGGGGGGACGCCGGGGGTCGGGGTGGCGAGGACGATGGCGCCGTCCGGGCGCGGGCTGAAGCGCAGGCTGTCGTGCAGGTCGACGAAGCGGAACACCGTCTGCAGCAGGTGGTAGCCATCGGCGCGGCGACCGACCACGTGCAGGAACAGGTTGAGCTTGGCCGGGGCCGGCCACTCGCTGTTCCAGTCGTAGGCGGCAGGCGAAGTGTGGGCGGAGGTCAAGGTTCGCTTCTCCAGGTTTCGAGGCGCAGGCGCAGGTCGATCTGCTGGGAGCCATTGCGGGATTGCAGGTCGAGCCGCTGCGGTAGTGCGTCCGGGTCGTCGTCGGCGTAGCCGTAGCTGATCAGCCAGCCGTTTTCGGCAATTTTCAGCGGTCGACCGTGGTCGTCGCTGGTCGCGACCGGGCCGCGCGCCCGCAGCCAGTCGGCCAGACGGCGCAGCGGCAGGCTGTGGCCGGTGATCTCGCGGAACAGGGTATCGCCGTCGGCTGCCATGTATTCGCGGCCATCGTCGGCGCGCAGGCGACTGCCGTCCGGGGTCATCCGGATTTCGGCGATTCCCTGGCCGAGCGGTGTCATCAGCAGGATTTCGCTATGGTCGCGGGCCGGCTGGCTCCAGCGCAGGCGACCGCTGGCCTGCTCCGCCGCTTGTCCGGCTTCCCTGCTGTTGAGGGCAAAGCGGCCTTCGACACTGAAGGCTTCGAGCTGCTGGCGCGGCGGTAGCGGCGAAGCTGCCGGCGTCAGGGTCGAGCAGCCGGCGGCAAAAAGAGCCGCTGCAGCGAGCAGGCGGCGGATCAAGGCTGCAGCTTGCGCAGGGTGTTGCGCAATACGTCGTTGTCGGGGTGTTGCTGGCTGGCTTCGCGCAACAGGCGGCTGGCTTCGTCGCGGCGTTCCAGTGTCCACAGGACTTCGGCCAGGTGCGCGGCAATTTCCGGGTCGGCCTTCAGACTGTGCGCCCGCTCCAGCAGTTCGCGGGCCTGTTGCAGGTCCCCTCGCCGGTAATGCACCCAGCCCAGGCTGTCCATGATGAAGGGGTCGTCCGGGGCCAGGGCCAGGGCGCGGGCGATCAGCTTGTGCGCCTCGTCGAGGCGGATGTTGCGGTCGGCCCAGGAATAGCCCAGTGCATTGAGTGCATGGGCGTGGTCGGGTTTGACGCTGAGCAGGTGCTGCAGGCGGCTTTCGAGCTGGTCGTGGCGACCCAGGCGCTCGCTGAGCAGCGCTGCTTCGTAGAGCAGTTCGGCGTTGTCCGGGGCACGCACCAGCGCGCTTTCAATCAGGTTCAGGGCTTCTTCGTGCTGCTGGGCTTCGCGCAGCAACTGGGCTTCGGCGAGCAGGAGCTGGGTTTTTTCGCCGCTGTTGGCGCTGCGCGTCTCGCGCAGCAGCGCCCGCGCCTCTTCCGGCTGGCCTTGTTGCCACAACAGCTGGGCCAGCCGCGAGCGGGCGGCAAGATACTGGTCGCCCTGCGTGACCTGGCGGTAGTGGCCGATGGCGGCGGCGGGCTGCTGGCGGTCGCTGGCCAGCTGGCCGAGGAAGAAGTGCACCGTACTCTTGTCCGGGAAGTCGGTTTGCAGCAGGTGTTCGAGCTGTTTGCGGCCGGTTTCGCTGTCGCCCTGCTGCAGGGCGAGGATGGCAACCGGGTAGATGATCTCCGGGCTGTCCGGGTGATCGCGCAGCAGGCGGTTGAAGTGGGCGCGTGCTTCGTCGTAGCGCTTGACGCTGACGAGCAATCTGGCCAGGGTCAGGCGGGCTTCGCGGAGCCCGGGGTGGCGGCTGACAAATTCGAGCAGGGTGGCGGCGGCCTGCTCCGGCGACAGTTCGGCCTGCAGCTGGGTGCGCAACAGCGCGGCGACTTCCCAGTCCGGGCGGCGGCTCAGTGCTTGCTCGATTTCGTCGAGGGCGCGCAGCCGGTCGCCAGCAGCGGCGGCGGCCTGGGCCATCGCGAAATGCGCTTCGGGCTGGCGGCGGTAGGGGGCAGCGACCCGGTCGACCAGTTGCTGGACCGCTTTTTTGTCCGGGTGGCGCAGCAGCATCCGGTTGAGGTGCATCAGGTTGCCGGCGAGGTTGGCCTTGTCCTGTTCGAGCAGCGCGCTCAGTTGCGGCGCCAGTTCGTCGAGGCGGTTGGCGAGCACCAGCAGTGAAGAGCGGGTCTGGCGGGCGCGTTGCGAATCCGGTTCGACGCTCAGCCAGAGGTCCGACAGTTCAAGCGCCCGGTCGTATTGCCGGGCAAAACTGGCGACCTCGACGGCGCGGGCGAGGACCTTGGGGTCGCGGGTGCGCTGGGCGAGGTCGCTCCAGGCGTCGAGGCCGAGGCGCAGGTCGCCGCGCTGCAGGGCCAGGTCGCCGAGCAGGGTCTGGAACACGGTACGGGCCAGCAGGTCCTCGCCACGCGGCTGGGCCTTGCGGGCCGCCGGCTTGGCCGGCGGAGAATCGTTGCTGGCAACGGCGCTGCCGTGGAGCAGGGGCAGGACGAGGGCAAGTGCGGTGACGAGGTGCTTCGGCGACATGAAAGTCTTTCGCGGGCGGTCAGGGTGTTCGTTAGAGCAGTAAAACCACGCAAGGTTTGCGATGTTACCGTGAACCGGCGACCTGGATGCCGGCTGCCGGCGGGCATTTACAATGCGGGGGCGCGGCCGTCGGCTGCGCTCAACCAGCAAGGAGTCAAGGATGCCGGAATTGCCGGAAGTCGAGGTCTGTCGCCGTGGCATCGAGCCGGAGTTGCTCGAGCAGCCGATCCTGGGGGTCAAGATTCGGGCACCGCGCCTGCGTCTGCCGATCCCGCCCGAACTGGCCGAGTGGCTGCCGGGCTGCCGGATCGCAGCGGTGCGGCGGCGCGGCAAGTACCTGCTGCTGGATTGCCGGCGCAGTGACGGCAGCGGTGGCACCCTGATCATCCATCTCGGGATGTCCGGGCATCTGCGCTTTGTCGCACCGGGTGAGCCAGTCGGCAAGCATGATCATTTCGACCTGTGCCTGCCGACGCGGATCTTGCGCCTGTCCGATCCCCGCCGCTTTGGCCTGGTGGCCTGGCAGCCGGGGGAGCCGGAAGCCTGCGAGCAGCATCCGCTGCTGGCGGTGCAGGGCGTGGAGCCCTTGTCGCCCGAATTCACGGTCGACTGGCTGGAGGCGGCGTTTTCGCGCCGTGCCGCGCCGGTCAAGCCGGTGCTGATGGATAGCCATCTGCTGGTCGGGGTTGGCAATATCTATGCTTCGGAAAGCCTGTTTCGGGCCGGGATTTCGCCGTTGCGGGCGGCCAACCGGATTGCGCGCGGCCGTCTGGCGACGCTGGTCGAGGCGGTGCAGGCGACCTTGAGCGAGGCGATTGCCGCCGGCGGCAGCAGCATTCGCGACTATGTCCATAGCGACGGCAGCAGCGGCTGGTTCCAGATCCAGGCTGCCGTTTATGGCCGCGACGGGCAGCCCTGCCGCCGCTGCGCCGGCCGGGTGCGGCAGATACGCCAGGCCGGGCGCAGTACTTATTATTGCCCGGGCTGCCAGCGCTGAGCGGATGCAGGGCTGCGCGTCAGCGCAAAGTCGAAGCACAGTTGCGGTGAAGGTTCGGGTTCGGGCAGGTATTCGCCCAGCAGGGCCGGCCATTCGGTCGGCTGCAGCAGGGCGGCGAACTCCTGGTCGGGAAACTCGGGATGCTCGCTCAGCCAGAACGCGGCCGCTTCGCGTTGCAGCAGCAGCGGCAGCCGGGGCTGCAGGCCGTGAGCCAGCCCAATGGCGGGGGCAGTGAGCAGGGCACAGGTGCTGCCGGCGTGCGGGTGGTGATCGAAAATCCCGGCGAGCAGCAGCAGTTCTCCGTCGCGTTCGGCGATGCGCAGCTTGCGCCGCTGTCCTTCGCCATCGAATTGCCAGCTGAGGAAGGCGGTGGCCGGGATCAGGCAGCGCTTGCGGCGCAGCAGGCGGTTGTAGAACGGGGTGGCGGCCAGGGTTTCGCCGCGCAGGTGGAGCAAAGGGCTGCGCGGGCTCTGGTCGAGAAAGTGCCCGACCAGCCCCCAGCGGGCGTTGCTGGCCCGGGCGCCGTCACCACCGCTGCTGATGATCAGCAGCGGGTCGCCTGGTGCCAGTTCGTCGTCGTCGGGCAGGTCGCGGGCGCAGATTTGCAGGCGGCCGAAATGCCGGCTGATGTCCCTGACGCCGGCGTGCAGTTCGATGCGTTCGCACATGGGGGTCTCCCGATGAAATAACTACTGTGTAAATTTACAGTAATTGTGCGCGCAGTGAAAGACTTCCTGTGGCTCCGGGCGGGCAGGGTTGCGGTTGAGCAGGTGCTGCGGCCATTTTGTCTGGAAATCGATGGTCGACCGTGGCCTGCCTTGTTTTTGCCGGGTCTGGCCCGCCGCGCCCTTGGTCGGCTGCCGGGGTTTTGTTAAATTGTCTTCCCCTGCCTGTTTTTTGAAGAATCATTCATGTCGCTTGCTCCCCGTTTTGCCGCCTATGCCGAATGGCGCACCCAGCTGGCTGCCCGCATCGGGGCACTGCAGGACTGGCTGGTCCGCAACGAGCTGGCCGGGCCGCAAACCGCGCTGCGCTTTGCCTTGCTGCAGGACAAGCTGCGCGATGACAAGCTGACGGTTGCCTTTGTCGCCGAGTTTTCGCGCGGCAAGTCCGAACTGATCAATGCGATGTTCTTTTCGGCCTACGGCAGCCGCATCCTGCCGTCGTCGGCCGGGCGGACGACGATGTGCCCGACCGAGCTGCGCTGGGATGAGGGCAAGCCGGCGCAGCTCGAACTGCTGCCGATCACGACGCGGGCGAGCAATCGCGGGGTCAGCGAATTCCGCCAGCAGCGCGACGCGTGGACCGTGGTTGCGCTCGATACCGCTTCCGCCGGCGCGATGCAGGCCGCCTTGCGCCATGTCAGTGAGACCGTCCGGGTGGCGCCGGACGAGGCCGCCAGCCTCGGCTTTGCCGTCGGCGAGGAGGCCTCCGACCTCTACCGGGTCGGTGCCGATGGCCTGGTCGAGGTGCCGCGCTGGCGGCATGCGCTGATCAACTTTCCGCATCCGCTGCTGCAACAGGGCCTGGTGATCCTCGATACCCCGGGGCTCAACGCGGTCGGCGCCGAGCCTGAGCTGACCCTGTCGCTGCTGCCCAACGCGCATGCCGTGCTCTTCCTGCTTGCGGCCGATACCGGGGTCAGCCAGTCCGACCTGGCGATCTGGAAGGAGTACATCGGTGGCGCCGGCCTGCCGCGCGAGGGCCGGCTGGTGGTGCTCAACAAGATCGACGGCCAGTGGGACGAACTGAAAAGCCAGGCCGAGGTCGATGCCGAAATCGCCCGCCAGGCGGCCTCGTGCGCCGCCATGCTCGGTCTGGCGCCGACCCAGGTCTACCCGGTTTCGGCGCAGAAGGCGCTGGTTGCCCGGGTCAATGACGATGCCGCGCTGCTCCAGCGCAGCCGACTGCCGCTGCTCGAAGAAGCCTTGTCGCAGGCGTTGATCCCGGCACGTCGGCAGATCGTCGGCGAGCGGGTGGTCAGCGAGTTCATGGCCATGGTCGCCGGGGTGCGGACCCTGCAGGATTCTCGGCTGAGCGGGTTGCGCAGCCAGCTGGAAGAACTGGTCGGGCTGCGCGGCAAGAATCAGGGCGTGGTCGAGTACATGATGGGCCAGATCGGCGGCGAAAAGGCCGCCTTCGAGGCCGGCTTGCAACGCTATTACGCGGTGCGCAACGTTTTCAACAGCCATAGCGCCAACCTGTTTGCCCACTTGAGCAGCGACAACCTGCGCCAGCTGACGCGGGAAACACGGTCGACCATGCTCGAAGCCAATTTTTCCAGCGCTCTGTCGGAGGCCATGAACGCCTTTTTTGCCCGCAGCCGCGAATGGCTGCAGGCAGCCGGTGGCGAAATCGACGAAATCCTCGAAATGATGGATGCCGTCTATCGCCGCTTTGCCAGTGAGCACGGACTCAAGCTCGGCGCCCCGACCGCCTTTTCGCTGAGCCGCTACGGCACCGAAATCGACCGTCTGCAGGGCTGGTGCGATACCCATCTCAACACCATGCTGACGCTGCTGACGCGGGACAAGAAAAACATCACCCAGAAATTTTTCGAGGAAGTGGCGATTCAAATCCGGCGTTCTTTCGAGCAGGCCAACAAGGACGTCGAAATCTGGCTGCGGGCGATCATGGCGCCGGTCGAAACCCAGGTCCGGGAACATCAGCTGCAATTGAAGCGGCGCCTCGACAGCCTGCGTCGGATTCACCAGGCAACCGACTCGCTGGAAGGGCGGATCAGCGAGTTCGAAGCTGCTGAAGTCGCGCTCAGTCGCCAGATGGAAACCCTGGACAGCCTGGCCGGTGAAATCGAGGTCTTGTTGCGGCGCAATTGATCCGGCGCGACGGGCGCGGCCGTGGGCCAGCCTCCGCTGCCGCCTGGTCGGAAATAACAAAGAACCCGCTGGAGTGGCGGGTTTTTTGTCGCTGCGAAAGCTGGCTCAGGCGCGCTTGTTGCCGGTCAGCTTTTCGTACTTGGCCCACAGCTGGTCTTCGTTCTCGGCATTGCCCGGATCCTTGGGGATGCAGTCGACCGGGCAGACCTGGACGCATTGCGGTTCGTCGTAGTGGCCGACGCACTCGGTGCACTTGTTCGGATCGATGACGTAGATCTCGTCACCTTGCGAAATCGCTTCGTTCGGGCACTCCGGCTCGCACACGTCGCAGTTGATGCACTCGTCGGTAATCATCAGGGCCATGACTGGTTCCTCTCTCTATTTAACTGAAATGGACGCCCGCAGGCGTTTTACGACACAAGGTTGGACAAATTTGCTGACATCGCCGCCGAGACGGGCGATTTCACGGACCATCGTGGCCGAGATGAACATGTATTGCTCGCCGGGGGTCAGAAACACGGTTTCGACTTCGGGGAACAGGCTGCGGTTCATGCCCGCCATCTGGAATTCGTATTCGAAATCGGACACCGCGCGCAGGCCACGGACGATCACCTTGGCGCCCTGCTCGTGCACGAAATCCATCAGCAGGGTGTTGAAGCCGACGATTTCGAGATTCGGCACGTCGGCGAGGATCTCCTGCGCCATCTCGACCCGGTCGGCCAGGCTGAAGCGGGGCTGCTTGCTCGGACTTTCGGCAATCGCCAGGATCAGCCGGTCGAACAGGCTGGCGGCACGGCGCACCAGATCCTCGTGGCCACGGGTGATCGGGTCGAAGGTGCCCGGATAGATCGCCACACGGCGGTCGAGTTTGCTGGAATTGGAATTGGCCGGCACGGTCGGTTCAGTCGTTCGGTTGGCTCGGCTCGCGCCGCATCAGGTGAAAATGCACTTCGCCCGCTTTGCCGTGGCGTACGGTCTGCCACGGGCCCAGCGTTTCGATTTCGTTCTCCGCCTCAAGGTAAAGCGCCCCGTCTGCGTGCAGCGCGGCGTCGAGCAGGGGCTCTAGCCGGGCGATCCAGCCCTTGCGGTAAGGGGGATCGACGAAGATCAGGTCGAATTTCGACTTGGACGAAGACAAATATTGTAGCGCATCCCCGCGAACGATCTCCACCGCCGCCGGTTTGTGCAGCAATTCGTGGTTTTCCTGCAACGCGGCGAGCACCCTTGGGGTCTTCTCGATCATCACCACCCGCGCCGCGCCGCGCGACGCCGCTTCGAAGCCGAGCGCGCCGCTGCCGGCGAAGAGGTCGAGGCAGTGCCAGCCGGCGAGTTCCTGGCCGAGCCAGTTGAACAGGGTTTCGCGGACCCGGTCGGGCGTCGGGCGCAGGCCTTCGCTGTCGGGAAAGCGCAAGACCCGGCGGCGCAACTCGCCGCCGACAATCCGCACGGCGTTGCTGCCGGAGCCAGCTTTCGCACTCATTCGCCGGCCACCGTCACGGTGGTCAGGAGGTCGCTGCGGATGTGGCGGGAAAATGCCTTTTTCACGTCGTCGACCGTGACTGCCGCGACCCGTGCCTGGTAAGTGTCGAGATAGTCGAGCGGCAGACCGTAGAAGCCGATCAGCGCGGCGTTGTCGAGCAGCTTGCGGTTGCTGTCCAGGCGCAGCGGGAAGCTGCCGGTCAGGTTGGCCTTGGCGGCAGCGAGTTCTTCGGTGCTCGGGCCGTGCTTGACGAAGTCGTCGAGCAGGCTGCGGGCCAGCTTGATCGCGTCGCGTGCCTGGCTGCGTTTGGTCTGCAGGCCGATCTGGAAGGGGCCGGGCTGCTTCAATGGCGCGAAATAGCTATACACGCTGTAGGCGTAGCCGCGCTTGTCGCGGACTTCCTTCATCAAGCGCGAGACGAAGCCGCCGCCGCCCAAGGTGTAATTGCCGACCAGCAGCGGGAAAAAGTCGGGGTGGCCGCGTTCGATTGCCGGCAGGCCGAGCTGGACGTGCGCCTGCGAGGCCGGGTGGGCGATGTTCTTCTGGCTGCCCTTGACCGCCACCGGCGGTGCCGGCAGCACGGCGGCGGAGCCGGTCGGCAGCGCGGCGGCGAGTTCGCCGGCGATGCGTTCGGCACTGGCGCGGTCGAGGTCACCGACCAGCGTGATGGTGGCGTTGGCGGCGACGTAATACTGCGCGTGAAAGGCGCGGGCGTCGGCGCGGCTGAGTCCGGCGACGCTCTCCGGCGATGCCTGGCGGCCATAGGGGTGCTTGGGGTAGAGCGCTTCCCAGAAGGCCTTGCCGGCGATGCTGTCGGGCCGCGTCTGCGCTTCCTTGAGGGCCGAGACGGTGCGGGTCTGCTCGCGGGCGAAGATCTCGTCGGCGAAGCGCGGGCTGGCCAGCACCCGGCCGAGGATGGCCAATGCCGGGGCGAGCTTGTCGGGTGCGGTCAGCGTGCGCAGCGAGACGCTGGCACGGTCGGTGTCGGCGCCGCCGCCAAGTTGCGCGCCGAGGTCGGCGAGCTGTTCGGCAATCGCGGTCTCGTCGAGGTCGCCGGCGCCGAGGTCGAGTGTGCCCCGGGTCAGCGCGGCGAGGCCGGACTTGCCGGCCGGGTCGAACATCGAACCGGCGGCGAAATCGACCTGCACGTCGAGCATCGGCAAGGCGCGGCTGGCGACGAAATAGACGCGGGTGCCGCCCGCCGTCTGCCAGTGTTCAATGGCGACGCCGGCGACGGCTGGCCGGCCGGCAAGCAGGGTGAAAAAAGCAAAAACTACGGTCAACAAGCGTTTCATGGCAATTTCTCGGGCGCGCGTTTGGGGCATTGTGGGGCTGGGCGTGGACGCAAGCAGGGCGCTCAATGCCGGCGGCCGGCCTGGGCCGGGCGGCGCGGCGCCTGCGCCAGCGGTTGCGGGTCGAGGACGCCGACGGTCAGCGTATCGTCGGTAAAGTACTTGCGGGCAGCGGCCTGGATGTCTTCGGCGCTGACCTGCTGCAGTTTTTCCAGCATCTTTTCGATGCCCTGCCAGGGCAGGTTGGCGGCTTCGGTCTGGCCGATTTCCATCGCCTGGCCGAACATCGAGTCCTTTTTGTAGATCTGCTGCGCCAGCAACTGGGCGCGTGCCCGCTTCAATTCGGCCGGGCTGACGCCGTCCTGCTGGATGCGGGTGATTTCGGCGCGGATCGCGGCTTCCAGGTCGGCGATGCTGCGTCCTTCCGACGGCGTGCCGGTGATGTAGAGCATGCCCGGGCCGCGCGCAGTACCGTCGTAGCCGATATCGACCGAGAGTGCGACCTTGTCCTCGCGCACCAGCTTCTTGTTGAAGCGGGCCGCGTCGTGGCCGTCGAGCACGGCGGTCAGCATGTCCAGCGCGTAAGGGTCGCGGTCGCGCTCGATGTCGCGCAGCACCGGTGCCTTCCAGCCCATGATCAGCGCCGGCAGCTCGGCCGGCGCCTTGACGCTGATCCTGCGGATGCCTTCCTGCGCCGGTTCGCTCTGCGGCCGGCGCGGCGGCAGCGGGCGGCTTTCGAGGACGCCGTAGTGCTCCTCGGCAAGGGCGAAGACGGCCTGGTGGTCGACGTCGCCGGTGATCACCACGTAGGCGTTGTTGGGCATGTACCAGGTCTCGTACCAGGCCTTGGCGTCGGCGGCGGTCATGTTTTCCAGGTCGTTCATCCAGCCGATGATCGGCCGGCGGTAGGGGTGGGCCTGGAAGGCGGCCGCGTTCATCTGCTCGAACAGCTTGGCCTGCGGGTTGTCGTCGGTGCGCATCCGGCGCTCTTCCATGACCACCTTGATCTCCTGCGCGAATTCCTGGGCGTCGACGTTGAGGTGACGCATGCGGTCGGCTTCGAGCGCCATCATCTCGGGCAGCTTCTCTTTCGGCACCTGCTGGAAGTAGGCGGTGTAGTCGCGGCTGGTGAAGGCGTTGTCGCGACCACCGGCAGCGGCGACTCGCTTGTTGAATTCGCCGGGGCCGACGCTGGGCGTGCCCTTGAACATCATGTGTTCGAGTACGTGGGCGACGCCGGACTGGCCGTCGACCTCGTCCATGCTGCCGATCCGGTACCAGACCATCTGCACGGCGGTCGGCGCCCGGCGGTCTTCCTTGACGATCACCCGCAGGCCGTTCTTGAGCGTGGTTTCGTAGGGGTTGGCAAGGACTGTCGCGGGAGCTGCGGCAGCGAGGGAGAGGGCGAGCACAAGGGGGCGGAGGGAGCGCGGCAACATGATGGCTTCGGGGTCGGCGGAGGTGAGTGTTCCAGGGGGCGGCAAAAAGAACGGGCGGACGGTCGGGCGGGCTTTACCCAAGGGCTTTCTGTTAGAATTCAGGCCTGTTTTTGCAGCCATCCGGGCGGCATCTTAGCCGCTTGCCGCGAGCCTGTCAGCCCGTCCGGCGGTTGCCCGAATGCTTTCTCCGGCCGGCCTTGTCAGCCTGCTTTGCCAGTATCACCAGCCCTCTTTCGACTGCGTCCACCATGTTCAGTTTCCTCAAGAAAAAAATTACCGGCGAACCGGCGGCCGAGGCTCCGGCCGTTGCCGAGAGCGCGCCGGTCGCCGCTCCGCCGGCAGCACCGGCAGCCGCAGCTGCTCCTGCTCCTGCTGCCGCGCCCTCCTGGCGCGAGCGCCTGTTCAAGGGCCTGGCCAAGACCCGCGCCCAGCTCGGCGGCAAACTCAAGTCGCTGTTCTCGCGCGGCAAGGTCGATGACGAACTGCTCGAAGAGCTGGAAACCCTGCTCCTGACCTCAGATGTCGGGATCGAGGCGACCACCCACCTGCTCAACGAACTCAAGGCACGCGCCAAGCGCGACAAACTGGAAACCCCGGAGGCGATCCAGAAAGCCCTCTCCGACGCGCTGCACGAAACCCTGCTGCCGCTCGAACAGCCGCTCGACGTGTCCGGTCATAAACCCTTCGTGATCATGATCGCCGGCGTCAATGGGGCCGGCAAGACGACCTCGATCGGCAAGCTGGCCAAGTACTTCCAGAACCAGGGCAAGAGCGTGCTGCTGGCCGCCGGCGACACCTTCCGCGCCGCCGCCCGCGAACAATTGCAGACCTGGGGCGAGCGCAACAACGTGACGGTGATCGCGCAGGAATCCGGCGATCCGGCGGCGGTGATCTACGACGCCATTTCGGCGGCCAAGGCGCGTGGCATCGACATCGTGCTTGCCGACACCGCCGGCCGTTTGCCGACCCAGTTGCACCTGATGGAAGAAATCGCCAAGGTCCGCCGCGTGATCCAGAAGGTCGACCCGACCGGCCCGCACGAAACCCTGCTCGTGCTCGACGCCAACATCGGCCAGAACGCGCTGCAGCAGGTCAAGGCCTTCGACAAGGCGATCAATGTCACCGGCCTGGTCGTGACTAAGCTCGACGGCACCGCCAAGGGCGGCGTGATCGCCGGCATCGCCCGCCAGTGCCCGAAGCCGATCCGCTTCATCGGCGTCGGCGAACAGATCGACGACCTGCGCCCCTTCGTCGCCCGCGATTTTGTCGATGCGCTGTTTGAGTAGGATTCAGGATCGAGGATCGAGGATCAAGGATTCAGTGGGGGAGGGGGTTTCCCCTCTAGCTACTAACATCTAACCGCTACCAGCTAAAACATGATCGTTGCCAGCAACCTGACCAAGCGCTACCCCGGTGGGCTGCAGGCCCTGCACGACGTCAGTTTCGAGATTTCGGCGGGCGAGATGGTGTGCGTGACCGGCCATTCGGGGGCCGGCAAGACGACGTTGATCAAGCTGATCTCGACCATCGAGGCGCCGACTGCCGGCAGCTTGCTGGTCAATGGCCAGAACCTCGCGGCCTTGCGCCGCAGCGCGCTGCCTTTCGTGCGGCGCAATTTCGGCCTGATCTTCCAGGACCAGAAACTGCTGTTCGACCGCAGCGCGCTGGAGAATGTGCTGTTGCCGCTGGAGATTGTCGGCCTGCCCTACCGCGAGGCGGTGCGCCGGGCGCAGGCGGCGCTCGACAAGGTCGGCCTGCTTGAACGCGCCAAGGCCAACCCGGTGGCGCTGTCGGGCGGCGAACAGCAGCGGCTGGCGATTGCCCGGGCGGTGGTCAACCGGCCGGCGGTGCTGGTCGCCGACGAGCCGACCGGCAACCTCGACGCCGACTCGGCGGAGCAGATTTTCGCCATTTTCGAATCCTTCCACCAGGTCGGCGTCACCGTCGTGATCGCCACCCACGACCTCGGCTGCATCCGCCGCTTCGAGCCCCGGGTGCTGCGCCTCGACCACGGGAGGCTGCTATGAACTCCTGGCTAGCCCAGCATCAGGCCGCTTGCGGCCGCGCTGTCCGCCGCCTGCTGGCGGCGCCGCTCAACACCCTGCTCTCGCTGCTGGTGATCGGCATTGCGCTGACCATTCCCGCCTTCGGCTACCTGGTCCTCGACAGTCTGCGCCAGTTGGGCCACGGTGCCGCCGGCGCCCAGCAGGTCAGCGTCTTCATGCAGCTCGATGCGGGTAAGAAAGAGGTCGCCGAGATCGAGGCCCGGCTGCAGGCCGCCGCCCCTGGCCGCTGGCGTTTCGTGCCGCGCGACGAGGCGTTGGCGCGGCTCAAGGGCAACGAAGGGATGGCTGAAATTGTCGCCAGCCTGCCGCGCAACCCTTTGCCCGACGCCTTCGTGGTCGAGCCGCCGAATCCGGCGCCGGAGGCGCTGGAGGTATTGAAGAAAGAAATCTCGGGCTGGCCCAAGGTCGAGCATGTCCAACTTGACTCGGCCTGGGTGCGGCGCTTCGATGCTTTCATCCGGATCGGTCGGCTGGCGCTCGGGATGCTGGCGGCGGTGTTTGCCGCCGGGCTGGTGGCGGTGACCTTCAACACCATCCGCCTGCAGGTCCTCGGCCATGCCGCCGAGATCGAGGTGGCGCGGATGATCGGCGCCACCGACGCCTTCATCAGCCGGCCCTTCCATTATTTCGGTGCCTTGCAGGGGGCGGCCGGCGGTCTGCTCGCGGCCTTGCTGGTCGCGCTCGGGCTGGCCCTGCTGGCCGGCCCGGTTGGCGAACTGGCCGCACTCTACGGCGCCCAGTTCGCGCTGCGCAGCCCGGGGCTCGCCGAAGTTGCCGCGCTGGTCGGCTGCGGCGGCCTGCTCGGCTGGCTCGGCGGGCAGTTGTCGGTGCGCCTCTCCTTGCGCAAGTTCGACTAGCCGCAGCGGGGCGGCGGATGGGCGTTTCCGGCTGCTTGCTTACGTCTGTCCGGCTGCCCGGCGGGCCGCGTTTTTGCTCAAAATTCACGGTCGACCGTGAAAAACGGCGTTTTTGCCCCGGCGGTATGCCCCGGGCAGCATTTGCCGGTGCGGCTGGCCGGCAGCAGCCAGTCTTTCAGTCTTCCTGATGCAGCGCCGCGACTTCCTCCGTGCCGGAAGTGCTGGCCTGGCCGGTCTAGGTCTGGCCGGCCTCGGGGCGACGCTCTCCGCTTGCCAGCCTCGCCGGCCGCCCTTGCCGCCGGGTGAGTTGCTGGGCGGCAACCCTCCCGCCGCCCATCGTTTGCGCAACGGAGACTTTCCGGCACCCGATGAGTTTCGCCGGGTCGGCACGGTGATCGTCGGCGGCGGAGTGTCCGGCATGTCCGCTGCCTGGCAACTGAACAAGGCCGGGATCGACGATTTCGTCATGCTCGAAATGGAGTCCGAAGCGGGGGGCAATTCGCGCGCCGGCCAGTCGCCGCTGTGCGCCTATCCCTGGGGGGCGCATTACCTGCCGCTGCCGGGCAGCGAGGCGCGGCTGGTGCGCGAACTGCTGGCCGAACTCGGCGTGCTGCACGGCGATCCCGGCGCCCGGCGCCCGACTTACGACGAGCGCTACCTCTGCGCGACGCCGCAGGAGCGGGTCTTCCGCGATGGCCTGTGGGAGGAGGGGCTGTTGCCGCAGCTCGGGCT
>ERZ1066115.211-NODE-211-length-18977-cov-16.619543_pt1 | contig 18977 bp, 16 predicted proteins | sample MGYA00382762_ERZ1066115 | MGnify/ENA primary metagenome ERZ1066115 (study PRJEB33369, sample SAMEA5778345) | biofilm metagenome | biome: Industrial cooling water; feature: Water cooling tower basin; material: Biofilm | place: United Arab Emirates | collected... | reverse complement strand
GCCGGCCGCCCAGATCTAACTCGCCGGCCGCCCGGATCTAACTCGCCGGCCGCCCAGATCTAACTCGCCGGCCGCCCAGATCTAACTCGCCGGCCGCCCGGATCTAACTCGCCGGCCGCCCGGATCTAACTCGTCGGCCGCCGGGCATCGTGGCCGCCGCGTCATGATCGTCGGCATTCCCCCGACCCGCGCGCCGCAGGCAAAAAAAAACGCCGCCCGACGGCGACGACAGAATGGCGCTCCGCCCGACGGGCTTCGCGTAGCCCGTCGCCTGGAACGGGCTTGCGCCTCGTTCGCGTCGACGGACTGAAATTGGGCGGCGGGGAACCCCGCCGGAAGGGCGGCCTAAAAGCGACCGCTCGAAGTATATAGTACCACGCGTCGGCCGCCGCGTCAACGTCGCCGACCGACGAGCGTAGTCGTACCGCGCCCCCGCGGCGCTTATTTACGGAAAATTGACAATTCCGGGTTCACGCTAACCCGCGGCAGGGCTAAGATCGCGGAGAACTGCCTCCCGGGACGGACGGTCACCGGATTCCCGGAGTAGTCCATCCGGTAGCGTCGATCGCCCCACGCGTCGCCCTCCAGCGCCATGAACCAGGCCGTAACCTCGGGCCGCGCCGCCGCCGCCATCGCCAGCTCGTAGATCGGCTGGCCGGGCCGGCCCGAGGCCGACGCGTCGATGCGGTAGGAGTCCCGCTGGCCGTAGCGGTCGATCCGCTCGCCGCTCAACGCGACGACCGCCAAAGAGTATATAGAGGCGCCGGGGCGCCCTTCGGACAGGGCCCGCCGGAGCAAGCGCTCGCCCAAGAAGGCTTGCCTCGTGCCCATCTGGGTCTCGAGCTGCGCATGATACATGCCGCAGTTGACCGCGATAGGAGCGTCGCCGTATCGTCGGCGCAGCCCGAGCACGGACGCCTCGATGAAGTCCTCGCGTCGATTATCGTCCCACCGCGCCCGGAGCCCCGCGCTTACGAGCTCGTCGCGGAGCATCCGGTCGAGGCGCGCATCCCAAGGCCCCCCGAGTCCTAGGCCGGCGCCGGACTCGCCGCCCCGCGCTATCGCCGCCTCCAGCGCGGCCAAATATTCGGGCGTCCCGCTCCGCAGCGTCAGGAGCTCCCGTAGCCATGCCGGCGTCGCTTCCATCGTAGTACCCGAAGCTCTAAGCATGATAGACAGGGATTTTAAGAAGCTATTCGTCCAATGGTTCATGTCGAAGTTGGCGAACGCCAAGCGCCGACCGACGGGCCGCGTCAAGTTCTCCGCGCGCAACGCTCGTAGCAGAGACTCGTTCATGCCGTAGACTTCTTCGGCCGACATCAAGAGCTCCTCCGCCCCGATCGCCAGCTCCTCGCCCAGGCTATAGGCCTCGACGAGCCAGGAGAAGGCGGCCTGCCCCTCTTGGGCGAAGACGCGATAGCCGGCGTCCGCCAGCGATCCGAAGCGGGCCGACCAGAAAGCGTGATGCTCGGCCACGTAGTGCGTCTCGCCGATCAAGAGATAGTCGCGGCCGGCGTAAGCCGCCGCCAAGACGTCACCCTCCTCAAACGCCGAGTCCAAGGCTACGAGCCCATCGGTCAACGCGATACGTTCATCCTGATCAAGGAGCGTCGCGCATGATGCGCCCGCCAATACCAAGGCGATACACAGGACATATCCACATGTTCTCTTGAAATCCATAGGCAACCCACCTCTCAAAAACAGCTTTTCCACAGATTTATCCACATTATCCACAAGCTTCCGGCCTTTATACACCGTCCGCGCACCAACTATCCGCAATTCCGGTGCATAACGTTCCATGCTCGGCATGAGTATACGTAGCAAGACAGAATCGAACACTACGAAATTTTTCCTAAATTATCGCTCGATACCGTATAATCATCCGCCCGTTGCGGCGGCCCCCTACTCGGCACGAAAAGTAAAAGGGCGGGAGCCCGTTACGGCCCGCCGCCCCGCTATGCGCTTCGGCTATTGGCCGGTCGCCCGACCGCCCGTGCGTCGATCTACAGCGCGAACACCCCGCCCTTGATGATCGGGATCTCCTTGCCGTCGGCCAGGTAGCCGTAGACCTCCACCTCGGGCGAGCCGATCATGAAGTCCGTGTGCACGCACGCGGCGTTGGCGCCGGCGGCCTTGAGCTCCTCCTCGCCCATAGAGGCGCCGCCCTGCACGCAGCCGGGGTAGGCCGAACCCAGGGCGATGTGGCAGGACGCGTTCTCGTCGAAGAGGATGTTGTAGAACACCCGCTTGGCCTGGAAGATGGGCGACGAGGTGTCGACCAGGGCCACCTCGCCCAGGTAGCGGGCGCCCTCGTCCATGCCCAGGTAGACGTCCAAGACGTCCTTGCCCTCGGCGGCCCCGTAGTTCACCACCTTGCCGTCCTTGAACTCCAGCCAGCCGCCGCTCACGGTCTTGCCCACCGTCGGAACGAAGACCGGGCAGGTAAAGGCGACGCGACCTTCGGTGCGCCGATAGTCGGGGCTCGTGAACACCTCCTCGCTGGGGATATTCGGCGCGAAGACGCGGCCGGTATGCGTCTTATCCGGCCCGCCGTGCCAGATCGAGCCCTTCATGAGGCCGATGCTCAGGTCGGTGCCCGGGCCCTTGAAGCGGACGCGGTCGAGCCGGAGGCTGTTCAGCTTATCGGCGCGCAGGGCCAGCTCCTGGCCGTGGGCCACCCAGAAGGCCGCCGGGTCGGGCTTGTCCAGGCGCAGGATAGGTATGAGCACCCGCCAGAGCGCCTCCACGGCCTCGGGGCCGGCGGGCATCTCCATGATCTTGGCCGCCAGCTTCTCCGTCGGGTAGAAGGCCACGAGCCAGGCTATCTCGTTGTTGCTGATGCGGCTCTGGTACGGGCGCATCGCCGTCGCGATCGCCTTGGCGGTCGCCGAATTCCGCCCCTGGTCCAGGGCGGCCAGGAACTCGGGGTCCTCCGGCGTGCGTATGGCTATCAGGGCCCAGTCCTCGTTTATCATGCTCTCCAGCGTATCCTTGCGGAACTGCGGCACGTAGGACAGGTGCTCCTCCGCCGAATGCGCGATGCGCGCCCTATACATCAGCGGGTTCTCGATCTCGTTGTTGTCGAAGCGCACGTAGCGCGCGCCCTTGGCGTAGGCCCGCTCGGCTACGATCGCCGCGAAGGGCAGGTGCACCGGCTCGCCGCGCACCAGGAGGTTCTGCCCCGGCTGCAGGTTTACCGCCGCCAGGAGCACGTCCGCGTATCGTTCAAGGAACGCCTTATCCATCGTCATCCCTCCTTTAGGGTGCGCCCATAGTAGGAGAGGGGCGCCCAGGCGTCAAGGCGCGCTCGTTTTTCGAAAACCCGAAGTTCTTGGGGGCCTCGCCGGGGCCGCGGCCCCGGCGACCGGGCTCTCGCTGCAAGTCCTCGCCCCGAGGCTCCGGGCTTTCCGCTCGATCCCTGGCCCGCGGATCTCGGCGGCCCGTATTAACGAAGCCGGTCGGGGCTAACGGTAACGATGCCCAGCTCGCCGTCTACGATGAGCTCCGCGCCGGAGCATAGAACCCTATCGATGCGTATCTTTAGTCTCTTGAATATCTTGCTCCCGCTCCAAGAGCGACCGCGCGATCGCTAACGCCTCCTGACAAGAGAAGAAGGCAACGTTGACCAGCGCATGCTGCTCTCGCTCGTCGTCGCTCCTCGGGGCCGGCTCCCGATAGGCGACGCAGCTCAGCGATCCGAGCGCGGTATTGAGCCTCAGTATGCAGTCGTGAAGTCTCCGCGAGCGGTCGGCGTCCATGGCTTACGTCGTCTAGCTATCGAAACCTTCGATAAACGCCTTAAGCGCTAACCTCGTTATTATCCTATCCCCGGCTCGAGAAAAGCCGTCGATAAGATCTTCCGAGAAGAAAACCGAGGCTCCCGAAAGCGGGAGGTCATCCGCCTCCTCTAAATCGTAGACGCCGGAGACTCCGTCAACCAAGGCGCCGAGAAGGCAATCCTCGTCCAGTCGTCGAGCCTCGACGATAACGATCCGCGATTCGGCGTCGGGTCGTCCCGCGCTTAGGCCGAGCTTAACCCGTAGATCGTAGAGGGGGATCAAATTCTCCCGTACCTCGACGACGCCCCTGAAGCAGCTTACGCGGCTCGGCGCGTCGGCCGCCCCCCGATACTCCACGACGCTCTGGACGCAGGCCACGTCCACGGCGAATTCCGAATCATCAAGCTTGAACACGAGATATTTCATGGCCGCTTCCCTCCCGCCGGGCGCCCGGCCGCGGCCGGGCGCCGATTAAAACTCTTCAAAAGCCTCGTCGCCTACGGGCTCGGCCTTAGGCTCCGCGCGGCCATGATCGGAGGGGCGGGGAACGATCGCCGTCGTACCGGCTCGAGCCCTATGCCGCTCGCGAAGCGCGGCGGCGCGCTTCGCCGGGGCGTCGACAGCGAGCGTTTCCCCCGGCCCGGCCATGGCCCCCCGCCGCCCGACGCCGAGCTTGAAATATGATATCGCGTCGGAGAGCATGGAGGCTTGCCCCGTCAGCTCCTCGGCGGTGCTGGCCATCTCCTCGCTGGCGCTGGCGTTCTGCTGAATCACGGCGTCGAGTTGGCTTACGGCCTGGGCGATCTGGTCGGCCCCGACGCTCTGCTCGCGGCTGGACGCGGCTATCTCGGCGACCAGCTCCGAGGTCTTCCTGATGTCGGGCACGGAGGCGGCTATCCCGTCGCCGGCCGCGTCCGCCTCCTTAACGGTGTTGGCCGACAGTCGAGCTATGTCGCCCGCCGCGGCTTGGCTACGCTCGGCCAGCTTGCGGACCTCGGCGGCTACGACCGCGAAGCCGCGGCCGGCCTCGCCAGCGCGCGCCGCCTCTATGGCGGCGTTCAGGGCCAGCATATTCGTCTGACGCGCGATCTCGTCTATGATCACGATCTTAGAGGCGATCTCGCGCATCGCCGCGACCGCCGACGCGACCGAGGCGGCGGCCGCCTCGGCGTTGCCGGCGGCTCGCTTAGAGAGGGCTTCGGTCGCCGAGGCGTTCTCTGAGTTCTGCTTGATGGTGCCGGCCATCTCCTCCACGCTCGAGGATACCTCCTCCGCGCTGGACGCCTGCTCGCTCGCCCCCTGGCTGAGCTGTTCGGCGGCCGCGCTCATCGCTTCCGCGCCGCCCGAGACGTTGCGCGCCGAATCCTGGACGGCGCCCACGACCTCCCGCAGCTTCGCTACCATGGCGTCCAGGGACTTGGCTATGCTGCCCTCCCTGGCCTTGGACGCGTCCATGCCGCCGCTTAAATCGCCCGCGGAGATCTTCGCCGCGGCGGCCGCGATCTCCGCCGGCTCGCCCCCGACCTGCCCCGTTACGACGCGGGTGATAATCAGCCCAAGCCCCATGCCCAGGCCCGCCGCGCCCACGACCAGGACGATCATGAACCCGACGCTCGAGCGGTAAAGGGCCGTCGTCTCGTCGGAGAAGTCCCGGGCGTTGCTCTCCTTGAGGCGCGACGCCTCGGTCATTACTTGATCTAGGGCGTCGGCCGCCGCGCGTCCCTCGTCCTGCGCGAGCGCGACCGAAAGGCGCTCCGACTGTAGGCCTTCGCGCAGGGCCAGGGCGACGACCCTAGCCTTGAGCTCGGCGGCGGCCGCGGCCTTGGTCCTGATGTCGGCTATCAAGGCCTTGCCGCGCTCGGTCACGAACAGGGGCGAAGCCTTGTCGACGTAGGCGGCGAGCTCGCTCTGGTAACGGGCAACGGCTTCGGCATGGCGGGCCCTATCCTCGGCGGTATGCGCGAGGAGCATGTTCTTCTCCGCACGGCCAGCATAGATAAGATTGACGTTCGCTTCCTTTATATAAGAAAGGCCCAGGAGTTCGCGGCCGTACATCAGGTCGGCCATGTCGTTGATAGCCCCGATGTTATAGATGCCTAGCACGCCAACCGTTGCGCACAGGGCGGAGACGGCTAGGAACGCGGAGATGAGCAAGGCGCCGAGCTTAATGCGACGTTTCATAAGACCTCCATTCGTCAGTTCAGCCAGCTAACGAAACGACTATAGGCCTTGAATTTAGTTAGCGGCTTATAACTTTCGTCGCCATCCGTTCGCGCCGCGGTTAGTTAGTCGTTCAATCAGGCGGCCTACAGAGTCCTTGCGATCTATGCGGCGTAAATAAAGACTAAAGTTATGCTTATCTCGCGAGCGAAGCATGCTATCGTCGGGGGAATGGGGCGCTTGAATTCGGGGATGCCCGAGGCGATAAGGACGGGGCCGCGGGGGCGGGAAGCAGTTACGGCCGCGGTTATCGCGGCGACGATAGAACTCCTCGCCGAGGGCGGGTACGGCGACGTCACGATAAAAGGCATAGGCGATAGGGCGGGCGTTAACGCCGGCCTCGTTTTCCTATACTTCGGCTCCAAAGAGGCCTTAGTCCACGAAGCCCTCGCCGAAGCCCTTTCCCGGCTGCGCCGTTCGTACGCGTTAGCCATAAGGTCGCAAGCCGCCCATAAGGCGCTCGGACTGGTATTCGAGGCGGAGCGGATTTCGATCTCGTTCATCATCTCGGCCGCGCTCGCGCCGCTCGCCGCCCCGCTACGAGTCGATATCGGCGCGATCGTCAGACGGATCGCCGGCGCGATAAGCCCGGGCCGCGGCGCGCCGGCCGAGCGCGAGGCCGAAAGCCTAGCCTTCGACCTCGTCGCCATGGGCCTCGGCTACTCCTTGCTCGATCGCGTCGGCCGAAGACGGGGCGAAGCGGCCTCGGACTACGTCGCGGGGCTATTCCCTCGCGGCGTCGAAGCCGTCCGAGGCGGGGGAGATCGGCGGCGAGAGCGCCCCTAAAGCTCGATAGCGTTATCCTGGAGGAAACGCAGGAATTCTACCCGGCTCCTCGTCGAGGTTTTTTTGTACAATCCGTAGACGCGTTGCTTGACGGAAGTCTCGGAGCAATCGAGCGCGTAGGCGATTTCCTTATTGCTCATCCCTTCGTTGATACATCGAGCGACGCTAGCTTGGCTCGGCGTAATGCCCCATGAGGAAAGCTCGCGCCTATCCGAGGCTCCGCCGAGGCGCGCGGCGAGCTCCGCGACGCTCGCCGCCAGCTCCTTCAGCTTGGAGGTCAGGTAGTCCCTCTCCGCGGACGATCTCCGCTCGTAACTGAGGTCCTTTATCAGGGCGATGCCGCGGGATACGAAGCCGTTTTCATCCAATACGGGGAGCAGCTGTACGCGCGCCGGGAAACGGTCCCCGTTCGCGCGCAGCAGGTCTTGGTCGCGCCGTCCTATGCCGCGGGAGCGAAGCTCCTCCGCCGCCCAGGAGGAGACGCCGTAGCCCTTCGGGCATAGCTCGTCGAACGGCCTGCCTACGAGCTCCCTCGCCGGCAGGCCGAAGACGGCGATCGCGGCCGCGTTGCACTCCGATACGACGGAGCATGAGGCGTCGAACGCCAAGACGGCCTCGTCCATCCCCTCTAGTATCCTCCCCGTTACCGAGGCCGACGGGTAGGACTGAGGCACGAAGCTAACCGGAGCCGCCGCCACCGAGCCGATTACCAAGGCGCCGTCCTTACCGTCGCGCCCCGCCACGCGGCGGCCGTACAGCTCGAGCGCGACGCGGGTACCGTAGCCGGAAATGAAGGAGATCAACGACTCGCGCCGGCCTAGCCCGAGTACGCCGTGTAGGAAATCGTCGGCGCGGCTCGCGTCGTCCGGATGGATCAAGGTCTCCGTCCATCGCGCCCCTGAAAGGACCGCGGCGGGGTCCTTTCCCAGGGTTTTCTGGACGAAGGCCCCCGCGCGCCTGACGACCCCGTCCCGATCGAGGAAGAGGACGAGCTGCTTCTCCGCGCCGAAGACGGCCTCCACGAGGCCGTCCGTATCCTCTATCGGCGTTCCGCGCCGGTCTCCTTCGGCGCGACGGACCGGGTAGATGATTCGTTCAGCCCGCCCCCGTTCGAGCTCGCCGAAAACGGCTACGAGCGACCTGATCGAACCGTCCGCGGCCCGAACCGGGGCGGTGGAAAGGATAAGGCGGAGAAGCCGTCCGTCCTTACCGCGCCTTAATACTTCGCGGTTTATGAACGACTCTCCCGCCGCCACGCGCGCCCTCATCGAGTCGTACTCGACGCGCATCGGCTCCGGAATATGCGGCGCATACTTGCCTATGACTTCTTCTTTACTCCAACCAAAAAGCGCCTCGGCGGATTCATTCCAATCGAGAACGACGCCGTCGAGGCTTACTTCGTTGACCGCCAAGGGATAGCAATCGAAGACGGCCCGACATCGGGATACGGCGGAGAGGCTATCCCGAAGGGATCCATGAAGCCGACGGGCCATGAAGGCCGCCTCGGCGTAACGCGAGGGAGGGTCTTCATAGGACACCATACCGTGTAAGCCGTCCCGGCCTTCGCCGACGGCGGAGGATTCGCCATAGGCTCGATGAATGGCTAGAACGGGAACGTCCTCGACAACTTGAAGCCGACGTATGAGGTCGGCGTAATAACCTCCGTCCGCGTCGAGATCGCCGGCGAGCAAGATAGGCGTTTCGGCATCGCGGGCTTTCATAATAACGGACGCGTCGGCTTCCGTACCGGCCGTGCGCAGATCGAAATATAAACGGGGGAATTTTTGTGACACTTCTACGCCGAATCTAGTTTCGGCGATTACCAGGACCAGACACTTGTCACCCATGCTTAAACCAATCCTTAACGCAGAGTTACGAGGCAAGTAATTTGGGATGGCTATTAAAAGCGGATGGGTGAGCTATGCTAAATTTTATTTCGAGAGATAGTAAGTGCTCGCGGATATTATGTCAACGACATGATCGCTCGCGCCGTTCGATCCTATAGTAGGCCGCGCGATCATATCTCCGCGCCCTTCGCGGGCCATCGCGGAGCTCGGCCAAATCCGCGGGCGTTGACGACGACGAGGCCCGGCTCGCCGTCTACGCGGAGCCCCGCGCCGTCGGGGAGCCTGGCCAGGACCGGGACGCTGCGGCATCCGGATAGGCCGGAGCTAAGCCCAAACGAGGGCTAAGCCGGCCTCGGCTATATACTCGCCGAGGGCAGGAGGCGGGAAGCTGATCGCCCGGGTCTCGCTCCGTCGCTTTGCGGATGGGGGCGGCGCCCCGGGCGTCTGTGAATCGCTTAGCGCGGGATACCCGGCTAGGGAAAGGCCGCGAGAGAGCCCGCGTTCATCGGAAGAGCTCACGGGCATCGCTCGAAGCCTCGAGACCGATGAGGCCTCATGAAGTCGTCCACGCTCTCGTCGATCCCGGCGACGGCGCGCTAGCTCCCGGCCTAAGCCCCGAGCCTCGCCCTCTTCAGTCCGTAGCCCAGGGCGACCAGCGCCACGAGGCCGGCGGCCGCCGCCGCCGCGACGATGATAGTCATAGTCGCCTCCGGGTCGGTCGCGGAGCGCTTCAAGACGATGCCGGCGTAGGCCCAGACTACCACCAAGGCCGAGGAGACGGCGCCGCGGCGCAGGACCAGGAGCAAGCCGACCAGCGCGCCCGCCGCGATCATCGCGACGGTCCAAGCGCTCGGGGAGAGGCCGAAGCCGTCCCAGCCGGACGTAACTAAAAAGGCGGTGACGTTGGCGATGGTCGCCACGCAAATCCAGCCTAAATACACGAGTATGGGTACGCGGAGGAAGAATTCTCGTAGCTCGGCGCGGCCGATCCGCGGCGCCTTCAGGCCGTTCGCCGCCGCGACCGGCTTGACCATGTCGGCCCGATGCAAGCGCTCCAGGAGGATGATCAGGGTCGCCAGGATGCCGAGCATGAGCGCGAGGGAAAGCCCTACCATACGCCAATGCCAGGCCACGATCCAGGCGGCGTTAAGGATCGCGTTGAGCGAGAAGATCCAACCGTCGGCGGCCGCCCAACGCGGACTGGATTCCTTGCCGAAGGCCGCCGATAAGACCGCCCCCGCGTAGCCTAAGAGCAGGGCATAGATAAGCCCCCAGATAGCGAAGGTAAGCCCGGCGGGGACGAAGAGATTCGGTATCTCATCCGATAGAACGCCCGTGGTCACGCCGTTTAATGGTAAGGCGTTGGCCAGGCCGTTCAAAACCACCATGATAACGAAGGATATGACGGAAACGACGGCGGCTACGCGGCCGCGGCTCTTTGCCTGCATGCGATCCTCCTTGGGAACCTGCCACAAGGGTAATGCCGCGGCGTCGGGAAAGCAAAAGCCCCGGCCGAGGAGGCCGGGGCTCGATAGTTCCGCCGCGCGGTAGACGGGCTTAGGCCGTGACGGCCTCCGCCTTGGGTTTCTCGCCGCGGATATCGGTCTCTAGGAGCTTGTAGACCTTGGTGGGGCATTTCTGGACGCAGGCCCCGCAGGAGGTGCACTTGGCGTAGTCGGTGACCGGGATGCCGTTCACCATGGCGATGCATTGCTCGGGGCAGGCGCGGACGCAGGCCTCGCACTTGATGCAGCCGACCTTGCAGGTCTTGATGACGCTGGCCTTGATCGGATGGCGGTTGGAGCAGACGACCACGGAGCCCAGGCGGGCGCGCGGAACCATGGAGAAGATGGCCTGGGGGCATTCCTGGGCGCAGAGGCCGCAGCCGGTGCACTTGGCGTAGTCCACGTGCGGCAGGCCGTCCTCGCCCATATGCAGGGCGTCGAACTGGCAGACCAGGGTGCAGTCGCCGTAGCCCAGGCAGCCGTAGGCGCAGAGCTTGGTGCCGCCGGCCGAGAGCTTGGCGGCGCGGCAGGTCTTGACGCCCACGTACTCGCCCTTGGCCGGGGCCTTATCCTTGACGCCCTGGCAGAGGAGCACGGCGACGGCGTCCTCGCCGGCGGCGTTGACGCCCATGAGGGCCGCCAAGGCGTCCACGACGGACTTGCCGCCGGGGGCGCATTTGTTGACCGGGGCGTCGCCGGCGGCCACGGCCTCGGCGTAGCCGTCGCAGCCGGGGTAGCCGCAGGCGCCGCAGTTGACGCTGGGCAGGGCCTCGCGCACGGCGTCGACCTTGGGATCGCGCTCGACCTTGAATTTCTCCTTGAACCAGCCCAGGGTCACGCCGATGGCGAAGGCCAGCAGGGCGGAGAATCCCAGGGTTATCAGTACCACGTTCATCGGGCTATCCCCCTTACTTTATGAGGCCGGAGAAGCCCATGAAGGCCGTGGCCAAGAGGCTGGTGGCGGCGAAGAGTATGGGCGTGCCCTCGAGGAACTTGGGCACCGGCGCGGTGCGCAGGCGGCTACGGATGCCGGCCATGAGCACCATGGCCACGAGGAAGCCGAAGGCCACGCCGACGGCGTAGACCACGGACTCCATAAGGCCGTAACCCTTGCTGATATTATCGAAGGTCACGGCCAAGATGGCGCAGTTGGTGGTGATGAGCGGCAGGTAGATGCCCATGGACGCGTAGAGCGAGGGCACGTTCTTCTTTAAGAAGAACTCCACCAGCTGCACGAGGCTGGCGATCACCAGGATGAACACCAGGATCTGCAGGAAGGTCAGCTCGAGCGGCACGAGCAGGAAATGGTAGAGCGGCCAGGTGACCGCGGTAGCCATCACCATCACGAAGGTGACGGCCAGGCCCATGCCCACGGACTTGTTCACGTCCGCGCTCATGCCTATGAAGGGGCAGAGCCCCAGGAAGCGCATGAGGAGGACGTTGTCGGTCAGCGAGGCCGCGAGGAAGATGCCTATGACGTTCATGCCGCCTCCTTAGCCGGGGCGGCGGCGCGCCGCTCCATGGCCTTCTTCAGCCAGATATTGAACGAGATGAACAGGGCGAACACCATGAAGCCGCCGGGCGGCAGGGTGAAGAACAGGATGGGCTGGAAGGCCTCGGGCATGACCTGGGCGGCCATCAAGGTGCCGTTGCCCAGGAGCTCGCGGAAGGCCGCGATGCCCACGAGCACCCAGGTATAGCCCACGCCCATGCCCAGCGCGTCCACGACGGCGTCCAGGGGCTTCTCCTTGCTGGCGAAGGCCTCGACGCGGCCCATGATGATGCAGTTCACTACGATGAGCGGGATGAACACGCCCAAGGACTTGGACAGCTCGGGCAGGTAGGCCTTCATGGACAGGTCGATGATCGTGGTGAAGGCCGCGATCACGATGATGAAGATCGGGATGCGCGCGTCGTTGGGTATGAGCTTCCTAAAGAGCGAGATCACGAGCTCGGCGAACACGATGACGAAGGTCATGGCGCCGCCCATGCCTACGGCGTTGCCCACGCTGCTCGTGACGGCCACGGCGGAGCAAAGGCCGATCATGAGCATAAGGAGCGGGTTCTCGTAGACGATACCCTTAGAGAAGATTTTCCAGAGCCTTTGCATCACATTCCTCCCGCGGCGGCCTTCTCGAGCCAGGCCGAGCCCGCTAGGGCGGCGGCCTTGGCCATGTCGGTCAGGGCCTTGCTGGTTATCGTACTCGCGGTGATGGCCGACACGTCGTTCTTCACCTCGAAGGGGTCGCTGACGGGCTTATCCTTGAACTGCCCGGGGAAGGTGGTCTTGCTGGCCTTATCCACGAAGTAGGTCGGGCTCGTGGCGTTGGCGCCCAGGCCGGGGGTGTCGGACAGGGTCAGGATGCGCACGCCGGACAGCCGTCGGTCGGTGCGCACGCCCACGAGCATGGCCGCATCGCCGCCATAGCTCTTGCCCAGGGTTCGGATGGCCAAGCCGAGCGTAGCGCCGCCCTTGCTCGCCTTCCAGGCGCCGGTAACGGTCACGCCGGCGGTATCGGCGCTCAGCTCGCCGTTCAGGGACTCGAAGGCGTCGGCCTCGGGGAAGATCTCCTTAAGGGAGGCCTCGAGATTGCGGGCCTCGTGGCCCTCGATCGTCGGCTTGGTAACGGCGTAGACCATGGCCAGGGCCACGCAGGCGCCGGCGGCGAAGAGGGCCAAGGCCAAGCCGAGCTTTAGGATATCCTTCTTCATTTACCGGCCTCCTTGGCGGGCTTGGCCGGCTTGGGGGCGGGCACGTAGCCGTATTTCTTCACGCGCAGCTTGTCCAAGAAGGGAGCCACGGCATTCATAAGGAGGATGCCGTAGGTCACGCCCTCGGGGAAACCGCCGAAGCGGCGTATCACCGCGGTGATGGCGCCGGCCCCGGCGCCGAAGATGAGCTTGCCTAGGGGGGTGATGGGGCTGGAGGCGTAGTCGGTGGCCATGAAGACGGCGCCGAAGACCACGCCGCCCGAGAGCACGCCGAAGACCGGATCCATGCCTAAGATCCAGGACAGGACGAAGGTCGTGCCTACCATAGCCAGGGGCGTCACCCAATTGACGACGCGCAGGGCCAGGAGGAAGGCGAAGCCCACGAGGATGAGCAGGATCGAGCTCTCCCCGATGCAGCCGGCGCGGTTACCCACGAACAGGGTCCACAAGAGCGTACCGTAGTCGTTCGAGCCGGCTATCTGCATGCCCACGTCCGCGACGCTGCCGCCAAGCTTGACCACGTTCAACGGCGTGGCCGCGGTCGTGGCGTCGGTCAGGGCGCCGAAGGGCGCGTGCCAGGTGGTCATGGCGGCGGGGAAGCTCATGAGCAGCACCGCGCGGCCGATGAGCGCCGGGTTAAAGGGATTGGCTCCCAGGCCCCCGAAGAATTCCTTGGCGAAGATCACGGCCGCGATCGAACCCAAGGCCGCCATCCATAAAGGCAGGGAGGGCGGGGAGATCAGCGCCACGAGCAGGCCGGTCACGACGGCGGACAGGTCGCCCACGCGGACGTCCTGCTTGATGAGGGCGCGGAAGGCGGCCTCGGCCAGGACTGCCGCGGCGACCGAGGTGAGTATCACCAAGAGCGCCGGGACGCCGTAGAGCACCACGCCGTAGACCGTCGTCGGCAGGAGCGCGATGATCACCGCCAACATGATCTTCCGGGAATCGACCCCGGTGAAGGCGTTGGGGCTAGAGGAGAGGAGCAGGTTATTTGCCGGCACGCTGGGCCTCCTTCTGCTTCTTGGCGCGCAGGAGCTGCTTCCCGACGCGGAAACGCTGCACGAGCTGGATGTGGGACGGGCAGACGAAGCTGCAGGTGCCGCATTCGATGCAATCGAGGAGGCCGATCTCCTCGGCCTCGCTCAGGTCGCCCGCCTTGATCGCCACGTTGAGGAGGGCCGGGGACAGGCGGCAGGAGCAGGCCTTCATGCAGCGTCCGCAGCGCAGGCAGGGGCCCTCGGCGTAGACCTTGGCCTCCGAGGCGTCCAGGAAGAGGACGCCGGAGGTATTCTTCTGCACGGGCACGGCCCAGCTGGGGAGCGAGGGGCCCATCATGGGGCCGCCGTAGATCACGCGGCGCACGGCTTCCTCGTCGAGCTGGATATGCTCGGGCACGAGGGAGGCGACGACGGTACCCACGGGGACCACGAGGTTCTTGGGCGTCTTGCAGGCGCCGCCCGAGACGGTAAAGCCGCGGTCGATCAGGGGCTTGCCCAGGCGGAAGGCCTCGGCTATGGCGCAGAAGGTGCCGACGTTCTGGACGACGCAGCCCACGTCCATGGGCAAGCCGCCGGAGGGGACTTCCTTGCCGGTCAGCGCGGTGATCAGCATCTTCTCGCCGCCCTGGGGATATTTAGTCTTCAGGAGCTGGACCGTGATGTCGGCGCCGCGGCCGGCGGCCTTGATCGCCGCCTCCAGCGCGTCCAGATGGTGGGCCTTATTATCCTCGAGCCCTATCACGCCCTTGGCCACGCCCAGCACGCGCATGACGATGGCCATGCCCTCCACCAGGTCGGCCGGCTTCTCGGCCATCATGCGCTCGTCTATGGTCAGGTAGGGCTCGCACTCGGCGGCGTTCGCGATGACCAAGTCGATGGGCTTGTTCGGCGGCGGGGCCAGCTTCACGTGCGCGGGGAAGCCCGCGCCGCCCATGCCGATGATGCCCGCCTCGCGGATGCGGGCCAGGGCATCGTCCTTGCCGCAGGAGAAGCCGTCCAGGGGCGGCATGAAGTCCTCCGCGCCCGAGCCGTCCGCCTCGATGACGACGGCTAGGCCCTCCAGGTTATTAGACTGAAGGCGCGGCTCGATCTTCTTGACGACGCCGGCGATCGAGGCGTGGACCGGCACGGTCATGCGGCCCTCGGCGTCGGCTATCTTCTGGCCGCGCTTGACCTGGTCGCCGACCTTTACGAGCGGCTGGATCGGCGCCCCGAAGTGCTGGTTGACCGGAATGACGACCTCTTTGACCTGGGTCAGGTACTCGATCGGGAGCTCCTCGGTACGGTGCTTCCGCTCGGGCGGATGGGCTCCGCCCCTGAAGGTTTTGGTGGACATGGGAGATGCTGCTCCTTTTTCCGTCGCCTCCCGCGCTCTGGCTGGAAAGGCGGCCGGGCTTGGGGTCGCGAATGGGGAGGCCCGCCTAGCCCGGCGTTGCCGGATGTCGCGAGCCGTTCGGTATACCGAGATTGCCCTGGCGTCGGCCGATGCGGGGTTCGAAGGCGCGATGCGGCGGCCTATCGACGCAGGACGCGGCTATCCTAACGCGCTCCCCCCGCCGCGTCAAGATAGATATGTATATATAGGAAGGTTTGGATATTTTTGGAATTATTCGGTGCGAACTCAGACGGCCGCCGCGGCGCGTCGGCCTATCGATTTCGGATCATATCCACTTTTTCCGCTTGAAGAAGATGAGCATCCCTAGGGCGATAAGGCCCATCAGCCCCCAGGTGGCCGGGTAGGCCCAGGGTAGCTCGAGCTCGGGCATGTGGCGGAAGTTCATGCCGTACACGCCGACGATGAAGGTCAGGGGTATGAAGATCGTCGAGATGATGGTGAGCAGCTTCATGACCTCGTTCATGCGCGTCGACTGCGAGGAGAGGAAGACCTCCTGTATGCCCGAGGCCGTCTCCCGATAGCTTTCGATGGCCTCGATCACCTGGACGGTATTCTCGTGCAGGTCGCGGAAGAAGGGGTCGAGCCGCTCGTCTAAAAGCTCGGAATCGGAATGCAGGAGATTGGCGGCGGTCTCGCGCACCGGCCACACGACGCGGCGCATGCGGTTCATCTCGCCCTTGGCCGCCTGCAGGCTGGCCATGAACTCCCGCGCGTCCCGGACGGAGGCGCCGCCTTGTTCCTCCAGGAGCTCCAAGCGGTCGCCGAGCCATTCGAGCAGGGAGAAATAGTTGTCGACGATCACGTCCAGGAGGGCGTAGGCCAGGTAGCTCGTGGGCATGCGCCTCAGGCGCCCCACCCCGCCCCGCAGGCGCTCGCGCACCGGGCCGAAGCAATCCCCGGGCGTCTCCTGTATCGTTATAACCGCGCCGCGCGTAAGGACGAGGCTCACCTGCTCGTACTCGATGGTGTCGTCGGGACGGCGCGTCAGCATCTTGGTGATGATGTAGAGGTAGAGACCGAAGTCCTCGACCTTGGGCCGATGCTCGGTATTCAGGATATCCTCCACGGTCAGGGCGTCCAGCCGCAGGTAGCCGCCTAAGCGCTTGATCGCATCCTGGTCCGCCAGGCCGTTTATATTAACCCAGTTCACCATGCCGTCTTCGAACATGGCTAATATCTCTTCGATATTATCCGGGGTCACCTGCGATAGCTGGGCCTGGTCGTATTGGATAAGCGAGAAGGCCGCTTCGGTCGGGGCCTTATCGCCGATGTAGACGGGCGTATCCACGGAGAGCCCCGACCCGCCGGGAGCCACGCTCTTGAACAGGGGCTCGATGGGTCGCCTACCCTTCTTGCGCTTGCGATCGCTCATGCTAGGAGCGTAGCGCCCCCGAGCCCGGCGCGCAAGCGCGCCGTCCGATACCTAGCCGCGGCGGCAACCGAGCCCCGCGACCAGTTCGGGAAGTTCTAGGCGGAACGGAAGACGCTAGCGCCAGAGCAGGCCAACGGCTAGGGCCGCCGAGGCGCTGGCTATCAGGTTGACCGCGTCGTTGCCGGCCCAGCGGAAGCCGCGGCGCAGTAGGTTGGCCGCTCCCCCCGTGCTCGGCCGCTCGGTAAGCCTGCCGGTCAGGGCGCATTCGTATTGCGCCTGAATGCTGGCCCCGAGCGCGGAGTCCAGGAGCGCCCCCAGGAAGCCGCCCGCGGCCACCCAGAGCCCGGCCCGGAACGCGCCCTCGACCCCGAACAGCGGCAGGTAGCCCAGCCCGAAAATCAGCGCGATGAAGAGCGCGCCGGCTAAGGAGGCGGCGGTGCCCAGCCAGCTTACGCCGCCGGAGGCCCCGGCAGGCAGCTCCCGGCCGTTCAATATGGAGCGCGGCCGCCTCCGGGACAGGACGCCGAGCTCGCTGGCCCAGGTATCGGCCGTGGCCTCCGCCAGGGCCGCCCCGCAGGCCAGGAGGGCGCCGGGGTGCCGGGTCAGGGCGTAGGCCAGGGCGCCGACGGCCGCAGCCCCGCCGTTGGCCAAGACCTGGTGGGGGTCGCGGCGCCCGCCCTTCTCCACCACCAGGGCGGCCTCGTCCCGACGCCCGCGCCCGAGGCGCCCGAGTATGATCGAGCTAAAGAAGAAGGCCCCGAGGAGGACGAAGGCCGGGAGGCCCGCCCCCGACAGGATGCCCGTGCCCACGGCCAGGCCCGTCAGGGCGCCGCCCGCGTCCACGCCGCCCACCAGCCAGCCGGCCAGGGCGAAGACGGCGTTGGCCGCGGCCGCCGCCAGGACGCCGCCGAGCGCCGGGCTCATGGCCACGTAGCGGTAGAAGAAGGCGGACAGTATGGGCACGGTGATATTGTCGACGCCGAAAGGCGTCAGGAGCTCCACCAGCGTAGCGAAGGCCGCGGTGGCGGCGGCCCGCAGGGTTAAGGTCATGAAGCCGGCCGCCGGGTCGAAGCAAAGGCCCATGGCCAAGGCGACGATGAAGCTGGCGGCGAACATGGTCGCCGCGCCGACGACGCTCTTCATCGAGCCGAAGATGCGCGCGTTCAAAGTCCCGAAGCGTTCGCCTACCAAGGCCGCCAGGCCGTCGCCCCAGCCCATGATCAGGATACCCACGCCGCCCACCCAGAGCGGCATGAGCCCCGCGTAGCAGGCGAGCACGAGGACGAGGAGGGAGATCGGGAAATAAACCGTGCCGTAGTTCTTACTCGGCTCGGGATCTTCCATGGCCTTGAAAAGCCTGAGCCTGAGCGACAGCCAATTGATGATAATGAAGGTAACGGGGCCCAAGGCCGCGACCCAGAGGCGGTCCATGGTGGCCATCATGAGGAGCCACCAATGGGACACGCCTATGTGGACGATCTTCCGGGACGCCGCCGGCCGTACGGCCCCCGCCTTAAGGAGGCCGCCGGCCAAGGCGATGAGCGCGAAGATCCCCGCGTAGCTCAAGGCCAAGCCTAGGATATTCGCGCCGCCCACGAGTTATTTCCTCTTCTTTAAGAGCTCGGCGAAGGGATTATAGGTCGTGCCGTCGTCCTCGGCCGGCCCGCGACCGCCCTGTCCGCCCGGACGCCTGTCGCCGCCGCGGCCGTAGGAGCCGCCGCCCTGCCCCGCTCCGCCGCGCGCGCCGGGTGCGCCGGCCGGCGCGCCGGCCCCCGAGCCATCGCCGCGCTTGACGACGACGACGCGCCTACCGCCCTGCCCGCTCGCGCCTTGCCCGGCCGCGCCGGCGTTCTGGCCGCCGTCGCGGCGCTCGCCGTCGCGGCGCTCGCTCTTGAGCGAGAGCCCGATGCGGCGCCTGGCGAGGTCCAGGTTCAGGATGCGGAATTCCTTCACGTCGCCGACCTTCAGGACCTCCATCGGGTCGCTCACGTAGCGATCGGACAGCTCGGAGACGTGGATCAGGGCGCTCTCCTTGATGCCTATGTCCACGAAGGCGCCGAAGTCCACGACGTTCTTCACCTTGCCGGTCACCATCATGCCCTCTTTCAAGTCCTCGAAGGCTAGGACCCCCTGTGACATGATGGGCTTGGGGAGCTCGTCGCGCGGGTCGCCACGCACCTCGCCCTCGGCCGCGCCCGCACCGTGGAGCAGGCCGCCAAGGAGCGGCTGCAGGAGCTCTTCCGCCACGCGCCGGTGGGGGTGTCGGTGGTCACGGGCCCGAGCTTCGTCTTCGAGCTGGTGAACCCGCGCTACGAGGAGATCGCCGGCCGGCGCGATCTCCTCGGCAAGCCCTTCGCGG
>ERZ1066115.210-NODE-210-length-19053-cov-9.365460_pt1 | contig 19053 bp, 9 predicted proteins | sample MGYA00382762_ERZ1066115 | MGnify/ENA primary metagenome ERZ1066115 (study PRJEB33369, sample SAMEA5778345) | biofilm metagenome | biome: Industrial cooling water; feature: Water cooling tower basin; material: Biofilm | place: United Arab Emirates | collected... | reverse complement strand
GTACCTCACCATCGATGAGTAAACCGGTGCTTGTGGCCGGCAGCGCGGAAAAATTACCGCTCCCATCGCCCTTCAACAGCACTCCGTAACTTGCATCATACCTTCCGGCTTCAGGCTTAACTCCATATAAATTTCCAGCCATCAGGATATCCGGAATACCATCCCGGGTAAGATCATCGACATAAATGGCATACATGACGGATAGTTGAGCCTCAACAGGAAGTGTCTTGAAAGTAAACGTTCCATCGTTATTATTCAGGAGAACGCCTGTAGCTAGTTCATTGGCTGTAAGCTCTAATGCGCCTTCTAATTCCTGGTTGGTGAAAATATCGTCAATGGTCTGATCGGCATAATTTTCATATTTCAAATACTTCTTTTTCAAAGAAGGTATCTGAGTAATCAAGTCGTGACGTAAGGCAAACGGATAACTTTTTTCGCCAACGTAGGTACACACAATCTGCTCCACCATTCCATTTTTGTCAAAATCATGAACAAACATACTGATGGGTTTGTCAGAGGAAGCCTTAAAACGAGAGTTGAGTCCATGATTTGCCAAAACAAAATCTACGTCTCCATCCCGATCCAGATCTGCGGCCTCCAACCGATTCCACCACCCCTTTAAGTGATCGAGTTTCGGCCCTTGTGTAAAGTTTCCTTGATCATTATAAAAAATGGTTACCGGCATAAAATCACCCACCATCACCAGATCAGGATCCTGATCACGGTCAATATCAATCCAAACAGCATCCGTAATCATTCCAATACCCTGTAAATCAGGTGCTACCTGAGGCGTCACATTTTTAAATTCGCCATGGCCGTTATTCTCTAAGATATATCCATTCATCGGAAGGCCGTAGGCAAAGGCCTGGCTTCTAATGCCCACGAAAAGATCCCAATCTCCATCCCCATCAAAGTCAGCTGACTTAACCACTGAGGTACTTTCCAAGGCTGGGGTGGGAAGTAGTTGTGCTGATCTCGTAAAATTTCCCTTTCCATCATTCATGTACAGTCGATCAACCAAGGCGCCAGAAATATTCGAAAATTCACTGCCTCCGCTGCACACGTATAAGTCCAAATCTCCATCCTGATCAGCATCAAAGAATAAACTTCCTGTATCCTCTGCAGCGCGATCTTGATATAACGGAGTTGCGTCAACGTTGGTTAACTGACCTTTACCATTCTGTACAAATAATTGGCCCGGTGTATCCTTGGCTCCACCCACAAACAAATCATCCAATCCATCTTGATTAACATCTCCAACGGATGCCCGGGGACCTTCTGTACTCAACATATGATAGATGAGTTTGTCGCGGTCAAAATCAACAAACTCATTCTCCTGATGACGCCAAGCAATAAGGGGGGGTACCGGAAGGAATATCGGATTGGTAATTCGCTGCGGTTCAGTTGTAAGGTCGATTGCATCGGCCTGACGAAGTGTGATGGTTTGGTTGGTCGGTATTTGACTAAGGTTGGTAATTTTACCATCGGGCCAATACACGGTTACACGTTCAACAGTATCCAGATGATTCAGTCCCAGGTTAGGACGGTGATCGACTGATGACTCAAAGCCCCGATTCGGAACTTGCTCGACAGCATAAATTACATGCTGATGGGTTACTTCAACGCGTGCACCAACCGCAAATCGATTTTTTGAATCACCAACCAAAACAAATTTCAAATACCGATTATCGGGGTGAATGGATTCATTTTGATTTTTATAGACGGATGGCATGGCATTGATGTGACTGACGATCAGATCCAGATCACCATCATTATCTAAATCGCCATAAGCAGATCCATTTGAAAAATTAGCCTCATCAATTCCCCAGTAGTTGGAAACATCATCAAATTGGAGTTGGCCGGAATTTCTGAACGTATAATCGGGAACAGGATTGGAAGGAATCAAGTCCACTAACCGGGCGTAGTTTACCGTGTTGTTCGACACGATTGATCGCACCACCTCTTCATTTGAAATGTATTGCAAATAATCCTGGTTGGTCAGATCCTTGAAAATACCATTGGCCACAAAGATGTCCTTCCAGCCATCATTATCCATATCGAAAATCAGGGCACCCCAACTCCAATCGGTAGCCTCTACCCCTGCCAATCTTCCGATCTCACTGAATGTACCATTCCCGTTGTTAAGTTGAAGCATATTTCGGGTAAACTGATGATAGTAACCATTGTTAACTCCATATTGATAGCGATCCCAATTTTCGAACGTGGTTACCGTTTTAATTCGGGCATTCGTCTCAGGTAGCATTTCGGTTACAAACAAGTCGGGCCAACCATCGTTGTTGATATCGGCCAGATCCGCGCCCATGGAGGCTCCACTGATGGATTTCATTTGCTCAGTCAGGCACTCCTTGAAGGTTCCATCCTGTTTATTGATATACAAATAATCCCGTTCAAAGAAGTCATTGGAAACATAAATATCGGGCCAGCCATCCTGGTTGACGTCTCCTACGGTGGCGCCTAACCCAAAACCAATTACACTTCCATATATCCCAGCTTGCTCACTTACATCAGTAAAGAAATTGCCATCGTTTCGCATGAGTTTATCTCCACCCAGTGAATCGCGCTCAGAGCGGATATTCTTCATAAGGTTAAAACTTCCAATCGCCTGATACGAGTTATTCAAAATATACAAATCCAGATCACCATCACGATCATAGTCAAAGAAAACCGCGTGGGTCGTAAAACCTTTATCAGCAATACCGAACTCCTCGGCCCGTTCAGTAAAGGTTAAGTCACCATTATTGATAAACAATTCATTCTCTTTATCATCCCCTTCAACATCGCCTGAATTACAGACGTAAATATCCTGCCAGCCGTCACCATTTACATCGGCAATACTCACCCCGGTAGACCACGCTTTAGAACCTCCAACTCCAGCTCGATCGGTGATGTCTTCAAATTCAAAATTTCCTTTGTTGAGATAGAGCTTATTCTGACCTTGATTGGCTGTGAAATAGATATCCAACAATCCATCGTTATTAAAGTCTCCCAATCCTACTCCAGCTCCATTATAAAAATTTCGATACGTATAGATGTTAAACTTTTGATCAAACGTTAATTGATTGATAACGTTAATTCCTGACGTGGTGCTGGATATTTTTGTAAAGAGCGGCTGCACTTGCTTGCCTGAGTTAAACGAACAAGCTGCCAGCACTAAAAGCACTCCACTGAAGAAGGACCACAACAACCAGCTTCGCATCTATCAATTACTTGTGGTATATTGATCTGTAGTTGAATGCCGGTAGCGGGGATGAAGGATATCGTGAATTTTAACAACCACGTTTTGCTCATCCTTGATGTAAACCAGCATTCGTCTATTGCCGTCCAGTTTAACGGGTACGGGTACATCATCAATTTCTATGGTGATAAAGGGATTGCCATGGTACCATTGCATCAACAATTTTAATACGTTGTCCTTAAGCACCTGAGAGCTTAACTCTTTGTTCCAAGGCGCCCAACCTACATAACTAAATTCCAGATTCATCTCGATAATTTTATCCTGTTCATCAAAGGCAGGTATAAACAAAAGCATCATGGGAGTGGCTGTGGAATGAACGAGGGAGTCGGTAAACAGATATTGTACCGTGGCTCCATTAGGTCCTTGAGTAATTAATTTTTGCTTGTTAAGGTCATAACATTTTCCGTAAAACTCATCTCGTGAATCTCCCAGGTTAATTCCGAACAACAGGGAATCGTACCGAACGCCCTTAGCCAATTCCACCCCCACCAGTTTGGTATATTCGGATTGAATACAACCTTGGATCAATAAGCTCAGAATACCCGTGCTAATCACCCACCCTATAGATCTCCAATTTATCGTCATATTTTGCAAAAATGAGAAATTTATCACCATTAACTTCAATTAACTCGATATCTCTTATTTCACCCGGTATTCCTAAACTAACTCCAGTTAAAAATTGAAAGGATGCCCCTTCAAGTTGTCCTTTAAAGAACCAACCTTGAGATGCATCAAATCGACCAAACTGAGGCTTTACCCGGTACTGATTACCACCGGCCACCATATCTACTATTCCATCACCATCAAAATCATCAAGTAAAACCGCATGAATCGGTGAGTATTGTGCTTCCTGGGGCAATTCGAAAAGATGATATCCTTGTGAAGAAGATAGGACCATGCTGGAAGCCAGGACCTGAGCCTCGAATACAGTAGCTTGTGAGGTCATCTCTTGACCCAAAATATCTTCCACGTATTTACCCTGGTAGTCCTTATAGTAGATTAAGGATTTCTTCAAAGACGGTATCTGGGATACCAGATCATCTTTATCGATGATGGGCGTATAGCGTCCACCAACGGAAGAACAAAAGATCTGTTCGACTGCCCCATTCTCATCAAAGTCGTGTACGTACATTCTTATCCCAGGTTGAAAGAAACTGTTTTTACCATGATTGCCAATGACAAAATCTGGTATACCGTCACGATTCAAATCAGCAGATTCAATGGTATTCCACCATCCTGTACTCGCCTTGAAGTTATAGTTATTATCGGCTTCAAGCTTCCCTAAGTTATTCCGTAAAAACGTAACCGGCATCCAATCTCCGACCAAAACCAGGTCCTGCCATCCATCCTGGTTGTAGTCAGCGACAACACCATCTGCTATCATTTGTTGATTAAGTAAGTCCGGAGCAAAATTCTTTGTCACCTCGCTAAATTCTCCTCTCCCATTATTTTGAAGTAGGTAACCTCGACCACCCCTTCCGTAATTGAAAGGATCAAAGCGTTCAGTAACAATTAAATCCAGATCACCATCCTGATCGAAATCAATAGGAAGTACCTTACTGGTACTAAAATCAGGCAACGGTAACGGAGTAATGGATTCCTGAAATCGTCCATTACCTAAATTCAGAAATAGTCGGTCACGCTGGGCCGAAGAAATTGTCGGATAAAAACGCCCCCCGGTAGCAAAATAGAAATCCAGATCACCATCCTTGTCGGCATCAAAAAAGACACCTTCTGTTTCTTCCGATAACGAATAGAGCTTGAATTCATCGAGTTGCTTCTTTTGAATCGCCTCGCCAAAATGAAAAAATGTACCTGGCTGATCTTTACCCCCACCCAGGTATACCTCCGGAAGTCCATCTGCGTCAATATCGGCTTTTATCAAGGCGGGACATTCGGTGCTGTACATGAGGGGAAGCAGTCGTTCTCGATTAAAATCCAAAAGGCCGCTGCCTTGATAATCTATGGAGGAATCAACCCGATGTAAGGAAAACGGCATCGCATCATCGGATTGTTTTACGTTAAGCTTAAACCGGTTCATCGACTCGTACTCAAAATGGTAGTGATGATTAACCGATAAACTGTAAATAACAGAATAATCGCCATGCGGCCAATAGATCACCAGGGAATCAAGCTTGGTGACATCAGCTCCTACACCTAAGGTTATAGTAGGTTGAACCGAGCTTTGGTACCCTCGTACGGTGTAATTATCCCCTGAAAATACCCGGCCACTACCATATGCTTTCACTTGCGTACCCACCAAGAATCGGTTACGGCCCGCTGAAGAAAGGGTCATACTCACGCTTTTAAAGCGTGCGGTATCCGAATTATTCCGATAGACACGGGCAGGTGAATTGATGTTATTAATGATCAGATCCAAGTCGCCATCGTTATCTAAATCTCCGTAGGCACTCCCGCTGGAATACATAGGTTCCCCAAGCCCCCATTCAGAACCTTGGTTAACAAATTTCAGATTGCCTTCATTTTTAAAAGCAAAATTAGGATACTGAGAAGAAGGCATGAGATCGAGCAACTGAAGTATTCCTCCTTTTTCATCCTGAAGTAGTTGCCGCACATTTTCAGGATCATTAGAGTATGTCAAATAATCGCGATCCAACAAATCCTTATAAATACCATTGGCAATAAAAATATCACGATTGCCATCATTATCCATATCAAACAGAAGTGCCCCCCAACTCCATTCAGAAGCAGCTACACCAGCCAGTCGACCAATTTCAGCATAGTGTGAATTCGAAATTTTCTTTTGAAGTACATTTCTAGTGAATTGGTGGTAGTATCCTTGGGCAGCCACAGTTTGATACTTATCCCAGCTTTCAAAAAGCACCTTTGACTTTTTTCTACTTAGCGTTTCCGGTAGCATTTCCGTAACAAACAATTCATTATGGCCATCACCGTCTAAATCAGCAAAATCAGCACCCATCGATCCCATACTAATCGATTCAAAGTAATCAACCAAGGATTCCTGAAAGCCCCCAGTCTTATCATTGATATAGAGGTAATCTCGCTCAAAAAAATCATTGGAAACAAAGATGTCTACCCAGGAGTCGTCATTGAAATCGCCTAGGGTAATTCCCAATCCAAAACCAATATTGCTATGATAAATCCCGGCTGTAGTTGTAATATCGACAAAGCGATTGCCATCGTTCCTGAAAAATTTATTACCTCCTCCGTCCGGGTCTGGGATTTGGCGGTGATTCTCAATCAAATCAAAATTACCGATCGACTTGAATGAATTTGTAAGCAGGTAACAATCCAGATCGCCATCACGATCATAATCAAAGAAAGCGGCCTGAACGGAAAGCCCGGTAATATCCAATCCGTAATTCGCAGCTTGTTCGGTAAATGTTAAGTCACCATTATTGATGAACAATTCATTATGTCGGTTGGAGGCGCTTCCGGGTGGGCCCGACTTGCACACATAAATATCCAGCCAGCCATCGGCATTTACATCGGCCAAGGTTACACCGGTTGACCAAACTCCTGAGCATCCCACACCGGCTTCTTGGGTTATGTCCTTGAATTCAAGATTCCCTTGATTGAGATAGAGTTTATTGTCAACCTGATTTCCGGTTAGGTAGACATCCAAAAGTCCATCGTTGTTGATATCCCCGATCGCTACACCGGCACCGTTGTAAAAATTCCGATAGGTATATGGATTTAAATCAGGAGTACTGGTTAGAGAATTGGTAAAATTGACTCCGCTGGAGAGGGTAATGTCGGAAAATAATAGTTGATCATTTTCCTGCTCGCATGCCCATAACAACAATCCTACAATTCCGAGCAACTTTCTCATCAACCAAACATAATAAAAGCACCTGATAATATCAGGTGCTTTTATATTCACTCATCGACTACAGGTTAGTAACCTGGGTTTTGAGTCAGCTTAAATGTTGAAGCAGCAGTTGCCTGTATTTGCTCGTTAGGAATCGGGAACAGATTATACTTGGGATCGGAGTGTGCTGGTTTTTCCCACCAGGCATTACCCCAGGCACCAAAGCGAATCAAATCCGTTCTTCTCAATGCTTCCTGGAATAGCTCACGGCCACGTTCAGCAAGAAGTTTACCTTCGGTAAGAGGTGCAATCGTACCAACACCAGCGCGGGTTCTTAACTTATTGACCTCAGTTTCAGCCGCAGCAACTTGGCCTAACCGGAACTGAGCTTCAGCCTTGTTAAGAATTACTTCGCCTAATCGCAACAATGGAAAATCATTATCCATATCGGGATTCTGACCTAACTTGAAACTAAACTTGCCTAACCGGGCACCGGCCTGACGGGAACCATTAGGTGCCAATTCGTTGATAGCCGGAGTGTAATTAATCTCAGCGCCATCTGGGTCAGCTTTATCGAAAGCTAAATCAAGAATCGGGTTTCCATTTACGTCAGTCTGAGGGCCCACAATAAAGTTGTTGGCTCTGCGCTTATCAGCGGCTTCGTAGGAATTATAGAATTCCTCCAGCGTTGAATATCCATTCCAGGGTTGCTGCGCTAACTTATAGGTAAGTTGGCTAGGATAGTGCAGAGTCATTTGAGCGAAGTTCATTCCACCACCTGTCGACTCATCGTAAGGAGCTACAAAAATATGCTCCGGATTCTCCACGTTAGCAGGTGAGAAAACATCGCTATACTCGGCAGAGAGCGTGTAAAGTCCGGAATTAATAACCATGTCAGCGGCAGTAATCGCCTCTGCATATTTGGTGGTTCCGGTATAAACACCCGCATTCAAATAGAGTCTTGACAATAATGCATAAGCTCCTGACTGGTTAGCACGGCCATATTCCTGCTTACCGGCAGGCAAATCGGGTATAGCAGCCAACAATTCCGATTCAACGAAATTATAGACTTCTGTACGGGTGGCCTGGGGTACATCCACACCGGGTTCTGTTACAATTTTAACCCGTCCGAAAGTATCCAACAAGCGCCAGTAGAAGTAAGCCCGAAGGAATCGCAGTTGAGCTTTGCCGACATTGGTCAGGTTGCCGTTCTTCAACAAGTCATTACACTGAAAAATACCACCATACGTATCTTCCCAAGCTCCGTTAATACCACCCAAACCTGTGGAGGCAAACTGATGGCGGTGCATGGTTAACCAAATACCACCATCAAACCAGTCGCCACCCTTCTGGGTAATAACAGCTTCATCCGATGAAACTTCCTGGATTGAGAAATAACTGCCATGATTGGCAGTACCATTTAGCACTCTTGAAAACGCACCAGCCAAACCATCGGAAGGGGTTGCCTTATTTACGTTATTCTTGGTACCAACACCTTGATTGGCAGGATCAATCTGTTCAGTTAAATCCCCCTTAATCTCCTCTTCAAGGTCAGTACAAGAGAATGCACCACATGCAATCACTGAAACTAATGTAACCTTAATTAACTTATTCATATTCATTAACATTTTACAGACCAATATTTACACCAAACGTGAACGTTCTTGAGTTGAAGTAGCTGTTCCTTCTGTCAATACCGGGGGCCAGCACGTCAGGAGTGAATGACTGAAAACCTCCATTATCAGCACTTCCAAAATCCTGCAAAGACGGCTCCGGATCTATACCCGTATAGTTGGTAATGATGAAGGCGTTCTGAACGTTGAAATACATCCGGATGCTCTTAAAGGCAGAAGATGATTCCATATTGAAGTTGTACCCAAGGGTGATGTTATCCAACTTGAAGAAATCGGCCTTCTCTACATATAGTGAGCTATATTGAGCAGAAGTTAATCCAGCCACTGCTTTATCCGTCTTAATCCTGTTATAGGAGTTAATGGCACCTGGATCCAATGGCTCATAGAAAGCCCGGAAGTTATTCACGAGGCTATGTCCAAACGCACCTCTGAAGAAGGCATTCAAATCCCAACGCTTAAAAGTCAACTGGTTGGTCCAGCCAAATTCGGCCGTAGGAATACCTTGTCCCAACTCTTGAAAATCTCCATCATCAGCCAAGGCAGAACCCTGAGCGGCTTTTACAACACCATCACCATTCAAATCTTTAAACCGGGGGGCGCCATTGCCTTCAACACCATCAAATACAGGTCCCCAGATCTGACCGATCTTTTCACCCACGGCAGCACGGATCATAAAGGTTCCGTTTTGTCCGGGAGCACCCAACTCAGCACGCATTTGCTTATCAATGATAAACTCCTCCAGCGTAGTCTGATAGGAACTGAACACCAGTCCAGGTGTCCAGGTAACACCACCCAATTTGATATCATTGTAATTCAAGGCTAATTCAATACCATTGGTCTTCAACCGCCCTGCATTTTCAAAGCGTCTTCCGGAAGGATATACGGCTACGTCAACCTGTCTTTCCAAAATGAAGTCCTTGATATTCCGAGTGTAAACATCCAGGGTACCGGTCAGTCTATTGTTGAAACCAAAATCAACACCGAGGTTAATCTCTTCTTTCTCTTCCCACTTCAGGTCTTTATTGGCATCGCGGGCCTTGGTTACGTTACCACCACCGGTGAAGGAATAGGTGTATAGATCCTGAGCAAGGCCTGACTCATTCGGCAATGATCCGGTTACGCCATAACCCAAACGCAATTTCAAGCCACTAACGGAACCAAGATCAACATAATTCAAGAAGTCAACTCCAATACCCGCAGAAGGGAAGATACCATAGCGGTTGTCTTCTCCAAGCTTGGTGGAACCCTCTCTACGAATGGACGCATTAATAAAAATTCCCTTATCAATCGTGAGGTTTAATCGAGCAAACTGAGCTGTAATCTGGTTCTGAGGCGAAGCATTGCTGCTGATGTTAACCAGACTGGCAATTCCTGAGATCCGATCACCGGCATATTCCAAAGCATTGTAACCTAAATCATCACTAGGGAAATTACCCAGTTCCACAAACATATCTTCGAACTCATCCTGCTGGAAGGAATATCCACCGGTCAGGCTTAAGTCCACTTTTCCAAATTCCTTGGCATAGGTAGCATAAGCTTCAAACAAGGTGAAACTGCGATCGCTGGTATACCGTCTAGCCAAACCACCGCGGTTAAGACCTCTGAATAAGGAATTTCTTGAGTAGTATTCACCATTGAGGTTGGATTCAAACTGCTGCCCAAAGTTTACGGTGGCGGTCAGGTTATCTACGATATCGTAGCTCACCATGGCGTTGTAATTCAGGTTTTTCCGTTTGCCCTCATTCACATTTTGCTCCAGGATAGCTACCGGGTTAAAGTTGTCAAATAGGATAGCCTGGTAGTAATCTCCGTTAGAAAAGAAAATGGGAGCTGTGGGGTTAAATAAAACCGCATAACGAAGTGCTTCATTGAATGAGAAATTACTCAACCGATTGGTGAGTGACATGTTCAAGTCGATGCGAAGCTTGCCATCGATTGCCTGAGTAGTCAAATTAGCACGGGTATTGATTTGATCAAAGCCTGACTTTTCCAAAATACCGTTGATATCCCGGAAGTTAGTACTCATTCGGAAGGTAGTATTTTCGTTTCCACCGGAAATGGCAATGTTGTGAACATTCGAAATTCCCGTACGGGTTACTTCATCTTGCCAATCAGTTACAGCACCCAAATCGTTACCACCTGCCGCGATGTACTCGCTAGCTGACATGGAAGGCTGTTGACGGAAAGGTGTGGCGGCTGCGATATAACCATTATACTCTACTGACATGGCGCCAGCCTTTTTTGATCCGCGCTTGGTGGTTACGAGAATTACCCCGCTGGATCCGCGGCTACCATAAATAGCGGCAGCAGAACCATCTTTCAATACGTTAATCGACTCAATGTCATTAGGGTCTACGTTGTCCAAAGATGCGCCAATGACACCATCAATTACAACCAATGGCTGTGTATTAGCACCTACCGTTGAAATACCCCGCAAACGAATCGTGGCGTTTGTATTAGGGTCTCCACCACGATTGTAAACGCTCAATCCTGGTACTTTACCCTGAAGTAACTGAGTAGGATCATTGATGTTACCCCGGTTAAATTCTTTGGTTGAAAGTGCCACCACCGAGCTGGTGATTTCCTTTTTCTCCTGAGTTCCATACCCTGTAACAACAACCTCGCTTAGAGCCGTAACGTCCGACTGCATGGAAACATTAATGGAGCTTTGAGATCCTACGGCAACTTCCTGTGTTGCGTAGCCGACAAAGGAGAATACCAGGGTTGCGTTCGCCCCCACGTTGATCCGGAAGTTTCCATCCGCATCAGTCACGGTACCGTTAGAGGTACCTTTCTCCAGGATGTTGACCCCTGGAATTCCCGAGCCATCCTCGGCAGCCGTCACTTTACCTGTAACAGTTTGCTGGGCGAAACTCACCAGAGTTCCAAAAACCAGCACAACCGCCAGATACCTGCGAACAAACAGATACAATTTGGTCATAGATAATTGTTTTAGGGTTTTAATTGTTGTTTTATGAGTTCTTTCAAAATCAATTTGTTACTTGCATTGCGTAAAAAACTGAATTTGCAGCGTAATAATACCCGGTTTTCAGCACATGGCAAGGTTCAAAACCTATTTTCTCGCAGTATTTTTGCGGAAACGGATGCGCAACCGTTTGCGATAAATCATAATCTTGTAAATTTCCATAATCTAAGCCCTTTGAGATGAAATTCAATCAAGTTACCATCAAAGACATCGCACGGGAATTGGGCATCTCCCCCTCCACCGTTTCACGTGCCCTGAAAGATCATCCGGACATCAGTGTTCAAACCAAAAAGGCGGTCAATGAACTGGCTGAAAAGCTCAACTATCAACCCAACATTGTTGCCCTTAACCTGCGGCAAAAGAAAACCAACACCATTGGGGTCATTATCCCGGAAATCGTACACTTTTTCTTCTCCACGGTGATCAGCGGCATTGAAGATGTTGCCTACACAGCCGGCTATAACGTGATCCTGGCTCAATCCAACGAATCTTACCAGCGCGAACTCACCGACATGAAGGCCTTGTTTAACAGCCGGGTGGATGGAATGCTGATTTCCATCTCGCGCGAGACCACCAATTTTGACCACATTGAATCGATTATCTCCAAGGGTGTTCCCATTGTGTTTTATGATCGGATGTATAATAGCCAGACCAGCAGCAAAGTAATTGTGGACGACTATGCCGGAGCAAAAGAAGCGGTTGAACATTTGATTGAGCAAGGCTGTAAGCGAATCGGGCATCTGAACGGAGCTCCCAATCTCATTATCAGCATTGACCGTTTCCGGGGCTATACCGATGCCCTCAAAGAGCATGGAATGGCAATCCCGGATAATCTGATCGTTAATTGTCCTTCAGGCACATTTGAAGAAGGCAAGCGCGGAGCCTTGAAACTTTTGTCGCAAACACCAATGCCCGATGCCATCTTCGCCAACAATGATCCCATGGCCATGGGCGCGATGATGGCCATCAAAGAAAAAGGTTTAAAAATCCCGGACGATGTGGCCGTAGTAGGTTTCAGTAATTGGTTCTTTGGTGAATTGATGGATCCTTCCCTCACCACGGTTGATCAACCTGGTTTTGAGATGGGCCAGGAAGCTGCACGCTTACTCATCCGCCAAATCGAGATGAAGGAAAAGGAAGACTTTGAACCCCAGCCAGAAACTAAAGTACTGAAGACCAAACTCATCATTCGCAATAGTTCATTGAAGAAAAAAGCGGGCAAAAACTAACGCAACCGATTTCGGTTTTTTTACAGCTGCGTTACTAGGTTAAGTAGTCACGTGATTCTACATTAACCTTGTAAAACCAATGGCATGCCCGCGAACTTTCACTCTCAAACCAATCAACGCCTAGGAAACCTCATCTCCTTCCAGCAAGATCCGTATGGAATAACCGGAATAACCACCCACGGAAAATTCAGGGTGATCACCTACGGTGATTCCACCTTCCGGATTCACATCACGGCTCATGAAACCTTTGATGATTTCTCGTATGCGGTTATCGCCTCGCCTCAAGCAGTCAATCTGACTGTTGAAGATCATGCCGATTACCTCCTTCTCAAGACAACCACTGCACAGCTCCTGATCACGCGTAATCCGGTTCGATTCAGTTTACAAACCCTGCAGGGAGTGGTAATCAATGAAGATGATCCGCTTGGAACCAGTTGGACCGGTGAGCAGGTGACCACCTTTAAACGGTTACAACCCGGAGAGCGATTTCTGGGACTAGGTGAAAAAACCGGACCGCTCGATCGCAAAGGTCACGCCTATCAAAACTGGAATACGGATGCCTACAGCTATAATTCAGGAACTGACCCCTTGTATTGCACAACACCATTTTACATCGGTATTCACAACCACCTGATCTATGGGGTTTACTTCGATAACTCCTATAAGAGTTATTTCAATTTTGGTGCGTCCAATCATCGGTTTGCCAGTTTCTCGGCTGATGCCGGAGACATGAATTACTATTTGATGACAGCGGGTTCCGTTGCGGAAGTCATTCAACACTATACCCACCTGACCGGCCGGATGGAATTGCCCCCCATGTGGAGTATCGGCTATCAACAATGTCGCTATAGCTACTATCCGGATAAAGAAGTATTAACCCTGGCCCACACCTTTCGGGAAAAAGACATCCCTTCCGATGCCATTGTATTTGACATCCATTATATGGACCAGTACAAGATCTTCACGTGGGATCCCAAACATTTTCCGGACCCGAAGGGCCTCATTGAAAAACTGAAAGCCCAGGGCTTTCATGTGGTGATTATGTGCGACCCCGGCATTAAGGTGGAAGCTGGCTATGAAGCCTATGACGATGGAGTGGCAAAAGATGTCTTTATTAAATATCCGGATGGTGAACATTATCAGGGCATGGTATGGCCGGGTTGGTGCCATTTTCCTGATTTCACCAAACCTGAAACGCGTGCCTGGTGGGCTTCAAAATTCAAAGAATATGTAAACCTGGGCGTAGAAGGATTCTGGAATGATATGAATGAAATCGCCACCTGGGGCAATGCCCTACCCGACAATCTGGAATTTGACTTTGAGGGCCATAAGGCCAGCACCCGCAGAGGCCGTAACCTGTACGGATTTCAAATGGCTCGCAGCACCTATGAAGGCACCAAGAAATTATTGAATGGCAAACGTCCCTTCAACTTAACCCGTTCCGGGTTTTCAGGAGTGCAACGATATTCGGCCGTATGGACCGGGGATAACGTAAGCTATGACGAACACATGTTGCTTGGCGTGCGTCTGGTGAATAGCATGGGCCTTACCGGGATTGCTTTTGCCGGCTATGATACCGGAGGCTTTGTAGGCGATACCAACAAAAATCTCTTCGCCCGGTGGATGTCCATCGCAGCTCTCTCGCCATTTTTCAGAGCTCATACCATGATCAACACGCGCGATAGTGAACCTTGGTCATACGGTGAAGAAGTGGAACAGATCTGCCGAAACTATATCAAGTTCCGCTATCAACTCATGCCCTACATCTATTCGCTATTCTATGATGCGTCAAAAACCGGAATGCCGGTACAACGGTCACTTGCCCTCAATTGCCCACATGACTGGCGCATCTATCAACGCGAATATCAAAATCAGTATTTGTTTGGACCGAGTATCCTCGTTGCCCCTGTAGAAAGTCATAAAGAACTAGTGAAAGTATACTTTCCGGAAGGTGAATGGTATGACCTCTACACCGGCCGGAAAGAAGCCGGTAATCGTGAAGCGATTATCGAAAGTCCGATACACCGGCTCCCCATCTTTATTAAGGCCGGTTCCATTTTACCCATGCAACGCGCAGCTGCCCACACGGGTATCCGGCCCACCGAATTGATTCTTCATGTCTATGGCGGATCAGGCTCAAGTGAATTCCTACTTTACCAGGATGATGGCGAGACGTTTGACTATCAAACAGGCGCTTACGCTACTCGCTTGATCAGCTATTCAAACGAAACCAGGCGTATTACGATTTCCGCCACGACAGGTCACTATAATCTGCCCTTTAAAAAGCTTTCCATCCTTTGGCACGGAAGCCACCCGGGTTCCCTGCGTATTCAGGGTAATGATCATTCTTTAAATGAGCAACGCCACTCCTACTTTACGCCACTCGAAAAATACGATCCCATTCATGAACCCGATTCCATGGGCGAAGAAACTGTTTTCGCTACCACCATGCCGTATACCGATGATGCAATAGAAATTACCTGGTCGTGACCGCTCAGAAAGTAAAATCGTTTATCTTTAGCTTCCATCAGGATTTGCGTACAGCAATCGCGGAAACCTATTCTTAATTAACGTCACGGCCTCATCATGACACAACATAAACCTAAACTCAGTTTCTGGCAGATCTGGAATATGAGTTTTGGATTTTTAGGAATTCAATTTGGATTTGCGTTACAGAATGCCAACACCAGCCGGATTTTTGAAACCTTGGGAGCCGATACCGCTAACCTCGCCTTGTATTGGTTGGCCGCCCCTTTAACCGGTCTGATTGTTCAGCCGATCATTGGTTATTACAGCGATCGCACCTGGCATCCTACCTGGGGCCGCAGACGCCCCTTCTTCGCCATTGGTGCCTTATTAGCCGCAATAGCGCTGTGTCTGATGCCAAATTCTCCCACCCTGTGGATGGCCGTGGGCGTGTTGTGGATCATGGATGCCTCGATCAATATCAGCATGGAACCGTTCCGGGCCTTTGTCGGTGACTTGCTCCCGCCTTCACAACGCACAACCGGTTTTGCCATGCAAAGTTTCTTCATCGGGATTGGTGCCATTGTAGCTTCCTTTCTTCCCTGGATTTTTAAAAACTGGTTCGACATCTCCAATAAAGCGGAGGCCGGTATCATTCCAGACTCCATTCAATACAGCTACTACCTGGGAGCGTTCATGCTTTTTATTACCGTCATGTGGACGGTATTCTCAACCAAAGAATATCCTCCTACGGAAGCCGGTGAAGAAAAACTGCGAAACCGGGAGCATCGTAAAATTGAAGATGAAGAGAAATTCAAATCCATTTTTATTCGTAAAGGTTTGATCTTCGTGGGGTCAGGTGCCGTCATCTCCACCATCGTGTTTGCATTCACGTTGGAAAAGGAATTGTATGTATTGGGGATTGGCTTGATCATCTTTGGAATTGTCCATACACTGGCGGCCTATTATATCGGGCAGGGAAAAGCGTATCTGGGACTGGTTCACATCGTGAAAGACTTTAACACCATGCCCAAAACGATGTTGCAACTGGCCTACGTTCAGTTCTTCACCTGGTTTGCCTTATTTGCCATGTGGATTTATACGACCAGTGCGGTAACAAGTCATATCTTTCATTCTACTGATCCTACCTCACAAGCCTACAATGACGGTGCCGACCTGGTAGGAAATCTGTTTGGAGTTTACAATGGAATTGCAGCGATTGCTGCGCTATTTCTTCCTATCCTGGCGAAGTACACCAGTCGCAGACTTACACACTTCAGCGCATTGATTTGCGGAGCAATAGGGCTTGGTTCCTTTTACCTGGTTACCGATCCGGTATGGCTCTGGCTGTCTATGATTGGTGTGGGTATTGCCTGGGCCAGTATTCTGTCAATACCCTATGCCATGCTTTCAGGATCGTTGCCGGCTGAAAAGATGGGCTACTACATGGGCGTATTCAATTTCTTCATTGTGATTCCGCAGATCATTGCCGGCACGTTGCTGGGCGTTATGCTCACTCACTTGTTCCACGGCCAGGCTATTTATATTCTGGTCAGTGGTGGAGTTTCCATGGGTATTGCCGCCCTATTGAGCTTGAAGGTGGAAGATCGAGATGAAGTGATCATCAAGAACTCCTAAGTATGCGTTTGCAGGCAACCTTCATAATCATGCTGATCGCCCTGGGTACTCGTGCTCAAGACTACCCCTTGCTCCATCAAAAAACCAAGGCACTTTATTCGTTCACCAAGGATACCCCGACCGAGCTAGAAACCTGGTGGAGCGATCTAAAATCCAACCAACAAATTCCCTTAATTGATAACGATTCTGTCTACTTCCTTTACCGGGGTTCTGCAAAGACCGTTGAATGGATGGGCGACTTCAATGGTTGGGGTTATATCAAAGAATTTAATAACAAGGGCAAGCAGATAACCGGCACAGACGTGTGGTACCTGAAGTGTTCTTTTCCGCGCGATGCCCGGCTCGATTATAAAATCCTGGTGAATGGTACGTCCTGGCTGTTGGATCCGGAGAATAAAAATCAACAATGGTCAGGGGTGGGCGGTGGTAGTCCCAACTCCGAACTGCGCATGCCCGACTGGAAAGAAGACCCGGTGGTAGTCGAGCGCGATGAGGTGCCCAAAGGCAAAATCATACGCGATCTCCTGTTCAATAGTGCTATTCTGGGCTACCAGGTTACCTACTCGGTTTATCTGCCCTATCAGTACAAATCCCTGGGCTCACTTACTACGTTGTACATTACCGATGGCTATGAATACCTGCACCCGCAAATGGGAAACATGGCCGTGATTTTGGATAACCTCATCTATGATAAAAAGATCAAGCCCGCGATGGCTATTTTTATTGATCATCGCGAGCCGGTCAATCGCGGAAACAACCGGAGGATGAACGAGCTGGCGATGAATACGCGCTATCTGGATTTCTTTGTTCAGGAATTTATTCCCGCCATCGAAGCGCAATACCCTGCCAAGTCGGAGGCGATGAATCGGGTAATCATGGGTACATCTATGGGTGGATTAACCGCCACCTACTTTGCTTTTAGCCGGCCCGATGTATTCGGTTTGGTTGGCATTCAATCGCCCGCCTTTTACACCCGCCCTCAGATCTATTCCCTATGTTCAAACCCGGCCGATCCGAAAATGAAAATCTCCATGACGGCCGGACTGATTCATGATACCAGTGCGGATAGTCGCAAAATGAAAGATATCCTGCAAGCCAGCAGTTGCGAATATCATTACCGCGAAGTTAACGAAGGGCATTCCTGGGGTAATTGGAAACGGTTAATCGATGATATTCTGATTGATTTGATACCGGCATCTCCTTAAGCGCGTACGTGTAACTCACAGATTCTTTGAATGTTGGTGGCCGAGATGCATATTTGCTTAATTTAAGGCATCGAATTTGTACTTCGGTTTACTATGACTCGATTTTTACCGCTACTGGCCATCCTGTTAATCGCACTTCTGGATTCCTGTTCCTCCGGTAAGGCAGCCCTTAAGCAAGGCAACTACTATGAAGCTGTTTCTCAGGCCGTGAACCGGCTTCGGCAAAATCCAGATCATAAAAAATCCAAAGAGGTTCTTCGGTCAAGCTACCAAATGGCCATCGACTATCTGGAGACGGACGCCCAAAACCAGATTACCTCCAATGCTAATTTTAAGTGGAGCAACGTGGTTCAAGACTACGAGCAAATCAATACCTTATATGAGCAAATCCGAACCTCACCCGGGGCGTTAAAAATCATTCCTAATCCCGTCAATAAATACAAGGAGCTAACGGAGGTAAAAAGCAAGGCAGCCGAAGAAACCTATGAAGCCGGTATTCAGGCCATGTTGAAAAACACCCGCGAGGATGCCAAGCGAGCGTATTTCTTTTTCTCTGATGCCAATGCCTACTCCCCCGGTTATCGCGAGTCGATTGAGATGATGGAACAGGCTAAGTTTAACGCCACCATTAAGGTATTAGTGGAACCTAACCTCCAGAGTTATTATGATTGGAACTTTGAACCGGTGATGTTTGGTGTTAACCCAAGTCAGTTTGTGAAATTCTATACGCCACGGCAGGCCGAAGATGCCGGCCTAACCAAAGTGGACCATTATGTAAAGGTGGTGATCAACGGTTATTCGGAAAGCCGGCCTTCCGTTACCAAGCGAACCGAAACCTATAAAGAC